>PVMK01149958.1_pt1 | contig 25516 bp, 26 predicted proteins | sample 1853481 | NCBI WGS metagenome assembly PVMK01 (sample SAMN08533507, study PRJNA380276) | Marine sediment metagenome, whole genome shotgun sequencing project.
TGGAAATCTACGCTCTAATAATGGCCGGTGGAGAAGGGAAGAGATTTTGGCCGCTAAGCAGTAAATCAAGGCCAAAACAATTTCTTTCCCTAGCGGGTGAGAAGTCACTCATTAGACAAACCGTCGATAGGATAGTGCCTTTAATCCCGATTGAGAGGATCTATGTGGTAACTGGGGAAATGTATGCTGATCAAACCTTGGAGCATATTCCGGAGCTACCAGAAGAAAATTTAGTTCTTGAGCCTTATGGAAGAAATACAGCTCCGTGTATTGCTTACGGCACGCTCAAAATTAAAAAAATCAATGACAATTCTATAATAGTTGTACTGCCGGCTGACCATGTAATTGGAGACGGCAAAGCCTTTAGAGATGCTCTCAGTTTTGCGGCGAATGTAGCAGAGACAAAGCTTGATAATGGTGAATATCCCTTAATAACCCTGGGCGTTACACCAGACGCGCCTGAGACGGGATATGGTTATATTAAAGGATCTGAGGATAAGATTGCCACATCAGAAAACTACTGCGCGTCAAGGGTTGAGAAGTTTATGGAAAAGCCTGATTTGAAGACTGCCATTAGTTTTGTAAATCAGGGAGGATACTTCTGGAATAGCGGCATATTTATATGGAAAACCTCATCCATCATCCAAGCATTCTCTAATATTCTTCCAGAGTGGGGCAGCTATTTTGATGAAATTTCATGTAATATAGGAAACTTGTCTGAAAGAGACGCTGTCTCTAAATTCTTTGATAAGATATCCGGCGGCTCTATAGATAAATTAATATTAGAGCATTCTAAAAATACTCTGGTTATACCTATTAGTTTCCCGTGGAGCGATGTGGGGAGCTGGAAAGCGCTTGATGAGTTCTTGAGGAATGATGAGGGTGAAAATATTATTCGGGGTAAATCAGTTTCTATTGATTCCTCTAAGTGTTTAGTTTTTGGTACAGAGAAGTTAATAGCGCTGGTTGGTGTAGAAGACTTGATTGTTGTGGAGTCAGAAGATTCGATTTTAGTTTTAAAAAAAGAGAGGTCACAAGATGTTAAAAAAGTGGTTGATGAGATTAACAAATCACAAAAATAATCTGATGCCAAGCTCCTATCTTTATTGAAAAATATCAATAAGTATCCTAAAATTAATAATAAGTTAAAATTTCAGTAGGTTCAGCATAATCAGTATATACTGCTAAAAAAGGAATTAAGTGGATTAAATATGAGACAAGGAATTCCCTTTATAGTTTCAGGCCCCTCGGGGGGTGGAAAAACTACACTTGCAAAAAGTGTTTTAGATAAGCTCGATAATCTGAGATTCTCAGTATCTTGTACGACTAGAAAGCCCAGGGACGGAGAGGTTGATGGGCAGGATTATATATTTATTTCCGAGGCCGATTTTGGTAAAATGGTTAGTCAAGGACGTTTTATTGAACATGCCTTGGTGCATGGTAATTATTATGGAACTCCGATGGATGAGTTCGAGAATGCACGGGTGTCAGGTGTGGATATGCTTCTTGACATAGATGTACAAGGGGCTAGCCAGATAAGAAAAAATTATCCTGAGGCTGTCTTCTGTTTTGTTTTGCCCCCTGATCTCAAGGTATTAGAACAGAGGTTGATTGAAAGAAATAGTGATAGAGACATTGATATAGGAAAAAGGCTTATACGTGCGAAAGAAGAGATGAGGCCCTCTATTTTAGAAGAGTATGATTATATCATAATCAATGATGAATTGGATGAGGCACTTGAGTCTTTATTTTCTATAATAGTTTCAACAAGGTGCGAAAGTAAAAGGATATGGGAGAAGGTAAAGTCAAATTTTTAGCAGGATAAAATGATTAGGCTTAATGATATAATTGACAATGTTAATTCCTATCTTCACGTAAGTGATGAAGATATGGAGATGATGAAGAAGGCATATGTCTACTCCGCAAAGGTTCACTCAGGGCAAAAGCGGAGCTCAGGTGAGCCCTATCTTAGCCACCCACTGGAAGTATGTGGAATTCTTGCTCAAATGAAACTTGATGTTTCCTCCATAATTACAGGGCTACTCCATGACACTGTGGAGGATACTCTTTCCACATCTGAGGAAATTGAATCTATGTTCGGCAAAGAAGTAGCCTCCCTTGTAGAGGGTGTTACAAAAATAGGACAAATTTCCTATACATCGAAGATTGAGCGCCAGGCCGAAGGTTTTAGGAAATTGATATTGGCAACAGCAAAGGATATAAGGGTAGTTCTTATTAAGCTTGCCGACAGACTTCATAATATGAGAACTTTGGAGCATCTCTCGGAGGATCAACAAAAGAGAATAGCTAGTGAAACATTTGATATTTATGCCCCTCTCTCTCATAGGCTTGGAATAAATTGGGTTACTACAGAGCTTGAGGATTTATCTTTTAGGTTTTTAAATCCCCAGGAGTATAAAAAACTCTCCAGACAGATTTCCAAAGGAAAAAAGGTATGGGAAGCGCATGTGGAGGAAGCCGAGGCTATCCTTTCTAGTAAAATTTCAGAATTTGATTTAAATCCTGAAATTTCGGGCAGGTTTAAACATATTTTTGGTATTTATAGAAAAATGCAGGAACAGAATCTGGAATTTGAAAATGTTTATGATGTAATGGCGTTTAGGCTTATTACGGATTCCTTAAAAGAGTGTTACGAGACCCTTGGAGCAGTTCATGCCTCTTGGAAACCAGTGCCTGGACGATTTAAAGATTATATTGCTCTTCCGAAAGGAAATGGATATCAGTCACTTCATACAACAGTCATAGGGCCTTTTGGGGAAAGAATGGAGATACAGATAAGAACGCGTGCTATGCATGAGGTTGCGGAGTCTGGTGTAGCGTCGCACTGGAAGTACAAAGAGGGCAAACTGGACGGCGGAGGTACATATGAAATATATGCTACCTTGAGACAGCTTCTCGAATGGAAGGACATTAAAGATCCTACCGAATATATGGAGGCGATTAAGGGAGAGCTGATTGCGGATGTCGTTTATGTTTTTACTCCCAATGGTGATCTTAAAGAACTTCCGACTGGAGCTACTCCCGTGGATTTTGCGTATTCGGTACACACTGAAGTTGGAAATAAATGTACCAGGGCAAATGTTAACGGAAAATTAGTGCCGCTAAATCATCAGTTAAAGACGGGAGATACTGTTGAGATAGTTACTTCAAAAGATCAGCATCCTAACAGGGATTGGCTAAAATTCGTAGTTACTTCGGGCGCTAAAACAAAAATCCGCACTTGGCTAAGAACTGAGGAGAGTAAACAGTCCGAGATAGTTGGAAAATCTATATGTGAGAGAAAATTTAAACAAGGTGGACTAGATTTTCGCAAGATGCTGAAAAAAGGCGATCTTTCAAAAGCTTTGTCTGAACTAAAGTTTAAAGACGTAAAGGACCTGTATGTTGCAGTAGGTTTTGGCAAGATTTCGGCTAATGATCTTCTTAAAAGAGTGACTCCTACAGAAAAGATGGACTCTGTTGCAGATAAGGAAAGAATTGAAAAAATAATAAAGACTATTACGAGCTCTAGTGACGGTGGAGTTTTAGTCCGCGGTTATGATGATGTAATGATAAGGTTTGCAAACTGTTGCTCCCCATTACCTGGAGAGGATATAGTAGGATATATAACTCGTGGAAAAGGAATAACTATACACAGAATTGATTGTCCGAAACTTCTTGAAGTCGATTATTCAAGAAGAATTGATGTTGACTGGGATAGCAAGTTTAAAGGATCAAGACCAGCAAGAATATTGGTGACTTGTACTGATAGACCCGGAATTCTATCAAGTATTACAAATTCGTTTTCTTCTTCTGAAGTTAATATCTCCAAAGCAGAAATACATTCGACAGATGTTGAGGACGCAATTGGTACTTTCGATGTAGTTGTTTCGGATTTATCTCAGCTCGAGGATGTAATAAAATCAATAAAAAAAGTAAAGGGTGTTAAGACTGTTGAGAGAATGAAGGAAATTGAGGCATTATAAATTTTCAAAAATATCCGGGACAAAATATATCATCAGAGATTGCACTCATCCCGATACTTTAAGTTTAGATAATCTGCTCTGCTCTTTTTTAATATATTGAAACAGTTTGATAAGCCATATATACTCCAATCCCAATTATGCTAAATATATTCTCTAAAGAGTACAAAGCTAGAAAAAAAGCTAATCAACTTATTAAGCAATCTAGCGTAGTTCTTGAAAAAAACCGTTCAAAATTAAATCCTGACTCCGTAAGTATATTGGAGCAGAAAATTGGTAATGCACAAAGAGCCTTACAGAATGGGGATTACAAGGAAATATTGCAAACTACCGGGGATTTGGAAGCAGCCTCAGCGGATTACCTATCAAAATTTACTAAATCAAAACTAAGGCAAAATATAGAAGCTCTAGCTTTCGCTATTATCTTAGCGCTGATAATAAGAACTTTTGTTTTTCAACCCTTTAAGATTCCATCGGGATCTATGATACCGACACTGCTAGTCGGTGATCACTTGCTGGTAAATAAATTTGTATATGGAACGAAAATTCCTTTTACTGATATAGAGATATTTCCTATTGAAAAGATAAAAAGAGGCGACGTGATTGTCTTTACATATCCGAACAATGAAAGGGACCCATCTAAAAATGGACTTTACTACATTTACAGAGTCATCGGTTTGCCGGGGGATGAACTAGATTTAAATGGTAGAAACCTAATTGTTAACGGCGAGGAAGTTCCGATTGAGTACGAGGGCACTTATTCGGACAAAAGAAACAGTGAGCAGTTTGATGAATACAGAGAGGACCTTTTTGGTGAGGAACATACCGTTATTTTCCGCAAGGGTAAGGAAAATACCAACAGAGGCAGTTATATACCTGTAACCAAAGTGCCGGAAGGATATGTCTTTGTAATGGGTGATAACAGGGACAACAGTCAGGATAGCAGGTTCTGGGGTTTTGTCCCGATTGAGAATATTGCGGGTAAGGCTTTTATCATTCATTGGTCATGGGATTTTGCAAATCCCGATATTTTGAATAAAGTAAGATGGGATAGGATTCTTTCAGGTATAGATTAATATAGTTATAATATGCTATAACATATTGCTTAGGGATGAATTATGGCTAAAAAAGTACTGATGGATTCTGAAACTATTGATCGCACAATCGTGCGTATTACTTCTGAAATACTTGAAAAAAATAAGGGTGCTAAAGAGCTTGTTGTAATTGGGATAAGGACAAGAGGCGTTCATATCGCTGAGAGAATTGTTAACCGGATTAAGAAGCTAGAAAAGATTGACCCCCCTATGGGTACCCTTGATATAACGCTTTACCGCGATGATCTTAGACGTAAAACAGAGTGGCCTAAGGTAGAAAAGACCGAAATCCCCTTTTCCGTAGAAGATAAGAAATTGATACTGGTTGATGATGTAATATATACAGGAAGGACTACAAGAGCCGCACTTGAAGAGATAATGGATTTTGGAAGACCCTCTTCAATCCAATTAGTAGCAATGGTAGACAGGGGGCATAGAGAGCTCCCGATTCAAGCTGATTATGTAGGGATAAAAGTAAACACGCTTAGTTCCGAAGAGGTTAGAGTGCATTTAAAGGAAACTGACGGAAAAGACGAAGTCATAGTACTAAAAGGGTAAAATGAAATTTCAGCGTAAACACATTTTGGGGCTTGAGGAATTAACTGCGGAAGAAATAACTCTAGTGCTAGATACTGCTGTGTCCATGAAAGAAGTCTCAAAGCGTGATGTGAAGAAAGTCCCCGCGCTAAGAGGTGTTACTGTTTGCAATTTGTTCTACGAGCCAAGCACGAGAACAAGGTCGTCTTTTGAAATTGCGGAAAAAAGACTAAGCGCAGACGTTTTAAACTTTACTCTAGCCCATAGCAGCGTAACTAAAGGCGAAACCTTGCTCGATACAGCAAGAAATCTTGAAGCCATGGGTGCGGGTGTAATAGTGATTCGCCACCCCATGTCGGGTGCTCCCTGGCTTTTAGCCAAAGAACTTAATTCATCTATAATAAATGCAGGGGACGGCTCGCACGAACATCCCAGCCAGGCGCTGTTGGATCTATTTACAATTAGAGAGATGAAGGGGCGCATTAAGGGGCTTAATGTAGTGATAGTAGGAGATATTTTGCACAGCCGTGTAGCCAGGTCCAACATTTGGGGACTTGTAAAACTTGGAGCTAAAGTAAGGGTCGTTGGACCTCCGACTCTAGTCCCAAAATATATTGAGAACACGAACGTCCGGGCATTTTATAATTTAGATGCGGCAATAGAAGGCGCCGACGTGATAATAATGCTTCGCATTCAGATGGAACGGCAGGAATCAGTATTCTTCCCGTCATTGAGGGAGTATTCAAGATTCTACGGACTTACACGTGAGAAATTGAAAGGAGCTAGTGAGGATGTAACGGTGATGCACCCTGGTCCGATTAATAGGGGAATTGAGCTTTCTTCAGATATTGCTGATGACGCGGGATCGGTAATCCTTGAACAGGTATCAAACGGAATAGCAGTAAGGATGGCAATGTTTTATCTGGTTGCATCTGCAGGGAGGAATCAGTGAGGTTACTTATTAAAGGAGGGCGAATAATTGATCCCTCACAAGGAATTGATGAAACTGGGAATATCCTCATCGAAGAGGGGAGAATCAAATCCTATCCTAAGACAACCAAAAAGTTTGAAAAGGATCCTGATGTAACTGTCGTAAATGCAAAGGGGAAGGTGGTCTCTCCAGGGTTTGTAGATATTCATGTTCACCTTCGGGAGCCGGGGTTTGAACATAAGGAGACAATACGCTCCGGATGCGAATCTGCCGCCGCTGGCGGGTTTACGTCAATAGTTTGTATGCCTAATACTAATCCTGTAAACGATAATGCTTCAGTTACCGAATATATCCTCTTAAAAGCACGCACTGAAGGAATAGTTAACGTTTTTCCAATAGGGGCTATCACAAAAGGTGAGATGGGAGAAACTCTAGCGCAGATAGGGGAGATGTATGAGGCGGGATGCGTCGGAGTGTCTGATGACGGCATGCCTGTGATGAACGCTAAGGTTATGCGGCACGCAATGGAATATGTGCAAGCATTTGATATTCCTGTTATCTCCCATGCTGAGGACAAAAATCTTTCTGGAACCGGAGTTATGAATGAGGGCGTTGTTTCAACCGAGCTTGGTCTGACCGGAATCCCATGCGCTTCAGAAGATGTCATGGTCTCTCGTGATATTACCGTTGCGGAGCTTACGGGGGCACGCCTCCATATATGTCACGTTTCAACCGCAGGATCAGTAAGACTAATAAGGGCGGCTAAGAAAAGGGGTGTTAAAGTAACGGCCGAAGTTACTCCGCATCACTTTATATTGACCGACGAAGCGGTGAATGAGTACGATACCAACGCTAAAATGAATCCTCCTCTAAGGGGGAAGAAAGATAGAGAAGCTATATTAGTGGGACTTAAGGACGGCACGCTTGATGCAATAGCTACAGATCACGCTCCACATAGTGAAGATGAGAAAAAAGTTGAATTTGATATTGCTCCATTTGGAATTATAGGGCTAGAAACCGCTTTACCACTTTCGCTCAAGCTTGTAGAAGACGGCGTGCTCACTATAAATCAAATGATTAGCAAGCTAACTGATTCACCCTCTGGAATATTAAATTTAGGCAAAGGGACGCTTAAGATTGGTGGTGCTGCGGATGTTGCGGTTTGGGACCCTGAGAAAGAAATTACTGTAGACAGAGAAAAATTTCACTCAAAAGCTAAGAACAGCCCATTTCACGGCTGGAAGCTACATGGATCGGTCCTCTATACTATTGTAAACGGGGAAGTCGTTTACACTGGTTGATAGCTAATTAGTTTTATTCCATGAAACAAACTTCAGGATATTTTTTGCCGATAGATTTCCAGAACTCAGTTGAAACTTCATCAAGCGTATACTCCGGGTTTATTTTGACGAGCCCCGTATCAAGGTCTATTTCAACCATAGGCTCCTCTTTGTTTGTTAGAAGTACGAATTCTCTGGGCCCTATTGCTCTATAGCTTGATGCGATATGCTGCTCAGTGTTTATATCCACCCCTACAGTGGGGTCTAAGTGTATCTGTATTTCCGAATCATCATCTAAAGTTTCTATCTCATCTCTAATGTCAGGCTCCAGAGTTGATTGTGGTTGTATTTTTTGTACGGTTAATGGCTCTTGCCATTCCGGATCGATTCGTTTATCCATAGTTCCACCTTGCACAATTCCCTCACTTAACTCTCTGCTGACGGTTTCAATATTTATAACTACATATTGATCTTTATAAAGCAGGTAAGAGGATATTCCCAACAAGAGGCTAAGTATTAATATTAGCGTATATCTAATCATTGTCTTCTCCCGAGCTACCCCTTTACTATCAATACCACTTTATAGAGAAGTATACTGGCCGAAGCTTCATTTTTCTTCTTTATTTTGTAGTGCAAGTTTATAGCTCTATTTAAAGGAGCAATAACAACTTTCGAATACTTATTAAGTTGATTGTAAATCTGGGAAGGTTAAATCATAATGTGAAAACCATGTATCTTATTGATTTGGATCATTGCTCTTTTACTATACGGAGCATCATATTTCCTCCCCGCTGCATTTCGTAACCAACCTCTCTTAAATCGACCGATAAACCCTGTGATTCCAGCTCGCATATTACTGGGTCCAAATGCACTGAGCGGTTTATTGACTTAACATCAAGCAGTGGGAAAATACGGACTTCATTTGCTGTGCGCAGAATTTCTTTTACTGAGGCAAGATGAAACCCATAGTCGAGCTGCTCCGAATAGAAAAAAAGCAAGTGGGAACTAAGGGCCAGATCAAAGGATGAATCCTCAAAGTCGAGTGATGGCAGTTCTCCTAATATATATCTACTTTCCCTCTTTCCGAGATCATAATCCGCGATAAATTTTTCTAGAGTTTGGATTCGGTACTGCTTGTATTCATCAGGGGATTTGAAAATATCCCATATATAATCTTCCTCAGTGGCTTTCAGTTGATCTACAACTGAATCGATAACATTGTAGAATTGCTCTATGATTTCTTTGCCTTCGAAGTTGTAAATAGGGTCAACGGATACTACAGTTTTTCCAAGCTCTGTCATCTCGGCATTAAAACTGGCTATCCCGTCTGCTACACCAAGGATCTGTTTGTCCAGGTCCTGATCAGTGAGGTCAAACATAAGCCTGTACTCTTTAAGAGACCTTCCCAAGGGAACTACATTTTCAAGCTCTACTGCCATGGTCTTAATAGTCTTAGAGTATTAAATTTGCGATTACTATATATGGCTGACTATAAACTATACCTCTGCTCTAAACAAAGCGACGGTGCCAATCACCTTTACTTCACTCTTAGAGAAACGCTTAGCCAATCCCTCTTCTAAGGTTGAGAGATCGTCTTTCAGATTACAAAATATTCTTCGTTCGTTGAAATTTTTCATAAATCTCTTTGTGAGCCAGTTTTGCTTTACCCCTATATTCAATATAGTAGATCCGAACACGACTCCACCCGGGTTTAGAAGCGATTTAATATGATCAAAGACAATAAGCTTAGTACTCATCGTCCCAGGAAGGCAATGTATAACAGCGTTAATTGCAAGTGAATCGAATTTTTCCATATCCGTTTCTATAGGTTCTAGTATATTTGCTCTGTAGACCTCAGGTTTGTAACGAGATACCCTCCCGGCAGTAAATTCCAAGCTGTTCGGGTTTAAATCCATAAGCGCTAGACGTGGATTATCAGATGGGAATTTGCAGTTTTCGAGGAAGTATCCCGATCCTACGCCTATTTCTAAATGGTTAGAGGTAATGTTCTCATTATACATTTTAATTACATTCCCAACAGGACATCTCCAAATATAGGGCACCATAAAGCGAAGGATGAATAAGTTATAGATTCCCAATAATCCGGGTGTATACACGGCTTGCCCTGCTTCAACATCTTCTTTAGTAACATTCATTCATCTACCTCTATAAGTATCCTAACAAACTCCAGACACACGTGCAAACAATTATTCACGGGCTTTCGTGGTACGTAACCAGTCTTAGTCCCGACATTTATTTTAGGTTCTAAACAAGACTCTTGTCAAGCAAGCGGTACCGTATCGCTTCATCAAAACAACTAAATGTTTTAAAACCACAAATTACAAGTAATCTATAGGGACTAAAATGGAGAATCCTTATGTCTAAAGAGAGAAATCTAAATCATAAATTTCCGGAAGTCCCAATTTGGGATCTAATGGGGATTGAAGTTATAGAGATGGGATCGGGTGAAGCCACCCTGACAATGCCCTTTGATGAGAAACTCACAAACCCCTATGGAATGATCCACGGAAGCGGCCTATTCGCGCTAGCCGATTCTGCAGTCGCCGTTGCGATTAAGAGCATTACTGAGGAAGGAAAACAGTTCATCACAATTGAGATGAAAATTAATTATCTGGAACCTGTAACGAGCGGAGTTATTGAGGCTCAAGCCAAGGTTTTAAGAAAAGGCAGGATAGTGCCAGCGGAGGTTGATGTGTTCTGTGAAAATAAACTTGTGGCGAAGGCTATTGCAACGTATATTATTGTGGACAAAAATAAAAAATCATAAATACATCAACCCCGTAAGTAAAAACTCAAAGCGAAAACGGTTAATTTCTGGCTGAATAAAGATTTGATGTAGAACCTTAAACTTTTAATTATGGAAAACGAACAGTTTGAACAAAGAAAAGAGAAACTCGAGCAACTGAAAGACTCGGGGATAAATCCTTTTGCCAATGACTTTAAACCGACCCATCTGGCTTCAGATCTAATGTCGAAGTACAGTGAGCTTTCAGAAGATGAACTCAAAGATTTCAGTGATGAATTCTCTCTAGCTGGAAGGGTTATGGCTATAAGGGATTTTGGCAAAAGCCTTTTTTTGCATATAGCGGATCGCTCGGGAAGGATTCAAGGTTACATTAAGAGGGACGTAGTTGGGGAAGATGAGCATAAAGCGTTTAAAAAGTTTGTCGACCTCGGTGATTTTGTTGGAATTAAAGGAAACCTCTTTAAAACTAGAACGGGTGAGTTAACACTCAATGTTACGGAATATAAATTTCTTACCAAGTCACTTCACCCACTACCTGAGAAATGGCATGGACTAAAAGATGTAGAGATCCGATATCGTCAGCGCTATCTGGATTTAGTCTCCAATCCGGAGATAAAAGAAATCTTTCTTACAAGAAGTAAGATAATCAAACTTATTCGGGAATTCTTAGATAATAGGGATTTTGTTGAGGTTGAAACCCCTATTTTACATCCGATCGCTGGAGGCGCAGCGGCGCGCCCGTTTGAAACACATCATAACGCGCTTGATTTAGACCTTGTTTTGAGAATTGCTCCCGAGCTCTATCTAAAGAGGCTTGTTGTTGGTGGCATAGAAAGGGTATACGAGATAGGAAGAACCTTCAGGAACGAGGGCGTCTCTACCCAACATAACCCGGAATTTACAATGCTGGAGCTCTATCAAGCCTATGCGACATATGAAGATCTGATGGATATGACTGAAGAGCTAATTTGCCATATATCTCATGAAATCAAAAACACACTCAAATTTGAATACGAGGGCGTTGAAATTGATCTGACCCGTCCCTGGAAAAGGATGGAAATTTCAGAGTCGATCAGAGAGGAGTTAGGGGATGAAGTTTTATCAGACGACAAAGAGCTTTTTAAAAAAGCTGATTCTTTAGGAATTGATCACAAAGGAATCAGAGGTAAGGCTATAACCGAGATTTTTGAATGCATTTTTGAAGAAAGGCTGATTAACCCAACTTTTGTATACGGATTCCCTCTTGACGTCTCCCCGCTTGCCAGAAAAAATGAAGAGAATCCTGAAATAACAGATCGGTTTGAACTTTATATATTTGGGCGTGAAATAGCTAATGCCTTTTCTGAGTTGAATGACCCGGTAGATCAAAAAGAAAGATTTGAGAAGCAAATCGAACTAAAAAATAAAGGCGAAGAAAAAACGCATGAAATGGATCAGGATTACGTCACTGCACTAGAACATGGTATGCCACCTACAGCGGGTGAGGGCGTAGGGATTGATCGTCTAGTCATGCTATTTACAAATTCTTCTTCAATAAGGGAAGTTATTTTCTTCCCTCACCTCAGACCCTAATGAAATATGAATTTTTTATAGGACTTAGATACCTCAGTTCCCGGAGAAAGCAGAAGTTTACTTCTATAATAGGGGTAGTTTCGGTTCTAGGGGTAATAATTGGTGTAATGGCGCTTAACATCGTTCTTGCCGTTATGGGAGGGTTTGAAGAGGAGCTAAGGGAAAAAATCCTTGGTGTCAGCTCGCATCTCGTCGTGCTTAGCTACGACGGTCCCATGGGGGATTATGGTGAAATAAAACAGGCCGTGCTTGAGTTTCCGGGGGTTGAAGGGGCCAGCCCTTTTATTTATGGACAGGGGATGATCTCTAGTGAAAGAAGCGTTTCCGGATCAGTTGTAAGAGGAGTTGATCCTAATACTGCAGGCACTGTAACCAGCATTGAGCAGGCCATTGGTAACGGTACTGTTGGGAAAGGGAAATCTGAAAAAAAATTAAATGACGAGCAGTTAAGTGAGATAGGCAGAGAGGTTTTAGGGAAACTAAGTGCGGAGACTGAGTCCGGGAAACCCCCTATGCTTATTGGGAAAGAGCTTGCGGCCAATTTAAGTGTCTTAGAAGGTGACTTGGTCAGTCTGGTCTCCCCATTTGGGAAGTTAGGACCATTTGGTCAAACAGCAAAGGTTAAGAAGTATGAAGTGATAGGAATATTTGATTACGGTATGATTGAATATGATTCTTCAATATCTTATATCGGTCTTGAGGATGCGATGGATTTCTTTGATATGGAAGGTCAGGTCTCCGGAGTAGAAGTAAAAGTAAAGGATATATACAATGCAAAAAAAATGGGAAATGAACTCACTTCTATACTTGGTTTCCCGTATTACACTAGGAACTGGGAAGAGGTAAATAAAAGATTGTTTAAAGCTCTGCGATTAGAAAGAATCGCAATCGCTATAATACTGGGATTAATAATACTTGTTGCTGCTCTTGATATTGTTAGCACATTGACTATGGTGGTTATGGAAAAAGGAAAGGATATCGCTATTTTGCGCGCTATGGGGGCTACAAAAAGTGGAATTCTAAAAATATTTGTTACAGAAGGAATGATAATTGGAACTGTTGGAACTCTACTTGGTACTGCAGCCGGATATGGGATTTGTTACTTGTTAAAGACCAGCGAGACAATAAGGGCACTAATTCCGTTTGATAATAATGTCTATCCTATTTCCAACTTTCCAGTTAAAATTGAACCGTTTTATTTTATAACCGTTGCATTCTTCAGTATATTGATATGTTTTATCGCAACATTGTATCCATCATTTCAAGCGTCTCGAAAAGATCCTATTGAGGCACTGAGGTATGAGTAATAAATGGTGATCCGAATTGAGGGTTTATGGAAGGTGTTTGAAACTGCTGGTGGTCGAGTAGAGGCGTTGAAGGGAATCGATTTGAATATTTCACATGGAGAAACTCTGGCTGTTGTTGGTGTTTCCGGGTCCGGCAAGAGTACTCTTCTGCACATACTCGGAACCCTTGAGCACCCCACTCAGGGAGAAGTTTGCTACGATAGTAATAATATCTTTAGCCAAAATGACAGAGAAATTGCAGCTTTCAGAAATAGTGAAATTGGTTTTGTTTTCCAATTCCATTACCTTCTTCATGAATTCAGCGCATTAGAGAATGTAATGATGCCTTGCTTGATTAAAGGACTGGATTCAGTAGTGGCCAAAGATATGGCTCTAGAGATTCTTGGTAAGGTAGGGTTGGATAACAGGCTTGAACACCGTCCGGGAGAACTGTCGGGAGGTGAGCAGCAAAGAGTCGCGATAGCTAGAGCGGTTGTATTAAAACCTAAAGTAATATTGGCTGATGAGCCTACTGGGAATTTGGATAGGGATACGGGAGAGTCCATTCTCGATCTATTTTTGATGCTCAATGACGAATATGGAACAACCTCAGTTTTAGTTACTCATAATATGGAAGTTGCAAACAGACTTAACAGGAGAATCAGGCTTACTGATGGAAAAATTGTTGATGCGAATTAATAAACGCAATATTACCGTTGCCCTTTCTTTAACTGTCTCGATGTTTTTAATTGCAGTATGTCTTGGCTCTTCGTTTGGACAAGCTGCAGGGGTTGAGAAGATCGCACTAAAAGATGCTTTAGGTTGGGAAGTTGCGCAAGGTACCGCAACTGATAGCACAGGTGGAAATGTTGAAATAGAAGAAGAGGGCGATTTAGATTCAAAAAATGATCAGATAATTGAAATTAAAGTGGAAGGTAATCGACGAGTTGAGACTGAACTAGTTCAGCTGAATATTACATCCAAAGTTGGAGAGCCGCTTTCAACTGCTTCTGTTAGAGAAGATATTAAGAAGATGTACAATCTTGGATCTTTTGAGGACGTATCCGCCGAGATTGATAGGACCACTGAGGGAATTATCTTAGTATACAAAGTTAAAGAAAAACCTATTGTTGCAGATCTTCGAATAAGAGGCAATAAGGATGTAAAGAGTGACGATATACTAGAAATTGCCACGGTAAGAGAAGGGAAAATAATAGATCTAAATAAGGTTAAAAAAACCCAAGAAGCTATTGGACAATTGTATTCAGAGAAAGGTCTAATAGGCACTGTTGTCGATTACGATATTGAGCCCGAAGGGGACGGCACTGTGAGTGTTACCTTTGATATAAAGGAAGGTAAAAAAGCGTATATAAAGAAAGTTATATATGTTGGGAATGAAAAACTAAAAACAAAGGTAATAAAAAAGGGTCTATATTCAAAACCCAAGGGGATTTTCTCTTTTATGTCAAAGAAGGGGCTTTATATTCCGCGTGAGGTACAGAATGATTCTGAAAGAATAAGAACAATCTATATTGATAATGGATTTCTTGAAGTAAAGGTAAGCAAGCCCGAAATTGACTTCAGCGAAGAAAAAGACGGCTATATCATTACATTTAAGATTAGTGAGGGAGATCAATTTACTGTTAATGACCTTTCGTTTGAGGGAGATTTAATCGTCCCTGTTGAGGAATTGCAGGAGGTTCTAAAGTTAAAAAGCGGGGATATTTTCAGAGGCAGTTTCCTGGCCCAGGATATAAGTGGACTAACAACCTTTTACGGCAATAGAGGTTATGCGTTTGCCAATACGGAGCCTAGTTTTTCACTGGACCGGGAAGCACTAACTGTTAACGTTAGGTTTAAAATGGAAAAGGGACCCGAGGTACATATAAGAAATATCGATATTGTTGGGAACTATAGAACCAGAGATAAGGTTATAAGAAGGGAAATTCCTATAGAGGAAGAACGGCTCTATAATGCTAGCGCAGTACAGGCGATAAGATCTAGGGTAACCAGGCTTGGTTTTTTTGAAGAGAATGTTGAAGTTGTTTCAGAGCGTGTTCCCGGAACTGAAGATGAATTAGATTTAAAGGTTAGAGTAGAAGAAAAGTCTACCGGATTTTTTAGTGTTGCCGGGGGATTTAGTTCGGTTGAAACATTTATATTTGCCGGCCAGATTCAAGAGTCTAATCTCTTTGGTTACGGTAAAAGAGCTTCTTTTAATGCCCAGGTAGGCGGAGTGACTCAGTTATTCTTCCTGAACTATGCGGACCCTAATCTTTTAGATACAGATTGGACATTAGATGCTGTAATTTTCAGGACCGATAGAACCTTTAGGGATTTTGACCGTAAGTCCTTTGGTGGCAGTCTAACAATTGGAAGAAGAATATGGAGAAGGTTATACGCGAATCTTACATACAGGATAGAAAATGTTAAAATAGGGGACATTGAGGAAGAGGCAAGGCTGATCCTCACTTCTAATAATAGAACAATAAGCAGTATTGGGCTCGGAATGGTCTGGGATTCAAGAAACAACCTGTTAGATCCAAATAAAGGTAATCTCACTCGAACTAATATATCGTTTGCGGGGGGCCCCTTTGGTGGAAATACTGATTTTACTAAATATGTTCTATCCTCGCGGCAATGGTTTCCTCTATGGTTAAATACAGTATTTACTGTAAGAGCAAGATACGGAATAATAGCCTTTCGAGATAATGGAAACGATCTTGTTGTAGGGGAAAGATTCTTTCTTGGAGGTCCAAACTCATTAAGAGGATTTGGTTTTAGAAGAGTTGGTCCTCGTGTTCCAACTGAAGATGGAGATTTTGTAATTATTGGAGGTGTTCAGGAGCTCTTGTTCTCGGCTGACTATGTATTTCCCCTTATGCCCTCAGTTGGTTTAAGAGGAGTTGTGTTTTACGATATGGGTAACGCGTTTAACGATGGCGAGAATCTCACTGTAAATCCATCCGATCTTAGAACGGATGTTGGATTCGGAATTAGATGGGTTTCTCCATTGGGGCCTCTGAGGCTTGAAGTAGGGTTCCCTATAGGAGGGGATAGATTGCCAGGTGAAAAGTCTTATGAAATACAATTTACCGTAGGAACTTTATTCTAAATTTAAGGAGGTAAGAAATGAGGTTATTTTTTGTAGTGCTGAGTTCATTATTGTTGATGTCTAGTTTTGCTTACGCCCAGGGTTCAAAAGTTGGGTATGTAGATCTTCGTCGTGTTGTAACGGATTCAAAAAAGGGTAAAGCTGCCTTTGCCGCAGTTGAGTCTCAGTTTGGTCCAAGGGGTAAGTCCTTAGAGAATAAAAGAAAACAACTTGAAGCGATGGAGCAGGATTTTATCAAAAATGCGGCCGTAATGAATGAGGCTTCAAGAAAACAAAAAGCCGTACAAATAGATAGATCGAAGAAGGATTTTACAAGATCATTAGAAGACTTTCAGTACGAGCTTAAGAAAAAAGATTTTGAACTCTCTGAGAGCATATTAAAGGATATTGAGGGCATTCTTAAGTCAATTGGTCAGTCGGAAACGTATACTGTTATTCTTGAGAGTGGAGCACTTGTTTACGGCAGCCCATCTGGGGATATAACAGACAGGGTTATAAAAGCTTACGACGCTAAGCAATAATGGTTCTATTCATACTATTGAGGTTATAAGGAGTTGTGAATATTTTGATGGATAAAGAAGAAATAAAGAGTTATATTCCACATAGAGAACCATTTCTTTTTGTTGATAAAGTGCTTGAGTTCGATCCGTATTCGAGAATCTTGGCTGTTAAAACTTTTTGGGCGGAAGAAGAATTTTTTAAAGGACATTTTCCTGGGCATCCTGTAGTGCCCGGTGTAATATTAGTCGAATCGCTTGCTCAAGCTGCAGGTGTACTTATTAGCGCATCGTTTGCACAAGACGAAGATGCCGATATTCCAGAAGGATGTTATTTATTGGGTATTGATAAGGCAAAATTCAGAAAGGTGGTTAATCCCGAAGATGAGATTCAACTTCAAGCCGAAGTGGTTAGACTCCGATCCAAAATAATTACTTTTAAGGCAATTGCTTTTGTGGATAGTTCGAAAGTTGCTGAGGCTGAATTTATGGCTACTTTCTATTAATTGTCCTATATTCATGGATATAGTTGACAATAGCGAATTCTCTATGTTATAGTATCTGGTTTTATAATCGAGGGCGAGTTCTACCTAATTTTATATTTATGTGGAATCTTTAAAGATTCTGTATAAATAGGGAATCATGGGTTTCGGACAGCTGGCGTAGCTCAGTGGTAGAGCAGCTGATTTGTAATCAGCAGGCCGGGGGTTCAAGTCCCTTCGCCAGCTCCAATTACGGCATGCTTAGACTAGAAAATGTTGAAAAGTATATTATTTTGGGGGAGGTGGCTGAGTGGTCAAAAGCAGCAGACTGTAAATCTGCCGGTGTAAGCCTACGTAGGTTCGAATCCTGCCCTCCCCATAGTTTTAAGTTTGGATTTAGCGGATTTTTGCAATCATTTAACTTAATTATTAGGTTGGTTGAATTTTTTAATGCTCTAATAGCGGGAGTAGCTCAGTTGGCTAGAGCATCAGCCTTCCAAGCTGAGGGTCGCGGGTTCGAATCCCGTCTCCCGCTCAAAGGCTGCATTGCCCACGTAGCTCAGCCGGTAGAGCACATCCTTGGTAAGGATGAGGTCAGCGGTTCAAGTCCGCTCGTGGGCTCATTATATTACAATAAACTCGAGCTTCTAAACACTTAAGGAGGAAAGGTAAAGATGTCGAAGGCGAAATTTGAGAGAGAGTAAGCCGCACTTAAACATAGGGACCGTGGGTCATGTGGACCATGGTAAGACAACATTAACAGCGGCAATAACGAAGGTGTTAGAGAAATCCGGAGGAGCGTCGTTTGTAGAGTTTGGAGATATAGACAAGGCGCCGGAGGAAAGGGAAAGAGGAATAACAATCAACATCGCGCATGTTGAATACGAGACAGAAACGCGCCACTATGCGCACGTTGACTGCCCGGGTCATGCGGACTATATAAAGAACATGATAACGGGGGCTGCGCAGATGGACGGAGCCATATTAGTTGTAAGCGCCCCGGACGGCCCAATGCCTCAGACAAGAGAGCACATACTACTGGCACGGCAAGTTGGAGTGCCCTACATAGTGGTAGCACTAAATAAAGTGGATATGATGGACGATGAGGAATTATTAGATCTTGTGGAGTTAGAAGTTCGTGATCTTCTCAGTCAGTACGGATTTCCCGGAGACGATGTGCCGGTGGTGAGGATAAGCGCACTAAAGGCACTGGAGGGGGATGCTGCGGCAGAGCAGCAGATACGGGACTTGATGGCAGCAGTGGACTCATACATACCAGAGCCCGTAAGGGATATGGACAAGCCATTTTTGATGGCAATTGAAGATGTGTTTACGATCTCAGGTCGTGGAACGGTTGTAACGGGAAGAGTTGAGAGAGGAAAGATTATAGGTGGAGATGAGGTAGAGATAGTGGGGTTTAGAGAGACACAAAAGACGGTTGCTACAAGCTTGGAGATGTTCAGAAAGATATTGGACGACGCGATAGCGGGAGATAATGTTGGAGTATTGCTTCGTGGAACAGGTAAGGATGAGGTGGAAAGAGGGCAAGTGCTTGCAAAGCCTGGTAGTATACTGCCTCATGCGAAGTTTAAGGCAGAGGTTTATGTACTAAAGAAAGAAGAGGGTGGAAGACACACCCCGTTTTTCCCAGGATACAGGCCTCAGTTTTATTTAAGGACAACGGATGTAACGGGGTCGATAATATTGCCAGAGGGAGTAGAGATGGTAATGCCCGGGGATAACATAAACATGGATGTAGAGTTAATAGCGCCTGTTGCAATAGAAGAGCAAGTACGTTTTGCAATAAGAGAGGGCGGGAGAACAGTAGGTGCTGGTGTTGTTACTAAAATTACGGAGTAAATAGAATTATGGGTGATAATACTTTAATTTTGGCTCTTGCATGCGGAGATTGTAAAAGAAGAAATTATTCTACAACAAAGAATAAGCAGACGCATAAAGAGAAACTAGAGCTTAAAAAATATTGCAGGTGGTGTAAGACCCACACTATTCATAAAGAGACGAAATAACATAAAGATTTAGGAATAGTAATTAGGGCAGTAGCTCAATTAGGCAGAGCACTGGTCTCCAAAACCAGGGGTTGTGGGTTCGATTCCCTCCTGCCCTGCAAGTAGGATATAAAATGGATAAAATAAGAGAACTAAGCTTAGAAACTGCTCAATTTGCCAAAGATATAGAAAACGAAGCAAAACGTATTACTTGGCCTTCCAGACAGGAAGCGATAAAGTCGACTTTGGCTGTGATTATTATTTCCGGTCTGTTTGCTGCTTTCTTAGCAGCTATAGACTTTGTTTTTTCGATGGCAATAAGATACGTATTGGGCTAACAACTATTACGGAGAAAATGGGATTTTATGAATACTAGGTGGTATGTCATACATACAAATACGGGCTTTGAAGATCGCGTAAAAACCTATATCGAAGATAGAATGGTCGTAGAAGGTTTTGAGGATCAGGTCAGTGAGGTGCTTGTGCCAACTGAGACCATTGTTGAGCCCATGAAAGACGGGAAAAAGAAGACTTCGGTTAGAAAGTTTTTCCCCGGTTACATATTGGTAAGTATGGAGCTTAATGAAAGAAGTTGGCATTTCATAAGAAATATTCCTAAAGTGATAGGTTTTGTGGGCGGCAAGGTTAAGGATGGTACAATAGATCCTAATTCTGTTCCTGATGTAGGCGAAGACGAAGTTCAAAAAATAAAGAGACAGGTTGAAGAGGGGACACTAAAGCCCAAACCGAAGATTTCATTCGAAAATGGTGAGACGGTGAAGGTCATAGAGGGCCCGTTTGCTAACTTCTCGGGAGTAATTGAAGAAGCTAATCATGATAAAGCGAAAGTGAAGGTTCTTGTGACTATTTTTGGTAGAACCACTCCCATAGAATTAGATTTTAACCAAGTGGAGAAAATTTGATATGAAAAAAATAGACGGATATATAAAACTCTTAGTAGATGCCGGAAAGGCGACACCTTCCCCCCCTGTTGGTCCAGCACTTGGTCAACGCGGTGTAAATATAATGGAATTTTGCAAAGCCTTTAATGCTCAAACGGCCAAATTAGAGGGACTTCTTCCTGTTACCGTTACTGTGTATGCAGATAGATCGTTTTCCTTTGAAGTTAGAACTCCACCGGTCTCCTATTTGCTAAAGAAAGCTGCTAAAATTGACAAGGGTTCTGGTGAAGCCCTAAAGGTTAAAGTGGGGAAAGTGACTAAAGCCCAGGTGCAGGAGATAGCTAAAACTAAGCTGCCTGATCTAAATACTAAAGATATACAAGCAGCATCTAACATTGTTGCCGGCACTGCACGTAGTATGGGGATTGAGATAGTTTAAGTGTTGTCTGTAATTTGAGCGGGAGTTATTAGATTTTAAGGAGAAATGTAATGGCAAAACAAGGGAAAAAATATACTGAGGTCAGTGCTGCGGTGGATGCCAAGAAAAACTACACTGTGGAAGAAGCTATTAAGCTTATTGAGGAAACTAAAACTGCAAAATTTGATGAAACCGTAGAGGTCTCAGTAAAACTTGGCATTGATCCCAGACAGGCTAATCAGCAGATAAGAACTGGTTTGATTCTCCCCCATGGTATAGGTAAAGATATAAAAGTATTGGTTTTTGCTAAGGGTGAGAAGGAAAAAGAAGCTCAAGAAGCAGGCGCTGATTTTGTAGGTCTTGAGGATATGATCAATAAGATATCAAAAGATAACTGGCTTGGATTCGATGTTTCTATAGCGACTCCCGATGTGATGAGCACTGTTGCTAAATTAGGAAAGATACTAGGTCCAAGAGGGTTAATGCCAACTCCAAAGGTCGGCACCGTAACTTTTGATATAGAACAGGCGGTAAAAGAAGCGAAAGCGGGAAGAATAGAAGTCAAAAATGACAAAGGTGGTGTTGTTCATGCGTCTCTTGGCAAGGTTTCTTTTGGTACGGATAAGTTAAAAGATAATTTCCTTGTTTTTATGGAATCCCTTACAAAAATGAAGCCCACATCTTCAAAGGGCACGTTTATTAAAAAAATTACTCTCGCAAACACAATGGGGCCTGGAATTAAAGTGGATTTTGTAAATGTACGTGAAGTGCTGAAAGGATTTCAAATTGCGGCATAATAACATAGTTTTTTATATAATACGTAGTTTTTAGGGTTTTAATTCATACATGTATCTAAGGAGTGAATAATGTTAACTAAAGCGGCAAAAAATGAAGTTGTTGAACATTATAGCGGTGTATTTAAAGCTAATCCTTCAGTTGTTTTTGTTGGATATAAAGGGCTTAAGGTAAAAGAGCTTCAGGAGCTTAGATATAACTTGAAGGATGCTGATTCAGAGTTGAAAGTTGTTAAAAATACACTCCTAAAATAGCGGCTAAGGATACAAAGATTGAACAAATAACTGATTTGCTGAGCGGTCCGACTGCTATCGCAATTTGCGAAAATGATCCGGCGGCTGTTGCAAAGGTTTTTGTCAAATCTGTAAAAGATCATCCCTTACTTAAGATTAAAGGGGGAGTTATTGAGGGTAATGTTGTTGGGGCTGATGAGATTACGGCACTGTCGAAATTGCCATCGCGCCCGGAAATGATATCTCAGCTATTGGGTATTCTCTCAAGTCCGGTAGCAAATTTCTTGGGTACTCTGACACAGATGCAAACCAGGTTGTTGTATGCTTTAGAAGCGGTTAAGGATACCAAATCAGAGACTTCGGAAACTAAAGAAGAAAGTAAAGCAGAGAGCCAAGAAGAGACGAAAACAGAAGCTAAAGACGAGAGTAATGTAGAGGCTAAAGAAGAAACTAAGGCACAGGGCGAAGAGGAGAGTCAGCCGGAAGGTCAAGATGAGGTTAAAGTGGAAAGTGAAGTAGAAGCTAAAGAGGGGAATGAGGAAGAAACTAAAGATGAAAGTTAAGCAGTTAATGTGCAAGCTTTACAAGAATGAAAAAAAACATATTTCTAATACTTTTAAGGAGGTTTAGGTATAATGCCTGAAATCACAAGAACTGATGTTGTTTCTTACCTTGAACAAGCGACTATGCTTGAAATTTCGGACTTGATTAAGGAAATCGAAGACAAATTTGATGTAAAAGCTGCAGCTCCTGTTGCAGTTGCCGCCGCTGCTGGGCCCGGAGGGGATGGTCAGGCGGAATCAGCTGAAAAGACGGAATTTGATGTAGTCTTAACATCCTTTGGTGACAACAAGATCCAAGTTATTAAAGCAGTTAGAGAGGTTACATCTCTAGGTCTTAAAGAAGCCAAAGAGCTTGTTGAAAGTGCCCCTAAAGCTGTAAAAGAAGGCATTGATAAGGAAGAAGCCGAGAGCATTAAGAAAAGGCTCGAGAAATCTGGTGCGGCAATAGAAATCAGTTAAGTGTTTCTTTTGGACGGGCGGTTATCTGTAGACTTTTAAGTGACCTAAACTGAGTTGCTAATATATATAACCGTTTCTTTCATTTGTGTGCTTTCCTCTTGATATCCTTTTTCTTCGAAGTTTGTATATCAAGTCTGTATAGCCAGCCTAGTTTATATAGATGGCCTATAGAGAGCGGGATGCTTAATTGAAGATTAAAAGCTGTGCTTTTATTACATAGAATTTGGTTGTGAAGTTGGTCGAGTGAGTTTTATAACTTAATTAGGGGGGTAAGCCAAATTGAGCCTTGATGGTTTAGAATTTTATAAATTTAGAAAGAGTTTTTCGAAAATACCATCTGTTCTTGAAATACCTCACCTGCTTGAAGTGCAAATTGAGTCCTACCGGGACTTTTTGCAAGCTAATACAGAACCTGAAGGTAGGGAAGAGTTCGGTCTACATAACGCTTTTAAAACTGTATTCCCAATAGAGGACTATAATGAAAAAGCTTCGCTTGAATATATTGGCTACCGTTTGGATAAACCAAAGTATGAGGCGGTAGAATGTAGGTTAAAAGGGTATACCTATGTAGCGCCACTATACGTTACATTCAGGCTAGTGATCTGGGATACGGAATCAGGTGATGAGCGTACTATCAGAGATGTGAAAGAGCAGGAGGTCTATTTCGGTGAAATACCGCTAATGACGTCTAACGGTTCTTTTATCGTTAATGGTACGGAGAGGGTTATAGTTAGCCAACTTCACCGTTCCCCCGGAGTCTTTTTTGACCAGGTAAAGAATAAAGATAACAGTGCGGGAAGATCTACTTTCTCGGCAAGAATAGTTCCTCATGATGGTAGGTGGATAGATTTCGAGTTTGATTCTAAAGACCTTCTCTATGTAAGGATAGATAGGAAGAAAAAATTTCTTGTATCTGTGCTTTTAAAAGCCCTTGGTTATGACAATAAGGCAATAATGAATTGTTTTTATCCTGTTGAGTCTATTCATATAGATTCTAACGGTATGAGCAAAGATGTTAATTACGATGTGCTGCCCTACCAACGCTCTACAGCCGATATATTGGATCCGAAAAGTGGAGATGTGTTAATTAAGAAAGGTAGAAGGTTAGTACGAAACCATATTGAAAAGCTAAAAAACGCAAAAGTGAAAACGATTTCAATTGACCCAATCGAACTGATTGATAGGTTTGCCGCAGAAGATATTGTAGATAAGAAAACCGGCGAAGTAGTCATAAATTTTAATGAGTTAATAACTGAAGAAAAACTAGATGAAATAAAACAAGCTAAGGTAAAAAAATTAAAAGTATTTTATATAGATAACGTTTCTGTTATTGCCTCTCTTAGAAGTACGGTGCTTGCTGATAAAGTAAACACCAGGGAAGAAGCAATTACCGAAATTTATAAGAAGTTTCGCCCTACTGATCCCCCAACATTAAATGTTGCGAAAACTTTTTTTGAAAATATGTTTTTTAATCCCGATACATACAGGCTCTCTCAAGTGGGACGGCTTAAGATAAATTACAAGCTTAATCATGGGATTTCTGAGGAGGTCTCTACTCTTACAACAGAAGATATTCTGGGGACTGTTGGGTATCTCCTAGGATTAAGGGGTGGGAGAGGAGCAACGGATGATATTGACCATCTAGGAAATAGAAGAGTCAGGACCGTTGGTGAATTAATTGAAGACAGATTCTATCATGGGCTTGAAAGATTGGCCCGTTCTGTCAAAGAGAAAATGGGTTATCAGGCGGTTGAGAACCTGATGCCGAGCGAACTGTTAATCCCTAAAACTGTAATTGCTGTCGTAAAAGAATTTTTTGCTACGGGACAACTTTCCCAGTTTATGGATCAAACTAATCCACTGTCAGAAATTACTCACAAAAGGAGACTTAGCGCTTTAGGCCCTGGAGGTCTTACGCGTGAGAGAGCAGGATTTGAAGTTAGAGATGTTCATTCCTCTCACTACGGAAGAATATGTCCAATTGAAACTCCTGAAGGGCCTAACATTGGTCTTATCTCAAGTCTCAGTACGTATGGGAAGATAAATGACTTTGGTTTTATACAGACCCCGTACCGTGTTGTAAAAAAGGCAAAGGTTACAGCTGAAATTGTTTATATGAATGCTCTTGCTGAAGAAAAGTACATGATTGCGCAGGCAAATGCGGCACTTGATGCAAAGGGGAATTTTACAGCTGAATTTATTTCCGCAAGACAAGGCGGGGAGTTTCTAATGGTTGAACGTGAACGAGTTGATCTAATGGACGTATCCCCGGCCCAGCTTGTTTCTGTATCAGCTTCTTTAATACCTTTTCTTGAGCATGATGATGCAAACCGTGCTTTGATGGGCTCTAATATGCAACGTCAAGCTGTACCTCTAATTAAAACTAGTGCCCCGATTGTTGGGACCGGACTTGAGGACAGAGTTGCAAAAGATTCCGGAGTAGCCGTTATAGCTAAAAGAGACGGTATAATTGAATATGTCGATTCAGCTAGGATCGTGGTAAGTGTTTATACTGATAGTGCTAAAGACGAAGCCGGCGTTGACATGTACAACCTTCTTAAATTTCCAAAATCTAACCAGAGCACCTGTTGGAACC
>PVMK01121705.1_pt1 | contig 25507 bp, 20 predicted proteins | sample 1853481 | NCBI WGS metagenome assembly PVMK01 (sample SAMN08533507, study PRJNA380276) | Marine sediment metagenome, whole genome shotgun sequencing project.
GGTATGAATGAGGAAATCACGAATGTTAATGGCGGTGCGATAGCCCTGGGCCATCCATTGGGCTGTACAGGGGCGAAGCTGGCAACACAGTTGATTTATGAGATGAAACGCAGTGACGTCCAGTTTGGCCTGGTCACCATGTGCATTGGAGGCGGCATGGGAGCTGCTGGCATCTTTGAAAATATTAATTAAGGAGGAATTTGTTCCATGGCTGATGAAGTTACAATCGAAGAGATGATGAACAGTATGCCGCAAGCATTCCTGCCAGAAAAAGCAGGAGATGTTGAATCAGTAATCCAATTTCACCTGACGGGTGAGGAAGCTGGGGATTGGATTGTCAGGATAGGCGATGGGAGGTGCGAGGTTGAGCAAGGTGAGACAGATGATGCGACCATGACCCTATTTGCCGATTCCCAGGATTACAAGGATATCATTTTCGGAAAACTCGATCCGATGACGGCGTTCATGCAGCAGAAGGTAAAACTAAAGGGAAACCTGAATATGGCTCTCGGATTGACCAAGTATTTCAAGTTGACCTGAACCGCGAGAACACTCGAGGTCATAAATGCAAAAAAAGGAGTGCTCAATTCGAGCACTCCTTTTTTGTTTTAATCCAGATTATTCTTCAAATGGGATCTTGACCACCATCTCATCTAACTTCGATTCTAATTCAGCAATGGTTGTTTTGACGAAACCATGGATATCATTAATCGGGATGATGACCTTTTCTTTTTGATCGCGCCTCTTCACCTCGATACCGCCTCCTTTTAATGCTCTTTCGCTGACAGTCAAGCGGATTGGAACCCCGATCAAATCAGCGTCGTTGAATTTAACCCCTGGGCTCTCCCGGCGGTCATCGAACAGGATCTCTGCGCCTGACGAGCGAAATTCTTCATAGAGCTGCTCGGCAACCGAAACGGGATCAAGACCTTTTTCTTCTGCTTCAGACGACTTGGCCTTTTTTGGAAGTACGATCAGGTGAACTTCATAGGGAGCGACAGAAATCGGCCAGACCAGCCCGAATTCATCATGATGTTCTTCTACGATAGAAGCCATCAGCCGTCCGGAACCTATACCATATGAACCCATGATGACCGGTTTTGAATTACCTTCCGCATCCAGGAATTTTGCTCCCATGGCTTCCGTGTACCGGGTTCCAAGTTTGAATATGTTCCCAACTTCCACTCCACGTTGAAGGTGCATCCTTTGACCACACTCAGGACACAGGCTGTCTTCTTCTGCAACCGCGATATCAGCCACGATATCAGCCTGGTAGTCGCGCGGGTAGTTGACGTTTAGAAAATGGTAGCCTTCTTCGTTTGCGCCGGCGACGAGATTGGGTGAATCTGGAATCAGATCGTCAACCACAATCACGGTGTTCTTGAGCTCCTTGGGTGAGGCATAACCCGGTACGGCACCCGAGGCTATGATCTCTTCCTCAAGCGCGGGTCGCAGTTCTTTCGCTGTCAGCACGTTGGCGAGCTTCGTTTCGTTGAGGTCCATATCACCCCTGACGATTGCCAGAACAAGCTTTTCCGCTGCCTCGGTACCTTCAACGATAGTGGCAACCAGGAAGACTGCCTTGGCAGTCTTTGATTCAGGAATTTCCAGGAAACCTGCCAGATCAGCGATCGTTTTTGCACCCGGGGTCGCTACTTTCTCCAATGGCTTAGCAGCTTCATCTTTGAAGGCTTCTTTTGTGAAGCGCGCAATATGCCTGTTTGCTGCATACCCGCAGTTGTCACATATCAACAAAGAATCTTCTCCGATGGGGGTCAGATACATATACTCATGTGCCATACTGCCGCCCATCATGCCGACATCAGATTTAAAAGATCTAACCGGCAATCCACAACGGTGGAAGATATCGAAATATGCCTGGAAATGAGCGCGGTACTGCTTATCCAATCCAGCCTCGTCCATATCCAGGCTGTAGCTATCTTTCATGGTGAACTCGCGCACCCGGATTAATCCCGCGCGCGGCCTGGGATCATCACGCCATTTGGTCTGGATGTGGTAGATCAGTGCGGGGAGCTGGCGGTACGATTTCACAGATTTTCTCACTAAATCAGCAACAACCTCTTCGTGGGTCATTGCCAGGACCATGTCCCGCCCTGACTTATCATAAAAGCGACCCATTTCAGAACCGATCTGGTACCATCGCCCGGTCTCTTTCCACAATTCGGCTGGGTGCACCACAGGCATGGTGACTTCCTGGCCTCCAATATTGTTGATCTCCTGGCGCATGATGTTTTCGATTTTGGTCAGAACAATTTTCGCAAGAGGTAGATAGGAAAAGATGCCAGCAGCCAGCTGCTGGATGTAGCCAGCTCTCACGAGAAGTTTGTGACTGGTTACCTCTGCATCTGCTGGTGCCTCTCGCAAGGTCTGATTGAACAATCTGCTCATCCTCATAACAATTTCCTCCTACATTGAATAAAAAGACACCCTCGGCTTTCAACAACTGCTGAGGGTGTTAATTCATACAGGTAAAGTATATTATTGAATATATCTCAGCGTAAAATGGCCCTTGAGGGCCTGGATGGATAAGGCAAATGTACAAATTCGAGAGAAATTTCTGAATTCATGACCAATAGTTTACCATCCGGCAGCAATTGTGGATAGGAGGATTATTCAATTTTAGATCCAGAACCTTGATTTCCGCTGATCAAGATTGGTCATCCCGGCAGCTATGGCAAAATCTACAGCAGATTGGTATTCTTGGTCTGTTAATCGACGATTTAATGCTGGATAGTGATGCGATTTATATGCCGGGTGGTATTGATTCATGATATTCAAATAGGTATTTTGGGATACACGTTCGCATAAATATCGAACCACTTCATCAGTACCTGCAAGATTATCTGGCAGCACCAGGTGGCGAACGAGCAATCCGCGCACCGCAATGCCGTCCTTATCAACAGATAGGTCACCAACCTGGCGGTGCATCTCTTTCACAGCCTTTTGATTAATCTGTGGGTAATCTGGAATGCGGGAATACCGCTTGGCAACAACTGGGTCGCTGTATTTCATATCCGGCATATAGATATCGATCACGCCATCCAGCAATTCGAGCATGCCCATGGAATCATAGCCCCCTGTATTGTAGACCAAGGGAATACGCAATCCAGCCTGAGCAGCGATCAATACTGCAGCCAGGATTTGAGGCACCACATGGCTTGGAGATACAAAATTTATATTGTGGCAGCCGCGGGATTGCAGCTTTAGCATCATCCCAGCGATGGATTCAGGTTCTACCTCGTCTCCACGATCGGTCTGGCTGATGTCATGGTTCTGGCAGTACTGGCAGCGCAAATTACAGCGGGTGAAGAATATTGTGCCGGAGCCACGGGTACCACTAAGGGGAGATTCTTCGCCAAAATGCGGACCATAGCTGCTGATTCTGGCCAATTCTCCAGTGCGGCAGACGCCCAGTTTTCCAGCACGCCGGTCAACCGGGCACTCCCAGGCACAAACATCGCAAATTGAAAGATGCCTGTATGCCTCAACCACCCGGTCGGCCAGTAGGTCTTCATCAAGCAGGTTCAGGTAAGATGGATAAAGTTCATTCATGCGCAGAGACGATATTGGCCGAAAAATCCGCCAGTAAATTTTCTGGAATGCGGATCGGTTTACCGGTCTTCAAATCAACCCAAACACCTTTTGTGTGGGTCACAGCCAATTTCTCTTGGTCGGATATTCGCTGGATCAGGTAATGACGGGTGGCTGTTGAACGACGAACATCTGACACCCAGGTGGAAATGAGCATATCATCACCTAAAACCGCCGGTCGCAGGTATTGGACCTGATGCCTGCGGATAAAGATCGCAAATCCTTCATCAATCATCCTGCTGATTGGCCATCCATGGGCTGCGATAGCATGCATGCCGCACTCTTCCGTATACTTTAGATAATTAGCATTATTCACATGCTGCACTGAATCGAGATCGTGCCAGGCAACCGACAATTGCATTGAAAATATTCCTGCTGGTGGGGGTGGGAGATGAGGAAACTTCTCACGCGCAGGGAAAGAACCAGGCGGACCTTCCGGAAAAAATGCACCCTTGATCTCGGAAGGGATCTTTGCTGGTCTATTCGTCCCGCTCTCCAGGAATACCCAATCTGTTGATGCATTGGCAATTAATTGATTGTTCAGATGGCTGCGAAATTCGTAAGCTCTCCTGGAGCGCGCACGTTGGAAATCCATCACCCAGGTCTTTACTTCCAGAGTATCTCCATATTGTGCTGGTTTGATGTACTCAACATCTGTTTCCCGGATGAGCCAATAGCGGTCGATTGCATTATATGCTTCACTATCATAACCGGCCGCCGCGGAAGCATCGAAGGCAGTTTCCTGCATATAGCGCACATAATTGGCGTTGTTTAGATGTCCGAAGGCATCACACTCATAATGCCTTATGCGAAAGTTCCGGGTAAAAGTGAGCGGCATGATTATTCTTGATAAACCTGCGGGTTGACACAATATGGCAATTTGCGACCTTCAAGACCAGCAAGGAGATTCTCACAGGCCCTCTCAGCCATCGCACGCCGGGTATTCCAGGTTGCAGAGCCAATATGTGGGACAACCAGGCAATTCTTCAGGGAATAGAGCTCATTATCAGGGGGCAGGGGTTCCGGAACTGTCACATCCAAAGCAGCACCCCCAATCAATCCGTTGTTGAGAGCATGAATTAATGCATCCTGGTCAACAATTGGTCCACGTGAGGTATTGATCAGCAGTGAGGTTGGTTTCATTAACTGTAATGCTTTCTGGTCGATCAAATGCCTGGTTTGAGAGGTCAGCGGTACATGCAAAGATACAAAATCTGCCTCCTGGAGAAGCACCTGAAGATCTTTTCGTTGGGCACCAATCTCATCAACCAGCTCTTGGTTGGGATTTGGGTCTGAAAACAATATCTGCATACCGAACCCGCTCGCACGTCGAGCGACTGCAGTACCAATCTTTCCTAAACCAACTATACCCAATTTGGCTCCGCGTAAATCTTTTCCTAACCAACCCGTAGGAGACCAGGTAGTCCAGCGACCCTGCCGGGCGTCCAGGTTGGCTTCGAACAAGCGCCTTGCAGCTGCCAGCATGATCGCCATAGTCAGGTCAGCGGTGCCATCCGTCAGCACACCGGGTGTGTTGCCAACTGGAATGCCGTGCTTCGAACAGGCTTCAACATCAATATTATCAAAACCGACAGCCATATTGCTGACAACTTTCAGCCGTGGAGCTTTGGATAAAAGCGTGTCATTTACCTTAATGGTCAATAAGGTGAACAGGCCATCTGCGATCTGCAGATTGGATTCCAGAGCTTCCACCAGTTGATCGCCTTCCGGAGGTCCAAAAATCATTTCACAGCGATTTTCAAGGAGAGCAAGCCATCCATCTGGCAGTGCATGGGATACCAGCACAAGAGGCAGGGACTGTTTACTCATTAGCAAATTCCTATGGTTTTAGAAAGCGAAAAGGATGGTGAGGTCGTTGACATTGGTCCTGGTGGGGCCAATTTTCAGTAAGTCACCCAGGGGAAGAAAGAAATTATATGAATCGTTGTTCGAAATAAAATCTTGCGGATCGAGATTTTGTGATTTTGCGCGGGTAAAAGTGTTACCAGTAACAACAGCTCCTGCGGCATCGCTGGGGCCATCGCCACCATCCGTAGCCAGGGTTATCAGGGCGACATCGGTCAATCCATGCAGCTCCAACACCGAACCCAATGCCAATTCCTGGTTCCTGCCGCCCATACCATGCCCTTTAATCGTGACTGTGGTCTCACCCCCCACGACGATACAAGCAGGCCGTGGGATTGGTTGGTCCTGCAACGCCATCTGTCGAAGTACTGAGCCCAGGAATTTACCAGCCTGGCTGGCTTCGCCTTGCAGGTAATTGGTCAAGCAAAGGGTGTTGAAACCTTCTAATTCGGCCTGGGCAACAGCAGCTTGAGCTGCTGTGCGGTTGCTGCCAACAATAGTATTGTGGACATTAGTAAAGAATTCTTCCCCCGGTTTGGGTGTGTCCTCGATTTTCCCATCCTGACCGAGAATTAAATGGGATCTGATAGAAGATGGAACCTGATCGAGAATTCTATATTGATCAAGAATGTCCAAAGCATCCCGGTAGGTTGATGGGTCGGGAACGGATGGTCCGCTGGCGATGATATCCAAAGGATCTCCAACCACGTCTGAAAGGATCAGACTTATTACCTTAGCAGGAGCAGCAATTCGTGCCAGCTGACCACCTTTTATCTGGTCGAGATGCTTGCGCAAGGTGTTAATCTCGTTGATCGTCGCGCCTGAGGCCAGCAGGAGTTTCGTCAACTGCTGAATTTCCCCTAATGAAACTCCTGGGACCGGTGAAACCAGAAGAGCAGAGCCACCACCCGATAACAAACAAATAATCAAGTCTTCGGCCTTTGAACTCTTGAGAAGAGCGATAATCTCTTGAGTCGCATTTACCCCTCGCTGGTCCGGAATAGGATGGCCGGCTTCAATAATACTGATCTTTCCAGATGAAGACGAGCTTTTCGTATAGCCATCTTTGACGATCACAATCCCTGAGGTTATCTTTTCCCCAAAATATTCCTGTGCAGCTTCCGCCATTGGCTCTCCGGCTTTACCTGCTCCTATAATGTGGAGATGACGAATTGTTGGCAAATCTAACTCATGGAGTACTTCGCTGGGGAAATTTTGAGGATTGTCAAGTACCTTCTTCACCACTGAGTGGGGATCTACAGCGGATAGAGCCGCGTTCATAATCCGGGCAGTTTTGGATCCCCAGGCTTCCGATTTCGAAGAATGGGTGAGAAATCTATTCAAATTATCTTTGTCCGGGGCAGAAGTTTCCATCTCACTAATGTTGTGCCAATGTATCCTGATTTCGGGTTGATAACCATTGAATTTGATATGCTTCCATGGTTATATGCAGCCTTCCACTATTTATTGCGATAGTTTGATCAGACATCAAGTCATACAAAGCATCCAAACTCAATGATTCCGAATCAGTCAATTCGATTTGAACAACCTGTTCTTGAGAAGAAATATTAATTAAGCATAAAACGCTGGATTGATCTAGCTGGCTGGTACGGAGCAGCGCAAATATATTCTTCTGGTCCCCAATAATTTTTTGACCCGCTGCTGGGTGAAACGCGGCTTGTGTTTGGCGAATTGACAACATACGCCGATATTCATTCAAGATTCGTGTGTGGATATTCTCTTGATCGTCCAGTTGTAATTGCAATTGATCTAAGTCAATTTTCTCACGGTTTAACGATCTTGCCCGACCTGTCTCTTCCTGACAGGAGTAACAATTGCGTGAACCAAACAGACTGTGAATATAGATGCCAGGCACCCCGGCCAGAGACAGCATAATCGCCTGGGAAGCAAGAAATCGTTTTACCCCAAGGTCAGGATTATCTTGCTCAGGATTATTCAGGGCATCAAACAAGGTGATATTGAGTTCGTATACGCTTTTAGTGCCATCCGAATTGGTCTTGTAGGATGCCTCCCCGCCATGAAGCAGTGTCTTATCGACGAGGTTTTCGATCTGCTCATCTGATAACAAGCCTTTGGCCGGCATCACCCCGATGCCATCGTGGGAGGCAATGAAGTTAAAGAATGTAGAATCTTGAAAAGGGACACTGAGAGATCGAATCCATTTTGCCAACGCGGTGACATCCTCTGAGTGAAAGGTATGTAAGACCAATGGTGCCAAGGAGAACTGGTATACCATCTGGGCTTCATCGCCAAAACGTGGCTTGCCGTCCGCACCTTTATCATCCGCTGGATCACCAAAATACTTGATGTTTTCGTTATGCGGGACATTGGTTTCGGTGATAATTCCCGTGTTAGGTGCAGCGATATTAAACACTGCCCTGAGGAGCTTCACCAGGCTGTGGGCTTGTGGAAGATTTAATGATGAGGTACCGATGATCTTCCAGATGTAACCCACAGCATCCAACCTGATCAAACTTGCTCCGTTTTCCACGTAAAAAAGCAGCAATTTGATGATCTCAATCAATACTTGAGGGTTTGAAAAGTCAAGGTCGATTTGGTCCTCACTGAAGGTCGTCCAAACATATTTCTCACCCTCCCACGTATTTACCCGGTGAAGCAGTGGCAGTGCGCGGGGACGGAAAATTGAAGAAAGATCAGTTGATGGATCGATTTCGATGAAGTATTCCTGGAAAGGGTTTTCACCTCGAAGATATGCTTGAAACCAATTGCTTTCCCTTGAAATATGATTGATCACCGCATCGAACATCAATTGGTATCTCTCCGAAAGGAGGTGGATATCATCCCAGGAACCAAAGTCCGAATCTACCCGCCTGTAATCGATTACCGAGAATCCATCATCAGAGGAATACGGATAAAAAGGGAGCAGGTGAACCCGGTTAATTGCTTCACCAAGATATTCTTCTAAGAAAACAGCCAAAGACTGCAGATGGGATTGGTTTGAGGATTGAAATTGGTCCCCGTAGGTTATCAAGATGGCATCTACCTCGGTGAGATGGAATTCTTCATCTGGTAAGCTGCTATTGCGTGAGTGGAATTCACCAATGATCTCGATTATTTCCTGATAGATCTGATCGCTTTGATCTCCATACAAGAAACCTAATTGATGGCGAATATGATTTTCATTGTCCATCTTGGCTGTATTACCTCAATCAAGACTCATGGTACAGGTGATACTTGGATTTCTTCCCAGTATGCATTCGGGAGATGGATCGTGCGCACGATATCAGGATCCATGTTCTGGTACCGCATTTTAATTAAGGCGATCGGAATGCGGTGGGTGACCAATCCAACTTTTTGACCAGGTTCTTGTCTCACAATATCATCAACTGCTGCATTCACCCGAATTTGGACATCGTGTAAATACTCTCCTCCAGGAGGAGATACATCCCAGGGGGTATTTTCCCAGGCAGCAAACAATTCAGGATAGAGATGCTCAATTTCCGAACGCAGCCTGGTTTGCCAATCTCCCTGGTTGATTTCCATCAGTCTCGGCTCATCAATTTGTTGAAGGTCCAACTTTTCAGAAATGATATCAGCTGTTTCTTTCGTCCTGAGCAATGGGCTGGTGTAAATCACGTCGATTGAGGATTGAAGTAATTCAATGGCTAACTGCTGCGCTTGCTTAATCCCATTAGAATTCAAAGGAGGATCGGCCTGGCCTTGATAGCGTCCAATAATGTTCCAATCCGTTTCTCCATGGCGAATGAGCACAATAATAGCCATTATTGACTTGCCAGATGTTTTTGCTGGTATTCAGGAATTGAGCCCATGGGAGGGCGTTCATGTTCCTGGATTTCCTCCTGGTCAAGGTAATAACCGCGCCGCTTACTGAATCTAACCAGGTTCATTGTCAGGTTGCTTTCATCATAAATGTGAACCTTATTGCGTGCTTCTAAACGGCTTAATACCACCTGCATGATGGTAAACGACATCTTCGAAAGTGATGGCAGAGGCTGGTTGTGGTGAATTCTTTCCAGTAGATCAACCTGGGCGATGCTTTCCAATCCGTATTTTTCCAACAGATCGATCAACATTCCGGTTTCGACTCCATACCCGGTGAAGAAGGGCAGTTTTTCAAGCGCCGACCTGCGACCAGCATACTCTCCAGAGAGTGGCTGGATCAACCCGGAGAGTTCCGGGTAGAACAAATTGATGAAAGGACGGGCGGTCAATTCAGTGACCCGGCCACCCCCTCCTGCGACTGTTTTGTCGCCCTGTCGAAGCGGTCTGCGGTAGAAACCTTTTGCGAACCGGATTCTTGGATTATCGAGCAAGGGACCCAGGATTCCATAAACAAATCGTGGATCGATATTTTTTATGTCCGTGTCAATCCAGGCGACGATATCGCCATTTACGACAAATAAGCTTTTCCACAGCGCCTCACCTTTACCGATGAAGGTACCGTATTGGGGAAGGATTTCCTGGTGTATGAATACGGGCACACCTAATTCAGCTGCAATCTCACGGGTTCGATCCTGGGAGCCTGAATCGATCAAAACCATCTCATCCAGCAAAGGAACCTGGTCCATCAGGGCGGTTTTCACGGTTTTAATTACTTTGCCAACAGTCTCTTCTTCATTAAGAGCTGGAAGTGCCAGACTGATCGAAACCCCCTGGTCTTCTTTAAGCTCGAGCAGTCTATCCAAATCCATGAATTCACGTGTGTGGTAGGTGTTTTCCGCAAACCACTTATCAACGACAACTGCTAATGGACGATCTCTGGAAATGGAATCAATACTTATTGGTGATGATGAAATGGATTCGGGAATGTATTCATTCACCAAAACCAAGGTTTTATCATCATTCGAGAGGATTTCTGTCAGCAAGGACTGCATCCATATATTGGGCTGCAGCTCGTTCGATGGGGCGCCGATGGTAATCGCCTGGTGATCTTGAGCTTCTGCTGCAATCGCATCCGAAATTTCTCCCTTGGCTGTGATTGTGCGGGTGATGTGCTTCAGACCATACAACGCAGGGGAGAACTCCTCAAAGAATCTCATACTCCTCGGATCAGCCTCCGGGGAAGCAACATGCAGCAATGTGATGGATGCCTCATCTATCCTCGCCAGCGCGTGCCCAACCCTCAGGGACAAACCTGCGTTCGCGCCACCCCGGACAGGTAGCAGGATCCTGTTTAGCGACTGCCAATTTTCAGCTTCATTCACCTGGAGAGAAGGACGTACAACTGCAATATCACACGGAAGTGCTAACAATTTGCTTGCATCCAGGTTGGCGGGAAATTCTTTATCAATCAGTGTCGTGCTCCAATGTGCCACGACGAGATCAATTTTCTCTTCCCCAACTATCTCGTTTACTCCCTCCCATAGCTCATTTTCGGTACGGACCAATGTTTTGATACGGGTGGGAATGGGTGTGCTTTCCATGAAGGTTTTGAGCACCTCCCGCAAGCGGCTGGCTTTTTTGGCAACAGCGCTCATCTGATCGCCCTCTGGCACGTATAAAACCGATAAGATGATGATCTTTCCCCGACGATCTAAAGCGATCCTCTCTGCGAGGGGTAGCAGAGTCTTTGCTTCTTCGATATTCGTTTCAAGAAGAAGTATGTTGTAGGTTTGGGAAACTCGGGGCTTCCTCGAGTTGGATTTACTGCTGTTGGTCATTAATTTTGTGGCCTGATTGTTCCAGAAGAGGGATGATCTTGTTTTCGATGATTGATTGCCAGGTGAAACCAGCCAGGACATGCCTGCGGAATTGATATGACCGGTTGGCTCTGAGATGATCAACGATCATCTCGGCCACCTGTCCAGGATCGCCAGTCGGGTCGAATAGGTTTATCATACCAGCACTGCTTTCGCGAACTGGAGGTATGTCCGATGCAAAGATAGGAATCCTCGCTAAGCCAGCTTCCAGGACTGGAATTCCGAATCCTTCTCTCAAACTTGGGAATAAAACTATATCTGATATGCGGAATAATTCGGCAATCAAATCATCAGGGGCGTCAAACACTTCGTCTTCACCGTGCAGCTGATACAAAAAGTGAATGTTCGACGTAAGCTGCATAGCGGTTCTCATCTCCAGCAGCGAATCGAGATACTCAATATTCTTAGGATTATGGGGCCCTGGTGGTCCTGTGATTACTAAAGCAACCTGCGGATATTCCTCTTTAAGATGAGCAATAACCTGGACTGCGAATTCGATGTTTTTCCTGCGGGTTATGCGCGCTGGGAGTAAAACAATTGGTTCCGATTCGAATAGATTGTTTTGATCTATATAATCTTGTGCAAGTGAAGATAAATCATAAAATTGATTTGCATCAACTCCCGGCTGGATCACTTGAATTCGCCCAGGTCGGATGTTTAGTAAATCTGCGAGACGCTGCTGGCGATGTTTAGAGACGGCAATGTAATCCACGCCATCCCAGGCAGTTTTCAATAATTCCCATGGATATCCTGGATGCAAATCGGGTGTATAGAGCACATCTTGCCAGGCGAAATCATGACACCAGGCTACCAGTCTTGGTTTCGATTGATCTGCGATTCTCTTAAGGGCAGCAGTGAGAGCCAGGTTCTTATGTAGAGTGACTGCGTTGTGGACAATGAGAACATCAGAATCTTTTATTGTTGATGATATCGACTCAAACAGGTCTTCCTCAAGTGTCCTGAAATCCTCTGTTACCTCTCCCTTTGCTAACTCCTTTCCAATTCGCGTCACGTCAGGATGGCGGGAATCGATTTCCGGAATTAATATGAAAGGTATGGATATATCGAATACTGCTCCCCTGCCAGCAATAATCGATACCTCGTATCCCGCATGGTTCAGCAGGCGAGCATGGTGATATATTGTGCTTTCAACGCCCCCCACAATTGGTGGGGCAGCATAATGCAGGATGGATATGTGCAAATTGGTTATCCGTTTGAAGAAATATTGGGTTCGATTGTATCGTTGTTGGAATTAATGATTGCCGCACTGAAGTAGGCACCAAAAACTAAAATCAGGCAGTTTAAATAGATCCAGAACATCAAGGCGACCAGCGTACCCAAGGAACCATATAGGAAATTGTAATTGGAGAGACCACTCTGGAAATACCAGTTAAATCCATATGCAGTGATCTCCCAGGCGATAGAGGCAAATACAGCTGCCCAGAAGGCAGCTCTCTTTTTAACCTTTGTTTTTGGAACGAAGAAATACAATGCCAAAAAGAGAACGAAACGCAGAGCAAAGAATACAATATCCGTGATCACCCCAACTGGGGCGCTGAGATTGATTAAGGGAACTTCAAATTGGGAGAAGAAAGCCACTACTGTAGAAAGGATCGATGAGGCAGCGATGAATATGATGAAGGCTCCTATCATCAGGAAGGCAATCAACCGGTTTTCAACCACGTTGCGGATTTTCGCCGTTGGGTAAGCCCGGTTGATATTGGCAGTCAGGGACATTAATACTCCGGATCCAGCCCATGCCAGACCGATGAGACCGATGATGCCTATAGCTCCCCTTTGATTCAATATACCTTCAATGAATTCTATGATCAGGTCAGGCGGTATGGGAACCATTTCTCGTATAACTTGGATAATCTGTTCCTGTATATCCGGGATTTCAAGATAGTAACTGGCCACTGTTACAAGTACGATTAACAGCGGGGGTAATCCAAAAATAGTAAAGAATGCGATACTCGCGGATCCTTCAACGCCACGTAATGCAGAAAATCTTTCCACTGCATAGCGCAGGATGCCCAAAAATCCGAAGCTTTTCTCGTTAGCTTTCGAAAAATATGCTTCAATTTGCTCGATATATTTCGTACCAAATTCTTTTCTTTGATTCATGTGCTAAATCGTTATTTTCCCAGGCAATCGTTCAACAAAGGCATTAATAAGAATTCTAATGCATCAAATGAGTAGTATCGTTTTCCTATGGAGAAATTAATTTCCGTCATTTCAGCTGCTAGTTCTGGATTTCCCAGAATATCCCGCGTGGCAGCAACACATCGGTTATCGATAAAATCTCCAAATCCAATAACTTTAAATCCTTTAGGTTGAATATCCGTCTTGAAGATTTCATAAGTGCTCATCACAATCGGTCGCTTATAGTAAACTGTTTCCAGAAAAGCATTGCCGAAACCTTCAACCCGCGAAGGGTAGGTGACCAAATCGGCTTGTAAATATGCATCTTCCAGTGAGAAGATTTTTTCCCCATCATCTGTTTGGCCGCGGTAGTAATCGAAGCGGCTGCCGGCAAACATAACTCTCACATTGAGTAAATCTGCGAAATCCCGCAAATATGATGCGTAGGCATCACCCTCATCGCCCGAGCGGTGTGAGATCAGCACGACGCAGTTCCTATCTATCCTGCGGGCAAGTTCCAACGACAGCTCGATCCTCTTTCTGGGCACAATGCGGGTCGGTTGTAAGAGCAAACAATCATCCTGGCTGAGTCCGAGTTCGGTGCGCAGGTCGCTTGAAAAATCATCGATTACAGGAGGTGGACGTTTAAACTCCATGACATTAGGGATCAAAGTGGAATTTATGCCGGTTCGCATAGCCAACTGTGACTGTGCATATGAATTGATTACCACGTGTCTGATCTGTCTCAAAGTCGGTGGAAAGGCAGCGCGCAGGTAATCTTCGGCACCAGAAATTGAAAATCGTTCCCGCTCCCAATAGAAATCGTGGTGATGTCCAATGGTAGGCAGGTCGCTCTCAACAATCACCTCGGTCAGCGCCAGACCCAGGGGAATATTCATCGGAATGGATAGTACATTTTCCGCGATCAGGATATCCAGGGAGAATTTTTCGATAAACTTGTGTAAATGGCTCTTAATGTGACCTTTAAGGCGATTGACCGCAGATGAGGTCTTTTGAAACCTTTGAAAGTCGTCAAAAAGGTCATGGTTGAGTTCAACTATCTCTGGGTGTTCAAAATGTGCTTCGGGCAGTAAATAAGTGCGTTCTGGTGGCCAATCTGATTCACCAGTAAAATAAAAACATTCATATCCAAGCGATTCGAGAACCTTTACCCATTTTGCTGTCTCAAGAGAAACACCATCTGTGCCTGCCAGCCTGGTCGAGATGATTCCGATCCGGTATCCTGGGTTCATATGATTTCCATATCCCTAATTACTTGAAATTAGCAATCAATTCTTTGAGGTTCTTTTCAAGCACCTCAAGTGAAAAATATTCCTGTGCCAGCTGATAATTCTTATCTGTAATTTCCTTAACTCTATCTGGTGAATTGAGCAATTCTCTCGCCTGGTTAATGCTGTTTTCATTGACGAAACCATCTAACTCAACAAATTCAAAACCAAGTGGTTTTATATCGGCATTGTACACAGGATAACGATTGATGACAATTAGTTTCTTGACATAAATGGATTCAAGCAGCGCATTTCCAAATCCCTCATACAGGCTGGGGTAGGTGATAAGGTCGGCGTTCAGGTAGGCATCCCATAGAGAATATATTTTGTGATCGTTGATCCTTCCTCGCTCAGCTCCGATGACGTGATCGATTAGCTGCACATCCACGTTCATAACCGAGGCTTCTCGTTTCAACCAGCGCCAATAAGAAAGTCCCTCATCATCTGCCCGGTGGGTGATGAACAGGTGGGGGTTATCACCATCCAACCTTTTTACGATATCGATAGACATCTCAATGCCTTTGCGTTGAATGACTCTGGTTGGTTGGAGGATGAGCAGCTCGTCTTCATCTAATCCAAGGTCTTTACGAAACCCCCTGTTGTAATCATCGAATTTCGGCGCAGGGGTCGAGAAATCGAGCACATTGGGGATCACGATGGAGGTAATGCCTCGGCGGGCATTCAAACGAGCTTTAGCGATTGAATTTATGGTTACATGCTGAATATTGGGGAGTTTGGCGGGGAATGCAGTGTCCAGCAGGTCGAAAATGACATTTGTCTGGTAGCGCTGGCGTTCCCAGAAGAAATCGTGGTGGTGGGCAATGGTGTCAATGCCGAGTTCCGCGATCAGACCGGTAAGTGAAACCCCCAGCGGCAGGTTCATCGGGATGGTGAGGGCATTTTGGACGATGATCAAATCCAGATGGTTTGAGCGGATAAATCTGCGCAAAGGAGCGCGAATTTCATCTGCCCGGCTGTAAATTAGATCAGCCAGGGCATCTCCATCTTGATCTGGAGCACCTTCGAAGGCACGCTGACTGAGAGCAAAAACGGTTTGGTCTGTGAAATGCAATTCTGGAATTAATATGCCATTTTGCGCATAGCCGCCCAATTCTCCAGCACAGTAAAAGATTTCATGGCCTAAATTCGTGAGAACTTTAGCCCATTTCTCAACCTCAAGTGTGACACCATCAGTGCCGTGCAGGCGAGTTGCGATGAATCCGATGCGCATTATTTTGACCTATTCAACCGGGATAACACATTCTGGTGAATCGTTTTGAGGACTGTTTACAGTCCTGGAAACTGGGAAAGTCTCCATTTCTTCACTTGGGTAAGCTTTGAGGAATGACTGCAACAAAGTTGGATCATTTTCCCCTTCCTGAAGCCAATCATGGTAAGTTTCTGGTGGCAGAATAACGGGCATCCGGTTGTGGATTTCCTGGAGTAATTGGTTCGGTTCAGTAGTGATGATGGTAAATGTTCGTATTTCAGAGCCATCATCTGAATGCCAGGCATCCCACAAACCCGCAAAAGCGAATGGTACCCCATCCTTCATATGAATATAGTGGGGGATTTTCGATTTTGACCCAGTCTGTTTGCGCCACTCGTAAAATCCATCGGCCAGCACGAGACAACGCTTGTACTTGAATGAACCCCGGAAAGATGGTTTCTCAGCGAGCGTCTCCGAGCGGGCATTGATCATACGGTTTCCGATCTTCGGATCTTTAGCCCAGAATGGTATTAACCCCCAGGTATAGAAATCCATGCGATTTTCCCCGTCATTCGGCACGACACCAACCGGCTGGGTAGGGGCAATGTTATACCGATGGGGGATAATATCTGGAAAATCTACCCACGGGAAAGCTTCCTGCAGCTGTCCGGGATCAACGGTTAACGTGAATCTTCCACACATATCTTCCTTCCTGAAATGTTCATGCGCTTTTTTGGATTATTCCACCGCCCAAACACTTATCTGAATCATAGAATACTGCTGCCTGACCTGGCGTGATATCCCTGATTGGAGCTTCAAAGTGTACCTCAACGGATCCGACAGCATCAGGGATAATGGTCGCAGGTTCCTGCGAGGATTTATAGCGGATCTTGACCTGGGCATGGAAAGGTTCTTCGGGTGGTGAGATTGAAACCCAGTTAACATTTTCTGCCCATAATTTTTGTCTTTTTAAATCGTTTTTGGTACCAACAGTTAATTTATTGCTCAGCGTATCCTTATCCAACACATAAAGGGGGACGGCTGATGGGAGGCCTAATCCCCGTCTCTGACCAATTGTGTACATTGCCAGGCCATCGTGCTCACCCAGACGTTCTCCCTGGAGATTTACAATCTCACCTTTCGCATTTGCTCCTGTGGAGTTCCTTTCTAGAAAGGAGCGATAATCTCCATCACCAAGGAAACATAAATCCTGGCTGTCATTTTTATCAGCCACCGGCAGCTTGAAATCTCTGGCCAGCTGCCTTACTTCTTCTTTCGTGTAATCCCCCAATGGGAAAACAGCATGGGAAAGCTGCTGCTGGTCAAGTACATGCAGCACATAGGATTGATCTTTACTCTGATCAACTGCTTTCATCAGTACAATTCGATCTGGTTCTGAGATAGTCCTGGCATAATGGCCGGTTGCCATATGGGTGGCCCCAAACGCCAGTGCGTGGTTCAAAAGAAATTCCCACCTGATATGACGGTTGCAGCGCAGGCAGGGGTTTGGTGTAATGCCGTTCGTGTAATCTTCAATAAAATGTTCGACAACCTGGTTGTAAAACACATTTTTGGCATCGATTGGATAGAAAGGGATCTCCAGTTGTGCGGCAATTTGCTTTGCCAGGGCCATCGCATCCGGGGTGCAGCAGCGATTGAAGCTTTCTGTGCCAGGCTCACTCCATAATCGCAGCATGATGCCGATCACATCATATCCCTGTTCAACCAGCAAGGCTGCGGCTACAGAGCTGTCAACCCCACCACTCATGGCAACTGCAACTCTCTTCTTTTGAGATGAGCTGATATTCATGAAGCATCCACTTCCCGGTGATAAATGATCGGATGGTTGGATATCATTGGAAATTAATTGGTTTTACTCAATTCGCGAACTTGGTCCACTATATTGGGAAGGATGTCTAAAAATCCCTCCAGATCTTCTGTAGAGGTTTGCTGTCCGAGAGTCACTCTCAGAGATCCAAGCGCCCAATCAGCTGGTAAACCCATGGCAAGCAGCACATCAGATGGATCCGGTGACCCAGTTTTACAGGCAGATCCGGAGGAACAGGCGAATCCAGCTGCGTCTAATACCATCAATAAAGTGTTTCCATCTACATTCTGAAAAGCGAAGCTGGCATGATTTGACAGGCGTTGTGATGGATGACCGGTGATTTTCGTCGAGGGGATTGATTTTGAAATAGTGGAGAATAATAAATCGCGCATGTCGGAATAATGGATATTCCGCTCTTTAATATCTCCTTGAGCTAATTCAAAGGCCTTGGCCATTCCGACGATCAAAGGAATATTATGTGTTCCGGCGCGCAAATTGTATTCCTGTCCACCTCCAGTTTGAACAGGGACGATAGGTGTCCCCTCCCGGATGTAGAGGGCACCAACACCCTTGGGTCCGTAAAATTTGTGGGCTCCAATGCTCAATAAGTCCACATTGAGAGAATCAACATCGATAGGGAGATGGGCTGCGGCTTGAACAGCATCAGTATGGAATGGTACCCCTTGCGACCGGCAAATTGCACCAATTTCGTTGATCGGATTAATCGATCCAATTTCATTATTGGCAAAAATTATCGAAACAACCGCCGTGTCATCTCGAATGCGATGCCTTACCTCTTCAGGATCAACCATGCCATATTGATCAACAGGGATGATCTCGATGTCAAAACCATGCAGTTCACCTAATTGTAAGGCTGTATTCGAGACTGCATGGTGCTCAACTGCACTGATCAGGATATGGGACGCGGATTTATTTTCCCTTTGGGCGAAAGCAACCCCCCGTAATGCCAGGTTATCGCTTTCCGAGCCACAGGAAGTAAAAATAATCTCTTTGTGCGTGGCGGCGATCATTCGGGCTATGGATTGACGGGATTTTTCTAACGCATTCTCAGCCTGTTGACCAAGCTGGTGGATTGATGAAGAGTTGCCGTAGCTCTGATCAAAAAACGGCAGCATTTCGTCAATAACCCGCGGGTCTACGGGAGTCGTCGATGCATAATCCAGGAAGACTGATGAATTATTCAGCATAAATAAATCGCCGGTAACTGGCGAATATGCGCCATTATAGCATGTCTCAACATCTCAGGTGCAATCCATGTCTAGGGCAGAAAACAGCAGGAAATTCAACGAAAATATTAAATTTTTTTTCGAAATTAGCTTGTTATAATAGACGGGTTCTATTCCTAATAAAATGGAGGTAATATGTCGGGGAATATTCGGTTTGGCACTGATGGATGGCGGGCGGTAATCGCTGAAGATTACACCTTTGATAATGTCCGGCGCTGTACACAAGGTTTTGCGGATTATCTGATTTCCCAGGATTACCGCGGTCAAAGTGTAATTATTGGATATGATATGAGATTTCAATCCGAGAGTTTCGCGGCAGCCTGTGCAGAGGTTTTAGCAGCGAATGGTTTGATGGTTTATTTGACAGAAGGTGCAACGCCGACGCCAGTGATCTCATATGCTGTTGTTGATAAGAATGCAGTTGGCGCAATAAACATCACGGCATCACACAATCCTCCAATCGATAATGGATTCAAGGTGCGAAATAGATATGGTGGAGCTATTGCCCCAGCGGGATTGAAGGAAATCGAAAACCGAATCCCTGATTTGGTTGAAGATGTGAAGCGGATCGCTTTCGCCGAAGCTGAGCAAGAAGGTAGGATCGTTCTATTCGATCCCAAACCAGCTTATCTGAAGCAGATAAATCGCCTCGTTGATCTGGAAGCGATAAAAGCTGCGGGATTAACAGTTCTGATCGATCCCATGTGGGGCAACGGTGCTGGATGGTTCACCGAACTACTTGCGGGCGGTCCAACGAAAGTGATTGAAATTCACAATGAAAGAAATCCGATTTTTCCTGAAATGACCCGTCCAGAACCAATTCCACCAAATGTGGATGCCGGACTGGCAAAAACTCAAGAATTTGAGGCCGACGTCTTGATCATTGCAGATGGTGATGCCGACCGGCTTGGGGTGGGAGATGAAAATGGGGTCTTCATTGACCAGCTGCGGGTCTTTGGATTGCTGGCATATTATCTGTTAGAAGTGCGCGGGGAACGTGGTCCAATCGTAAAAACCTTATCGACCACTGATATGCTGAAGAAATTAGGTGAGATTTACCAGGTCCCAGTGATTGAGACTGGCGTTGGATTCAAATATGTTGCCCCGGCAATGCTGGAACATGATGCCCTGATTGGGGGTGAAGAATCAGGTGGATATGCATTCCATGGGCATGTTCCGGAAAGGGACGGCATCCTGGCTGGGCTGTACATATTGGATATGATGGTCAAATTGGAATGCAAGCCATCTGAACTGCTTGATCTGCTGTTCGAAAAAGTTGGTGCCCATTACTATGATCGCATTGATACGCGTTTCACAGGGGATGCTGAAGCCCGCAAAGAGAAAATTCTGGCTGCAAACCCAGCCAAAGTAGGTGGTTTTGAGGTTTCTGACATCAACACTACAGATGGGTTCAAATTCTCACTCGGTGAAAATGGGTGGCTGCTGATCCGGTTTTCAGGCACCGAACCGATCATCAGGGTTTACACCGAAACTACGGCGCAGGATCGCGTTCAAGCGATTTTGGATGACGGTCTCCGGATTGCAGGTCTGGGATAAGTGCTGACTGACACTCACTGCCATCTCGATTTCGACTGGTTCGATAGCGACCGCGAACTGGTCATCGATCGTGCACGAGAGATTGGTTTAGAACGGCTGCTCAATCCAGGCATCACATTACTATCAAGTATCGCCGCGATTGAATTGGCGGAGAAATATCCTGAAGTTTATGCCGCAGTCGGCGTACATCCCAATGATGGACTGTCGTGGGATGACAAGACTCTCGCCACCTTACGTGAATTGGCATCCCATCCAAAGGTGCTGGCGATCGGGGAGATTGGTCTCGATTACTATCGTGATCGTACCCCAAAGGAAATGCAAAAACGAATTTTTATGGAGCAGCTCGATCTAGCGGCCGACCTTAAAGTGCCGGTGGTAATTCACTGCCGTGAGGCAATGGAAGATATGCTATCAATTTTAGCGAATTGGCAGACTGGACTGAAGGAATCAGATTCTAGCCTGGAGAAATTTCCTGGGGTTTTGCATTCTTTTTCCGGGAACCAGTCGGAGGCAGAAAAAGTCCGTAAATCTAACTTCATGATTGGTCTTACAGGACCGGTGACGTTTCAGAACGCATTGGAGCTGCAGAATTTAGTGATAAGATTACCTCTCAGCAGTATTTTGATCGAGACCGATGCTCCATTTTTGACGCCTCACCCATTTCGTGGCAAAAGAAATGAACCCGGTAGAGTTAAGCTGGTGGCTGAAAAAGTCGCCGAACTGCATCAAGAAGCTTATAATACAGTGACGAAAATTACGGCTGCGAATGCGGCCAATTTGTTTGGATGGTGATTTAAATTTGACTTCAGCACCGTTTTACATTCCTGTCCAGAACAGCATCCTGGAAGTCGAGACAAGAATGCGGGATGTTACAAATGGACATCATCCAGAATTAGGAGCTGCCCTGAACCATTTGCTCTCTTCCGGAGGCAAGAGAGTTCGGCCAGCTGTAGCTCTGTTGACCGGTGCGATGCTTGGTGCTGACGAAGATAAAATGATATCTTTGGCAGCCTCCATTGAACTTCTTCACACAGCAACTTTAGTTCATGATGATTTGATCGATGGCGCTCTCCTGCGGAGGGGAATCCCGACATTAAATGCTCAATGGACTCCGGGGGCGACTGTTCTCACCGGTGATTTTATTTTCGCCTGTGCCGCCAAATTGGCTGCCCAAGCAGACTCTGTGGAATTAATGTACCAATTTGCTGAGACGCTCTCCACAATCGTGAATGGTGAGATCAACCAGATGTTCTCTCGAAATATTGGTTACCAGCACGAGGAATACCTCAACCGCATTAATGCAAAAACTGGTTCATTGTTCGTATTAGCAACTACAGCACCAGCTATCTTGAGCCCGGTGCGAGACTCGACTTATGATGCCGCAAGAGAGTTTGGATATGGCATCGGCATGGCATTCCAAATCATCGATGATGTATTGGATTTCACAGGCAACCCTTCTTCGGTTGGTAAGCCGGTAGCCAACGATCTGCGCCAGGGATTGGTGACCCTGCCGGCAATTTATTATCAGGAGATTAATCCTGAAGATCCACGCCTGGTGAGCATCCTGGCTGACAAGATGATTGGTGAGGGTGATCTGAATTTATTAGTTTCTGAAATTCAAAGCAGCGGGGCAATTGAGCGCTCAGTTGAGCTGGCCAGAAACTTCATCTCCCAGGCATTATCTGCCTTAGATTCGCTTCCGCTGACCCCCGAACACGAGGCCCTGGAGAATCTTTCAAAGTATGTTGTCGATCGTCATTTATAAGCTTTATGATTGGAAAAATTGCTCCAAATTATGTTTTCTCTTGACGGAGTAAAAATCGAATGATATATTTACTCAACTATGTATAAAATGTGTTTCAATAAATTCAATACCTTCGATACTGACACTAATCCCACCTCATTTAAGGGCGTGGGTAGCTCTGTGCGTTGATTAGATATAAGCATACCCATAATTACTTTGAGTAATAAAACGCCCCGAAAAATTATCGGGGCGTTTCATTTTATCCACCATCATATCTAAGGAGAAGACAATGATGAACAACATTCCACATGAAACGCCATCTTATGCAGTTGCTCAAGATACGCTTGTTCCAGTCAGTGATCATTTACAAGATCTTACGCCGATACCACCATCAAGAATGTTCCTGATCAAAAAATCGCTGGCCGTTTACAAAGATAAAAAACCAGGCAGCCCAACTTTCGACGCCTCTCAAGGAGATGGGGGAGCCAGCCTGACCGGAACACCGGTTGAGATTCTGGAACGTGCAGCACAAATGCAGGTTGAGAACGGCACTGCATACGACATGCCATTCGGAACTAAAGCATTTAGACAATCAGTCATTGAAGATTACTGGCAGCTGAGCCCAGAATTGGGTATAGGACCAGGAAATGTAATTGGCACTGCAGGAGGCAGAGACGCCTTGGTTAAGGCATACCGGGCCATGCTAGCCCTTGGACATGGACGTCAGGGCGATGTGCTGGTCGTCTCCAGGGTTCCCTGGATATCGTACAACTGGGGGCCTTACGGGGTTGGGGCGAATGTGTTGTGGGCGCCAGGCCATCCCGATCAGGGTTGGGTTTACTCGGAGGAAGCGATTGAAGCCTGTGCCGGATTTGTGGCGAAAACGGGACGAAAAATTGCCGGATTGGTAATAACCTGCCCTGATAATCCTACTGGATTAACAATTACTCCTGAAAAGCAAGTCCAATTGGCGAAAGCAGCACTGAAGTCTGGTGTTGCATATGTGCTTTTTGATTGGATGTACCATTTTGTTACCGATGAAAGTCCGATGGATTTAAATTCATTCATTAAGAATTTCGAACCAGAAGAACGAAAGAAACTGATGTTCCTGGATGGACTCACAAAAAGTTTGGGTGCATCCAATATTCGCAATTGCCATCTGATCGCACCAGAGGATGTGGTTAAATATATTGTCTCCTATGCCTCGCACAGCGTGATGCCTTCCTATTATTCCCTGGCAGTCGCGATCGCTGCTTATCAAATGGGATATCGGGAAGCGAGCCGATCTATCGTGGAACCAACGAACGCGAGCCGTAAGGTGCTGAAAAATTTCCTGGATGAACGGGGGATGAAGTATATTATCGGCAAAGGCTACTACGCATTCATTCATGTGGGTGAGTGGCTTGCAGGCCGCGGTTGGGGTGATTCTGAACCCCTTGGGCAGTATCTGGCCGAAGACCACGGTGTCGCGATTGTCCCTGGGGCATTTTTCTCGCCGTTTGGCGGACAATGGATCCGCTTCTCTTATGCCACACCCCCGGAACGCACTCTGGGTGCTGCTGAACGATTGTTGGAGGGGTTAAACGCCCTGCTTGAAGGTTGATTTGGAGATAATATATGGTTGACTTTAATGATTTTTCTGAGAAATACCAGTTAGCAAGGGAAGCAACGATCAAAGCCAAACCTGAAGGGGGTCTTTCAGGATTAGAGATTGAGTGGAATTTGTTGGATTCAGAATTTCATCCTCTGCTAACAGTTGGGGTCGGACCAGACCAACAATCGTTTGTGGATTATTTACGGTCGAATTACATCTCCCCACGCCTGCGAGATTTCAGCCAGTTAGAGGTATTCCATTGGATGATCGAATGGGCGACCCAACCTTACTATCACCCACGATCGGCAATCTATGAATCAAGGCTGCTGGAAGGAACCTTGATCAATTCTCTTTCCCGTGCAGGCAGTGATTTCGATGATCACTTCTACTCCTGGCATGGAAATTTACCTTTCCCAACCTCGGTCGACACAGATTCAATACCCGGTTCCTGGCACCTGGCGAAACGCAGGTATCTTGAACAATGCATCCGCCGCTATGGAGATTCCCTGGCGACGACAGGAACCCACACGAATTTATCATTGCCGGACGCCTTGTTCGAATGGGACTTCATGCAGCTTTCCGATGCAGACCGTAGAAAAGGTTCAGGTCCCCCACTGCATTTGGATGAATTCAAAAGTGAATTCTACATCAGCGCGGCACGCAAGATGCGGGCATTTGCAAGCCTGTTTATCGCCACGAGTGCTGCAACCCCATTTCTCGCAGGATCTAAACAAGATCAACCGGTTGTATATCTATCGAAGTTTGATTCTATTCGCAATCTTACATTTCCGAACCCGAGCAACCTCGATCTTCCGGGCTTATACCAATCGCTTGATTCCTATTTGAATATCTCATATGACCTGGCTCGGAGAGGCATCCGCTTTGGAAATAATAACTGGACTCCAACGCGGGCCAGGTCATTCGCGGAACCTGTGGAACGATTAATCGAGATGACCAGCGAGGAGCTGCACGAACTTTACAGGAGGGGATTGTTTGTGATGGGGCAGGATCAACCATTGGATAAAATCGTTGACCAGATCGAATTACAGAATTTACTTGCCCGGATAAATTTACCCATGGCCAGGCTCGAAATACGTTCCGACGATGGAGGAAATCCATTAGACCTGGAAATCGCGAATTTGACTTTGAAGCATCTGCTGCTAATTCGCATCTATGCAGATAGTGAATTTGGGAATGATTTCAAATACAACCAGCAAGATATCATCCTGGCGAGGAAGAATGAAGAATTAGCATCAATGCATGGAATGCATGCCCAAATTGATAATCCACTTGATCGTGAGTCATTATCGATGAGGGATTACCTTACCTGGACCCTGTCAGCGGTCGAACCTCTTGCTGAACTGCTGGAATTATCTGAGGAGCTCACTCCTTTGATCGAGATGGCATCCGGAGGCCCAAATCAGGCCGAGAAGCTGCGTAATGAAGTATGTGCCGAATTGGGAGATGTTACCCTCGAAGAATGTGGAGAAGTGCCTATCCCGTTGGAGATACTGCAGTCGTTAGCAGAAGAACATGAAAAACAAATATTGCGTGACGTTGAGGTTATCGCTGAGACCTACCCGGGGATCAAGGAAGACCGTCAAAAGTTGGGTGAGATGTTTCAATTTTGTCGTGAAGATGTTCATCTCGATCCGCTGCTTCCGATCCGATTTCGACCGCGTCCTGAAGAAATGATCGAGATCTCTTATCCGGATA
>PVMK01174711.1_pt1 | contig 25505 bp, 25 predicted proteins | sample 1853481 | NCBI WGS metagenome assembly PVMK01 (sample SAMN08533507, study PRJNA380276) | Marine sediment metagenome, whole genome shotgun sequencing project.
CGCTGGGCTCGTCGCCTTCTGTCGCGGGATAGTCCGCCTCCACGAAGCGAATGAGCTTCGGAGGCGTGACCAAGGGCTTCTCCTCCTCCTCAGACGCGACCTGAAAGGTGGTCTGCGCGTACGCCCCACTCGAGAGGACGCTCACGACCAGAAACACGCCGGCTAAGCGAAGCACGGACTCAGCATACGAAGGCGGTTCACGTCATACAAACGGAACGGGCGCCCCTCCATGCAACTCAACCTGAGAACCAAACGGCTGGGCCAGCGGATGTGACGCGGTGTCGTCGCCCCGCTGTCACATGGTTGTCACATGAGGGTTTCAGAGTCGGAGCAATCGGAGCCAAGACATTGAAAAAAGCGCATCCAACTCATTTCGTTTTCCTGGTCGTCGCCGCCGCCCTGGTGGTCTCGTCGTGCACCTCGCGTAAGAGCCGAGAGGCCGGTGACACGCCGCCAACCCGTGCCACTTCGACCCTGACGATCAAGGGTTCCGACACGATGGTGATCCTCGCGCAGAACTGGGCACAGGCTTTCATGGACGCCAATCCAGGCAAGGTGCTCCAAGTCTCTGGCGGCGGTTCGGGCACCGGTGTCGCGGCGTTGATCAACGGCACAGCAGACCTGGCGAACGCGAGCCGCCCCATCAAAGACAAGGAGCAGAAGCAGCTCATGAAACGCCGTGGCGCCGAGGCGCAAGAGTTCCGTGTCGCGCTGGACTCCCTAGCTGTCTATGTCCCGGCCGCAAACAAGATCGAAGCCCTCACAATTCCGCAGCTCAAGAAGATCTTCCGGGGCCAAACCACGAACTGGAAAGACGTCGGCGGCGAAGACCGGCCCATCATCCTCTACAGCCGGGAAAACAACTCGGGCACGTACGCCTACTTCAAAGAGCACGTGCTCGACAACGAAGACTTCGACGCGACCGCGCAAACCCTGCCGGGTACAGCAGCCGTCATCAACGCCGTGAGCAAGGACGCAGGCGGAATCGGCTACGGAGGAATCGCGTATTCCGAAGGTGTACGCACGGTCAACGTAGCCCCGGCAGGCGGTGAACCCGTCGAACCGACCATGGAGAACGCCACCAGCGGCAAGTACCCGCTGTCGCGCTTTCTCAACATCTACAGCGTCGGTGAACCCTCCGGAATCGCCAAGGAATACCTGGACTTCGTGCTTTCGGCCAAGGGCCAGGGGGTCGTCGAGGGAGTCGGCTACTACCCGCTTCCCAAGGAACCCACCGCGGCCGCCGAGTGACCGAGCGGGCGCTCGACGCAGGTGACCACCGCGCTCCCGCCGCGAATAGCCGGCTGCGGACCACCCTTCGTCCGCGTCGCGCCAAGTCGAAGCTGGCGAGCTCGTTTCGGACACCGCTTTGGCACCGTGTCGCGGAACGCACCATCGCGGTGCTCGCACTTACAGCAATCGCGGCGATCGCGCTCATCTTCGTCTTCATCGCGCGCGAAGCCGCGCCGATGCTCTGGGAAGTGGAGTTTGCTGAGGAGGTCGAGCTTAGGGACCTCTTCCTCGCAAAGGAGTGGAAAGGTTACGACGAGCCGGTCTTCATTTGGCAGCCGGTCGGCGAGCCTGCCAAGTTCAACGTCATTCCGCTCTTCGTGGGGTCGCTCAAGGTGACGTTGCTCGCGATGTTGATGAGTGTCCCGCTTGGAATCGGCTGCGCCATGTTCGTCGCGTTGTATGCGCCGAGAGCGGTCCGCGAGGTTGTGAAACCCTTGATCGAGCTCTTGGCCGGTATCCCATCGGTCGTGCTTGGCTTCTTTGCACTGATGGTGCTGGCGTCGTGGGCGCAAGCGACTTTCGGCTTTCACTTCAGACTGAACGCGGTGGTAGCCGCGATCGGCTTGGCTCTCACAATCGTTCCGGTGATCTTCACCATTGCCGAGGACGCCATCCAGAGCGTCCCGCAAACCCTGACCGAGGCCGCTCTGGCACTCGGTGCGCGGAAATATCAGGTCGCCCTGCGAGTCGTCCTACCCACCGCATTGCCGGGAATTGCGGCTGGGGTCGTCTTGGGCTTTGGCCGCGCAATCGGTGAAACGATGATCGTGCTGATGGCGTCGGGCAACGCCGCCATCATGGAGGTGTTCGATTTCACCACCAGCGTGCGGACCGTCACCGCGACCATCGCCGCCGAGCTCGGAGAGGTTGCACAAGGCGACCCGCACTGGCGGGTGCTCTTCTTGCTCGGTGTGATGCTTTTCGGAGTCACGTTCGTCCTCAACGTCGTCGGGGACCTGGCCATCCGGCGGCTCCAGAAGAAACTGACGGCGGAGTCGTGAGACACACCAAGAAAGACTGGTTGCTCGCTGGCCTGACCGGAATGTCGCTGGCGGTGATCCTGTTGCTCCTCGCAGTGTTGCTTGGACAAATCATCTGGCATGGAGCCCCCGTCATCTCTGCGGAGTTCCTTACGGAGAAGCCGGGCCCCGACATGATCAGCGGCGGCATCTGGCCGGCGATCTACGGCACCGTCTTCATGACGCTCCTGATGACGATCGCCGGCGTCCCTGTGGGCATTGCGACCGCGATCTTCCTGAACGAGTACGCGTCTCCGCGATCGCGAATCGCCAAGCTGGTTCGGATCGCAGTAAACAACCTGGCCGGGGTTCCTTCGATCGTGTTTGGCCTGTTTGGACTGGGTTTTTTCATCATTTTCGTCGGCGGAAGCATCGACTCGCTCCTCTACGACGACCCCACCCCGGTCTGGGGCAAACCGTCGATCCTCTGGGCATCACTGACCCTTGCCGTGCTGACCCTGCCCGTCGTGATCGTCACCACCGAGGAAGCCTTGCGCACCGTCCCTCGCGAGCTTCGCGACGCCTCACTGGCCCTGGGAGCAACGCGCTTCCAGACCGTCTACAAGATCATCCTCCCCAACGCGAAGGGCGGGATCCTGACGGGGGTAATCCTGGCTGTCAGCCGCGGCGCGGGCGAGGTCGCTCCGATCATTTTCTGCGGCGCGGCGAATTTCCTCCCGTACCTGCCGACCGATCTGCGCGACATGTTCATGCACCTCGGTTATCACGTCTACGCCCTGGCAACGCAGTCGCCGAACGTCGACGCCGCACAGCCGGTGCTCTTTGGCACCGTGCTCGTCTTGCTCGTGCTGACGTTCTCGCTCAACCTGCTGGCGGTGATCATTCGCGCACGTTCCCGCGCGGCACTTCGACCATGAGCGAATCCAAACAAGCGGTTGCCCAGGCTCCCCACCACGTGAAGATGGAGACGCGAAACGTCAACATCTCCTACGGCAGCAACCAGGCCATTCGGGACGTCGACCTCGACATCGCCGATCGCAGCGTCACGGCGCTCATCGGCCCATCGGGTTGCGGCAAGAGCACCTATTTGCGCGCCCTCAACCGCATGAATGACACGATCGAGAGTTGCCGCGTCGAGGGCCGCATTCTCCTGGACGGGGAGGACATCTACGGCCGCGGCGTCGACCCTGTGGAGGTCCGTCGCAGGGTCGGCATGGTCTTCCAGAAGTCGAACCCATTCCCAAAGTCGGTCTTCGACAACGTGGCCTTTGGGCTTCGAATCGGCGGCGAGAAAGACAAAGACGTCATCGCGGAGCGGGTCGAAGAATCTCTCAAAGGCGCGGCGCTTTGGGATGAGGTGAAGGACCGCCTTCAGAGCTCGGCGCTCGGGCTCTCGGGCGGGCAGCAGCAGCGCCTGTGCATCGCGCGATGCCTCGCAGTGTGGCCCGAAGTGATCCTGATGGACGAGCCCGCATCGGCGTTGGACCCGATCGCGACGGCGAAGATCGAAGAGCTGATCCGCGAGCTACGGGAGCAATACACCATCGTGATCGTCACCCACTCGATGCAGCAGGCCGCGAGAGTCAGTGATTCCACTGCGTTTTTCTACATGGGAGAGCTCATCGAGCACGGGAAGACCGACATGATGTTCACGCGTCCAGTGAAAAAACGTACTGAAGAGTACATTTCCGGTAGGTTTGGTTGATGGCGCGCTCGAGCCGACCGATGCGGACCCATACCCATCAGGAATTCGAAGCGGAGTTGCGCAACCTCAAGGACAGGCTTCTGGCGATGGGCGGCCGATGCGAGCAGATGATCGCGATGGCGATGCGCGCGTTCGAGGATCGCGACGTGGCCCTGGCGCGCGAGGTCATGGAAGCGGACCGCCACATGGACGAGGATGAGGTCATGATCGACGAGCTCGCGGTGCGGATGTTGGCGCTGCGTCAGCCGGTCGGCCGGGATCTCCGTTTTGCCGTGGCGACCGTGAAGGCGTCCACGGACCTCGAACGCATCGGGGACGAAGCGGTCAACATCGCCGAGCGCGCGATGGAGATGGAGCCACGGGATCGCCTCAGCCCACCCGGTTCGATGCTCCCAGAGATGGCGCAGCGCGCGCGGGCGATGCTGCGCGATTCGTTGAACGCCCTCGTCGAGGAGGACGCCAAGAAGGCGCGGGAAGTCTTCGAGCAGGACGACGCCGTTGACGAGACCTACGGCGAGGTAATGAAACTCTGCCTCGACTACATGAAGGACCCCTCACGCATTGCTGACGGCATGCGGATTTGCAACTGCGCGAAGTACCTGGAACGCATTGCGGATCACGCGACCAACATTGCCGAAATGGTGATCTTCACGATCGAAGGCCGCGACGTCCGCCACGGCAACGTGTAGTCAACCGGGCTACCGATACCCGTCCGGCGGGAATGCTTCGTTCGCAGGCGGGCACCGGAATACCGTGCCGGTGACCACAATGGTCATGCCATCCTCGAGCTCGGGGTGCGCCGGTTCCAAGCGGGCATGGGTTGCGCCTCGTTCCGCGGCTTGCTCGAGCGCGTCCGCCCTCGCGCTGACGGCATTGCCGCCAACGCCCTCGACGGCGCCGAGCTTCTTGCAGCGCGGCTCAGCGTTGACCACCACGATATCGCGAGCCGATTTCGTAGCTGCGGCCGGCTTGCACGCCACAACGACGCCGCAGAAGAGAACGGCGGCTAGGCGGAGCACGTTAGAGCGAAGCCTGAAGTTGCAGGCGGAACGTGGTCGCGCCTTCGTTGAACCGGTCTTCCCAGATCTGGGATACATCCGCCTGAAGCTTGAAAGGATGCCGCGCGAAGTAGTAGCTCAGCGAGAACGTCGTCGCGTAGCTGTCCTCCAAGCTCGTAGCCGACCTCTTCGAGTTGGCTTGGATGAGCGCTCCGCGAGCAGCGAGCTCGAAGCCGGTGTTGGGCACGAGGTAACCTGCCTGGAGCATCCAGCCAATGCCGTTGCGAGGAGCGGTCGGGAGGTCCGGGTCGTAGTCGGGATCCGCGGGGGTGATGTCACCGATCTTGCGTGTACCCGTTCGGAAGGCGAGCTCGGTGATAGCCGAGAAGCCGCGTGCCTTGAACATCGCGTCCACGTAGACGAAATGATAGTCCGCCGTGCCGCCATCCCCGAAGGGCAGGCCAAACATGCCGCGGTCGCGATTCGCGTTGTCGAAGAAAGAGTACGTCGCGCCAATGGCCAGCCGGGGCTTCGTTCGAGCGAAGTCGACCTCGCTGTAGTCACGGAAGATGCCCATCGGCAGATACTCGAAGCGAACCAGGTAGACCATCGCGAAGTCGGTAAACTCGGGGTTGTTGAGCCCGTTGCCGGTCGAAACGCCGAGCACATAGCGCATCTTGTCCTTGCCCAGGAAGTCGCGTGAGCGGATGTCGATGCCCATGTCTCGATCGAGCGTGAACTCCGAATTGATGCGGGAGCGGTCGACCATCTGCAGGTTGCCCGAGGAAATCACGCGCTGTCGGTTCGAGGAGAGCTTGTACTGGCCGACACGGACTTGAATGTCCCTGTTCTTGGTGAAGTCCAGGTAGTAATCGAGGACGACATTGTCCTTTCGGAGCGGGTCGATCTCGAGCTTGTATTGATTGTGCTTTCCGAAGAAATGGCCCTGGAAAACGAAGCGCGCGCGGCGAAGTCGAAAGTCATTGAGGTTTTGGTTGGGCTCGTCGGGCTCGTCGGGCCCCACATCGCCGTGGACGTAGGTGTACAGCATCTGCACACGGACTCGGATTCGCAGTTGGAAGTCGTCATCGGCGCTGTTGATCTCGACACCCTTACCTGGCCTGAACTTGATGTCCCCACGGTCGACGATGTGATCCCCCATCATCTCGTCTTCGCCCTTGGGATGCAGTGTTTCGCCAGGGACTCTTTCCTCGGCCTCTGCTTCCTGGTCGGTCTCAGACGCAGGGTCGTACTCGCGCATCTTCGCCTCAGGGGGAGGCACCACGATCACGGTGGGGCCTTCTGGCGTCTGGGCCTCCTCGATGGCTCGCTCGACGGCCTCCTGTTGCTCTTCAGGGAGGTCCCCGATCACCTCGTTGGCAGACGGGGTTTCCTCGCTAGTTCTGGTGGCAGGAGGGGCGGCCTCGGAATCCGGCGAAGTCGCAGGTGTCTCAGTGGTCTCGCCCTCTTCGGCGAAAGTGGGGGCAGCAACGCTCATCGCGATGAACACGACGAGAGCGTGACGAATGAAGCTGGCAGGTGTCATTTGCCTGCTTGTTACGAGCTGCATGTGTCAGCTCGGTGACACGCGTGTGTCGCTCTTGGGGCTATCGGAACGGGGCAGACGGAGCTTGAATCGAGTCCAACCCCCATCGCTATCGACGGTGATCCCGCCCCCGATCTTGGCGACCAGATGCTTCACGATCGAAAGGCCCAAGCCCGTGCCGCCAAGCTCGCGGGAACGTCCGGCGTCGACCCGATAGAAGCGCTCGAACACCCGTGGCAGGTGCTTGGCTGAGATCCCCGGGCCGGAGTTCGCGACCTCGATCAGGACATCTCGGCCGTTCGCCACGACGTCAACTCGCACCTCCCCGCCCTCCGGAGTGTACTTGATCGCATTGTCGACGAGATTCACCAACACCTGTTCGAGCGCGCGGTTCTCGGCCATGACGGGAGGCGCATCGCCGAGCCCGGAACAAACGACCTTCAACCCCTTGGCTTTGGACTGAGCCGCCAGACCACGAACGACTTCGTCCAGCAAGGCGCCCGCAAACACCGGCTCCAGTTCCAGCTCGAACTCCTCGCCCTCAACGCGGCTCAGGTCAGCCAGGTCGTCCACGAGCGCCTGCAACCGGCGGGCATGCCTGACGATGACGTCGAGGAAGCCCTGCGCAGACTCAGGGTCGTGGATCGCCCCTTCACGAAGGGTCTCGGCGAACCCTCGAATCGCGGTCAGAGGCGTACGAAGCTCATGTCCCGCGTTGGCGACGAAGTCCCTTCGGACCTGTTCGGCGGCCCGCTCGGCAGTCACGTCGCGAAAGACGGTGACGACCCCCTGTTGATTGCGCAGGGGCGAGACGGATGCCCGAAGAACGCGGCCAGGGCCACCGCCTACACCGTCGATCTCGATCTCCAGCAAACTGGAGAAGCCCTCCTGCGCCTCTTCGATCGCCTGATGGAAGTCCGGGTGGCGGATTGCCTCGGTGGCGGTCTTCCCCTCGGCGTCGAAGCCCACCAGATCGGTCAGCACTTCGTTCGTGAGCGTGATGTAGCCGCGTGAATCCGTCACCATGACCGCCTCGGTCATCGCGTCGAGAATCGTTCGAAGTCGGTCCTTGCGGCCACGCTTCTTCTTGTCACCGGTCGAAAGGCGCTCCGCCAACGCGTCGAGCGAGCGCCCTAGATCCCCGATCTGTCCCAGGCTGGGGAGCCGGGCCCGAATCTCGAAGTTCCGTTCGGTGAGCGCTTCGACCATTTGCTGAAGACGCTGCGCATCGAGCGCGTCCCGACGCGCCGCGAGCCAGCCAACCAAGCATCCGAGCGCGACCCCTCCGAGCACGACGGCCCAGGCCGGAGCCGCAGGGGCCACCGCGCGCGAAAGGGCATACAAAGCCGCCATCATGAGCGCGATCGCCCCGCCGATTAGCGTGTACCGTCGAATCACAGCGCGAGGATACGCGGGGTACGCCCAGCGACCAACCTAGGACTTGAGGGCCCGATACCCAACGCCACGTACCGTCTCGATGTGGATCGCCCCTGCTCCGAGCTTCTCGCGGAGCCGTTTCACGTGCGTGTCGACCGTCCGAGTCTCGGCGTTGGGGGAGTACCCCCAGACTCGCTCGAGGAGCGCATCCCTCGACTGCACGCGACCCGCGCGGCTGGCCAAATCGACGAGCAGGCTGAACTCGAGCGCGGTCAGGAGAATCTCTTCGCCCTGAACCTCGACCCGATGCGCGGGGATGTCGATGACGAGGTCGCCCAAGGCGATCACCTGCGGACCCTCCACCTCGGCGGCGGGAATCGTTCGCCGTAGGATCGCCTCTACTCTGAGCACGAGCTCCCGTGGGCTGAACGGCTTCGACACATAGTCGTCGGCGCCCACCTCGAAGCCTACGACACGATCGACCTCATCGTTTCTGGCAGTGAGCATGATGACCGGGAGACGAACCGTTTGCGCTTTCCTCCGCAGGCGCCGGCATACTTCGAGACCCGAGATGTCGGGCAACATGACGTCGAGCACGAGCAGGTCCGGCTGACTCCGCTGGATCTCGGCCAGGGCGGTGTTGCCGTCATGCGCTACGGCGACGTCGTGACCCGCACCGCGCAGGTTAAACGCAACCAAGTCGGCCAAGTCTATCTCGTCCTCTACGACTAGGATTCGTGAACCCATTTTCTTCCGCCCGAAGCCTGCTAGGGTTGGCCCGAGGTGCCATGAGAATACCACTTGCCAACCTGCTCGCGCGCAATCCCCTGCCTAGAGTGGGCGACCTGATGGTCGAAGTCATCCGAACCAGCGATGGGGTTCAGGAGCTGATTCGGCTGCTCGCCGAGGGCGACCAGGCCGGAGTCGAGCGTGTGGCCAAAGAGATCAGCGCGTTGGAGGGCAAGGCGGATGACGCCAAGAATGCAGCCCGCTCGAAGATGCCGGTCCGGTTGTTCATGCCAGTCGACCGGCGAGACGTGCTGAAACTGATCAGCGAGATCGACGCCATCGCGGACTGTGCAGAAGACGTGGGCGTCCTCCTGACGATTCGCCCTCTATCAATACCCGAGGGCATGGAGTCCGTTCTCGACAACTTCGTGGAGAGCGCGCTGGAGACGGTCCGCGAGGCCGCAAAACTGATCGACTTGATCGACGACTTGGTGGAAGCCGGGTTCGCCGGGCCTCCGGCTGAGCAGGTTCTCCAGCAATCCGCGATCCTCGGACGGGCCGAGCACGAGGCCGACAAGATCCAAGATCAATGCGCGAAGGTCCTTTTCAGAGCAGAGGATTCCATGCCTCCCGCAGCGGTATTCATGTGGACCAAGGTCCTCAACAAGATCGGCGATATGGCCAATCATGCAGAAAACGTAGGGGATCAGTTCCGACTTTTCGTCGCCGGATAGGCCATTTCCCATGGAGCTGACCACGATTGTCCTGGCCGTCGCGGCCGTTGCAGGCCTCTACATGGCCTGGAATATCGGTGCGAACGATGTGGCGAATGCCATGGGCACCTCGGTCGGCTCGGGCGCGCTCACGCTCAGGGGTGCCATCATCGTCGCCGCGATCTTCGAGTTCAGCGGCGCCATGCTGGCCGGTGGCACGGTCACCAACACCATCCGCAAGGGCATCGTCGACATGGACGCCCTTGGCGGAGATCCGATGGTGATCGCGATCGGCATGACTTGCTGCCTGCTCGCCGCGGCACTTTGGCTCAACATCGCGACCTATGCGGGGTGGCCGGTCTCGACCACGCACAGCATCGTGGGTTCGGTCGTCGGGTTCGGCTTAATCGCCGGTGGCTTCGACGCGGTGAACTGGGCGCTGATGGGCAAGATCGCGGCCAGCTGGGTGATCTCCCCCTTGCTCGGGGGCCTCATGGGGTATCTCGGCTTCGTATTCATCAAGCGGCGCATCCTGAATGTCGACCGGCCGCTATTGGCGCTTCGCGGCTGGGGCCCGATCATGGTCTTCCCCATTTTTGCGATCCTCGCGCTCAGCGTCCTGTTCAAAGGGCTCAAGCCGCTCCAGCTCGACTTGGCGCTAGGGGCCTCGCTGGGGATCGCGCTAGCGGTGGGCCTGTTGGCCAGCGTCCTCTCGGTTCCGCTGCTACGACGAGCCACCCGCATCGCCTCAGAGGACAGAGACGCGCACACCTACCGCGCCGAGCGCGTCTTCCTCGTTTTGCAGGTGCTCACCGCCTGCTTCGTGGCGTTTGCGCATGGCAGCAACGACGTCGCCAACGCCGTCGGCCCGATGGCGGCCGTGTTCGGCGCCACCTCGGGCGATCTAGGTGCCCAAGTGGCCGTGCCTCACCGCGTGCTTCTCATCGGTGCAGTGGGCATCGTCGTCGGCCTCGCCACGTACGGCTACAAGATCATGGCGACGATCGGAAAGAAGATCACCGAGCTCACCCCTTCCCGGGGCTTCGCGGCGGAGTTCGGGGCCGCAACCACGATCGTGATGGCGAGCAAGTTGGGGCTACCGGTGAGCACGACCCACACACTGGTGGGCGCGGTGGTCGGCGTTGGATTCGCCCGCGGCATCGGGGCGATCAATACCAGGGTCGTTAGCGGAATCGTGGCCAGCTGGTTCGTTACGGTGCCATTCACCGCAATCTTGGCGGCCGGCCTGTTTCTGATCGGCCGGATCTGGATCCCCTGAGTGGCCGCGCTGACGACCACGCGCTAAGCACGGTCCATGGCTCTGTCAGTCGGCATCGTCGGCCTGCCCAACGTGGGGAAGTCGACGCTTTTCAACGCGCTCTCCGAGAAACAAGCGGAGGCGTCGAACTACGCCTTTTGCACCATCGATCCGAACGTCGGGATCGTCCCAGTCCCTGACCCGCGCTTCGACAAGCTCGTGGAGCTTCACGACCCGAAGAAGGTGATGCCGGCGACCGTGGAGTTCGTCGACATCGCCGGCCTCGTGCGGGGCGCATCGAAGGGGGAAGGCAAGGGCAACGCGTTCTTGAGCAACATTCGGGACGCCGACGCGGTGGTGCACGTCGTCCGGTGCTTCGAGGACGAGAACATCGTGCACGTCGACAATCGAGTCGACCCGCTGGCGGACATCGAGACGATCGAAACCGAGCTGATTCTCAAGGACCTCGAGACCGTGCAGAAGCGCCTCGACAAGGCCGAACGCGCCGCCAAAGGGCAGGACGCCATGGAGAAGAAAGCGGTCACGTTGTGCAAGCGTCTCGAAGCGTCGCTCAACGAAGGCAACCCGGCGACAGTTATCGAGCCGAACGACGACGACGAGGCACTCGTGCTTCGCGACATGTTTCTACTCACCAACAAGCCATCGTTTTTCGTCGTCAACGTGAAGGACGATCAGCTCGCCGACCTCGACAACGACCCACTGGTCGCCCAAGTCCTGCGCCTCGGAAAGGAGCGCGGCGTTCCGGTCGTCGCCATCAGCGCCGAGATCGAGGCCGAGATCATGCAGCTTCCCGAAGAGGAGCGCGCCGAGTTCATCGAGTCGCTCGGCCTCGATGAGCCAGGCCTGCACAAAGTGATTCGCACCGGGTATGAGACGCTGGACCTCATCACCTACTTCACGGCAGGCGAGCCCGAGGTGCATGCCTGGACGATCGACCGCGGCACGAAAGCGCCCCAGGCCGCCGGAAAGATTCACTCCGATTTCGAGCGCGGATTCATTCGCGCGGAAGTCATGAAGTGTGAGGACCTGTTCGAGCTGGGCTCCGAGCAGGCCGTGAAGGCCGCCGGAAAGCTAGGCGTCGAAGGCAAAGACTACGTCGTGCACGACGGCGATATCATGCACTTCCGCTTCAACGTCTAGTGTGCGGATCTTTTCGCCCGTGGTCGGCTTTCCTCCTCGTTCGCTCCCTGCGAGGTAGGCGATAGCGTGGGGACGGTGGGTCGGCACCAATTGCCCGCCGAAGGCGATCCGGCCGTACCTCTCAGTCGCTCTCTGCGGGGGCGCTCGACCACGAACGAAAATCTCTCGCACACTAGGAGCTTACGGGCCTTCAGGGGGGTCGAGGATGTTTACCTCGATGAGGAGGTATTCGTTGTTGCCGTGATTGTCGACGTGCCAGAGGAGCTGGGTTCCGGCCGGATAGTCCCGAGTGGCCATCCACGTCGAGCTTAGAAACTCGGAGCCAAACGGGATGGGGACGAGCTCGTTGAAGATCAGCTCGTTCCCCCACGACGAAGCTCATTCGCGCCTCGCCGCCCGGGGCTGGGGCGGTAAGCTCGGCGTGAAAGGTGCGGACTTCAACTTGATCGCCTGCTCGGATCGTTCGTAGCGACGGCTGCTCGAGCGTGAGCCAGTCGCAAAGGGGAATCCGATCGTCCGGCATCCTCGTGTACACGGCAAGCACTGTGTAGGGAGGCGGGAAGCATTCGGGAACATACGACGCAATGCAGTTGGACCCCTCTTCGAACGTCACGCACTCGTTTTCTGGCCACGGGAACTCGGGACAGTCGCCGATCGGCATGAGCTCGCACTCGGAGCCCTCTGGGGGCCGACCGAAGATCTCGCCCCCATCGGCCGTGGGCACCCACTGGGTGTTGTCGACGAGGGGACCAGGGTCGCTCGCGGGGCTGCTGCTGGTGCCGCCACAGCTCCACAGAACGCCAAGGCAAATGACTAGGGTAATTCGGCTAAGCATTCCGCCTCGAACCTGGCTAGCTTTCGCGCGGAACGCTGACGCGAATCATCACGTCGGGCTTCACCCGCAAGGCCCCGAGCGCCGCCGAAAACGGCTTGATCCCGAAATCCGGCTGGTGGAGCTTCAACTCGACCACCCATCGGTCGCCGTCTGCCCGCACGCTGGTTTGGATATTGCGCGACTTGCCGTGGAGCTGAAGCGTCCCTTCAACCGCGAACCCGTCGCCACGCTCCACGACGTGGGTCGAGTCGAATCGAATCTCGGGATGCTTTCGCGTCCGCAGGACGTCCTTGGTGACGCTGTCGTAGATCTTCTTCTTATCGCCTTTGCTGAGCGTCGACGTGTCGTCGCGCCCGTCGATCTGAGCACACGCGACTTGGATACTGCTCGGGTCGAACGTGGCTTTGATCTGGTGCGTCGTGTCGTCGACGTCGATCGAGAACCGTTCGACCTGCAACTTCAAGTCATGCGCAAGCCGGGCCAAGAGCCCGTCTTTGAACGAGAACAGAAGGCATTCGGAATTGTACGCGTCGTACCTGGCCATCGTCGGCGATGTAGCGCACGGCCGAAGAATGGGCCAGTTCGTTTGCTGGCACAATTACAGTCACGGCGTCTGGATGTAGTAGGAGCCCATCGGAATGAACATTTCGTCATCGGTGGTCACGCCGCCGAGAAGCGGACAGGCGTCGCATACGCCGCCCTCGCCGCACACCGTGTCATCGCCATCACACAGCGTACCCTGAGTGTCCCCACCCAGGCAGACGCGCTTGTTGGCGGCGCATCCACAACCGGCGCCCGGGAAGCCGCAGGCCGGCGTGTTCGGCTTGGTCGACTCGCGCTTCACCTGGAGCGGATTGTCGGCTCCGTTGTCAAAGACCGCACAAGCCTTGAACGTCCGGTCCGCCTCAACCGCCGACGCATAGCCGACCGGCGGGTCGTAGTAGGTGTAGAGCGGGTCGTCGTAGAGCACGCTCTCATAGCCCGGGACGCTCTGCTGCGGAAGACAACCGCCGGTCCCTGGGCACGGCTCATTGGGCGGCAACCAGATCCGGAAGCGCTCGCCGCGGGCGTGCATGTGCGAGCTGAGCGACATCAACTGCGAGTACTGCGGCAAGGTCCACGTCATGCAAACCTCACGCTTGTCGAAGGGTACGACGGGCGTCATCGCGAAAATGTTACCCGCTTCGAAGATCTGGCGGCGCACCCACACGCGCTCCGACTCCCGGGCAAAGGTGAGGTTGACCCACTGTTCGATCGTGGTGCCCTTCTTGGTGAGGTTGAAGCCGTGGCTGTTCCACGAGACGTAGCCCCGGAGCGGCAAAACCGAGTAGACGCCGACCGGTGGCAAATCGATCGACGTAGACTCTTGCGCTCCCGAGAGGTGCACCGCTGTGCCAGTCGAGCCGCCAAGGCCGGCGCCGAGACCGAAGTCTCGCGGCGCGTAGGGATAAGCGATGCAGCCCACGGAGGTGATCACGGGGGTCGTACACTGGCTCCGTGCGCCACATGCATCTTCCGCGGTCGGGTCACAGCTCTGGCCCGCCCTGTCGCCGCCTAGGCACTCCCACGGCCCCCAGTCGCCGGCATTCGGGTGGGACTCCGGGGTGTACACCTTGATGATGCTGTGGTGCGATTGGCCGTCCTGGGCGAGCTCGTTGCGGCGGAACGCAAAGCACTTTCGACCCTCGCCAAATTGGCCACAATCGACCTGGTATTCTGCCGGCACCTCGTCGCTGAAGTCATAGTAGCTGGCGAAACAGACCTCGTTCTCGGCCTCCCCATCGATGGCCCAGCCGCCTGCATAGAACTGCACGCCTTCGTCAGCCGCAGGGGGCGGAAGCGGATTGATCTTGTTGGGATCCGGCTCGAACGTGCCGTCGCAGCCAAGGAGCCCCATGCTTCGGCCGACGATCGAATCGGAAGGGGCCCCGGCGCGGATCCAAAGTCGAATCGCCTCGAGCTGACCGTCATCGAGTGGCTCCTCGCTGATCGGCATGGGCTGGCCGAGATTGCCGAGGTCGGAACCCTCGGTGGCCGCGGCGAGCTTGCGGTACAGAAGACTTCGATCCTGGTCACCCGGGTAGACGCGCTCGATCGACGGCTCGATCGTGCTGGGTTCTCTCACCAAGGCGTCAAACGAAGCGTCTGCGCGGAGATCGAGACCGCCCAACATCGCATCGCCGTGACAGGTGCTCGCCGTGCAGCCCTTGGCCTCGAACACCGTCGCTTGAATCGCGTCGTAGAGGCACTCGAATGGACACCGATTCAATTGACCTACAGCGGTGATCCCCGCAAGTCTTGCTCTGTCCACTGGAAGGATTCGCGATGCCGCTCGATACCCTATTCAAAGCCGCCAACTACGCAGTGATTCCGTTCTGGTTGCTGCTCATGGTGGCGCCCCGTTGGTCGTGGACGCAGCGATTGGTGCACGGGCCGGTCATCCTCCTCCTTCTCACACCGATTTACGCCTACATGTTGTTCGGTTACGCGGGGACGCCGGAGGGTGTGGAGCTCAGCTCGCTCTACGGGGTCATGGTCGCTTTCTCGGCACCGCACATCGTCGTGGCCGCTTGGATTCATTATCTGATCTTCGACCTTTTCGTGGGTGCGTGGGAGGCGCGCGACGCGCAGCGGCGGGGCATCCCTCACGTCCTGGTCGTCCCGTGCCTCCTCGTGACGCTGATGATCGGCCCCGTCGGCCTCCTCCTCTACGTGCTCGTACGTTTCTTCCGCAAACGAGTTCTCGAGTACGACGAGGCCGGCGCTCAGTAAGAGAAGGCGGGCGAATAAGAAAGGGCCAGCGCCATCAACGGCGCCGGCCCTTCTGGATTCAGGACTCCCACCAAGGGGGGGAGCTTGCCTAGGGGCTAACTCGCCCGAACCTCCGGTGAGAGTCCGATTCTAGAATTGCTGTCCATATGCACATTCCTCCCCCGGCGATGCCGGCGCTCTCGGGTCTCTGAGCACCATGCTCAGACCACGCGGAGCGTTCCTTGGTGGTTAGACCCACGGATATCGAGGGCCGTTTCACGGCAGCAAGTGTCCCGTGGGGCTTCGCACCCCCGGGATTCGCACCATTGCGGGGCAATCTACCCAACTGCCACCCATGGTGAGTCGCGTCACAACAAGTTCGCGTCGCGAAAAGGACGTCCCTTGTTGGGGCAACACCACTCACATCTCCAACATACCCGGTGCGCTCGATCGAGCCAAGCGTAGAACGAAGTCAGAGGAGGAATTCGTCTTCGATCTGCAGGACCTGCAGATTTCGTCCGCGCACTTTGGCCAGCTCCCGCAGGACCCTGGCCTCGAACGTCGGCTTGATGTGATAGAGCAGAATCGGAAGCTCGTCGCTTTGTTCGAGCTTGCCGAGCTCGGACGAGAGTGTTTCTGGGGTCAGATGCCGCGAGTTGTACGCGAGGTCGGCTTCGTCGTTCGGGAACGAAACCTCCATCATCAACGCTTGAAGATCATCGAGTGCGTTGATGTGGGTCCAAAGCTCCTCAGTGGGGCCCGAGTCTGCGCCGTACACGATGCTCGCGTTGTTCTGACGAATGATGAACGCGGACGTGTCGACTGTGTGATTGACCATGACCGGCGTGACTTGGTAGCCATCCACATCGGCCACTTGATTGGGGTGTACCTCGACGAAGCGCACGGTTGGGCCATCCTTTGCATCGATGCGCGTGAAGTCGGGCCAAATGATGTCGTTGAAGAAATGTGTCCGCAGCGCCTCGATGGTGGCCGGGATCCCTACGATGTCGAGCGTCGAGCCGCCCTGCTGACACCGGTTGTCGGCGAGCGTCGCGAGATCGCGAACGTGGTCCATGTGTGGATGACTCACGAGCACGGAGCGAATGCGCTCCTGCTCAGCGAGAGAGAGCGAGCTCGTGATCGCGCCAGCGTCGATCGCCACCTCATCACCGAGGAGGTAGCTCGACGTGCGGTGCTTCGGCGTTTCGCCGCCGTGACAACCAAGTATGCGAAGCTGCATCAGGACTCCCCCGAATTGCGGATGAAAGCGAGGAAATCGGCGAGCCGCTCCGCGTCTTTGATCAGCACGAAACCGCTCGATACTTCAACCACCCCGACACGTGTGAGGCGGCGCAGCGCGCCACGAACGTCGTTCTTGGCAACCCCCAGCTTGAGCGCCAGGTCGCTGTCGGTGATGTCCGGAGCGGTCGAGCCCTCGGCGCTGTCGAGCGCCTCTTGGAGCTCGAGGACGACACGCGCAGTGATGTCATCTTCGAGCAGCACATCGATGAAGCGGTTCGCGTTCTCGACGCGTTCGGCGAGGTGTCGAATCAATCGGATTGCGATCTCTCCGGTGCCAGTGACCATCTCTTGAAGCTTGTCGGCAGGGACTTTGAGCAGCTCCGCCTCTTCCACGACCTCGGCGGTCGCGGAGCGCGAACGGCCAGTGACGACCGCCATCTCTCCGAAGAAGTCGCCAGGACCGAGGGTCGTCACCACGCGCTGCCTGCCATGAGCTTCTTTGAGGAGGCGGACCTTGCCCGCGCGAATGACGTAGATCGACCCACCGGGGTCCCCCTGACGAAAGATCGTCGTGCCCTCTGAAAGACGAACTCCAAATCTGTCAGCCAACGACTGATCCGCCATGCCCCGCCTCCATCAATGTACCCCGCTCGGAAGTCGACCGCCAGACTGTTACACCGTAATCTTGCGAGCGAGCCTCGATGTCGGTGGACTGGCAGCAACTACAGGATATTGCGCCGGAGCTGAGCGTGGTGCTCGACCTCGTCATCGCGCTGACGGCGTCCTCGCACGTCGTTTTGCACAAGACCGACACGCGCGCAGCGACTGCCTGGGTGGGCCTGATCTGGCTCGTCCCGTTCCTCGGAACGATTCTGTATGTCTTCCTGGGCATCAATCGAATCCAAAGACGAGCAAAGGTCCTCAAGTCCGGGGCGGCGCACTTCAGCGTCCCGTTGGACGCGGCGCCGCGTTCGCCTGCAGACTTGGACCGTGAGCTCGGAAGCGACCGCGCTCGACTGATCGAGCTTGCGCGAGTCGTGGGCAACGTCACGCAACGCCCTTTGCTGGTCGGCAACCGCGTGGAGCGTCTCGTCGATGGCGATGAAACCTATCCGGCCATGCTCGAAGCGATTCGAAATGCGCGACAGTCGATCTCATTCATGAGCTACATCTTCGAAGCGCGCGGCGTCGGCGAGGCGTTGGTCGATGCGCTCGCCGAAGCTTATGCGCGCGGCGTCGAAGTTCGTGTGTTGATCGACGACGTTGGAACGCGCTACTCGCGTCCACGGATCCATCGCGTGTTGAAGAAACGAGGCGTGCCGGTGGCGAAGTTTCTACCCGCGCTGCTTCCCCACTCCTTCACGCACTTCAATTTGAGAAACCACTGCAAGATCCTGGTGATCGACGGCCGCCTCGGATTCACCGGTGGCATCAACATCCGGCAGAGCTCCGTGCTTGCGTCAAATCCGAAGCATGCGACCAGAGATGTGCACTTCCGCGTAACCGGCCCCGTAGTGGCGCAGCTTCAAGCGGCGTTTGCGAGGGATTGGGCCTTCACCACCGGTGAAAGCCTGGTGGGTGGCCGCTGGTTTCCGGAGCTCACGCCCGAAGGTGAGACTCTCGCACGGGGCATCACCGACGGCCCCGACCGGGACATCGACAAACTTCACTGGGTCTTCCTCGCTGCCATCGGTGCGGCGCGGCGGTCGATTCGAATCATGACCCCGTATTTCCTTCCCGACAGAGTGCTGATGAAGGCGATCCACCTCGCCGCACAACGCGGGGTCGAGGTGGACATCATCGTGCCGGAGGTAGCCAATCTTCCGGTCGTCCGCTGGGCGATGTGGGGTCACCACCCGCAGGTGTTGCACGAGGGCGTTCGATTGTGGCTTTCTCCGCCACCGTTTAACCACGCGAAGTTGTTCGTGGTCGACGGATACTGGTCCTCGATCGGATCATCGAACTGGGACCCGCGGAGCCTGCGTTTGAACTTCGAGTTCAACCTCGAATGTTACGATGAGGAGCTTGGCGCCAGCCTCGAAGAGCACGTCCAGCACCGAATACGAGACGCTCGTCTACTGACGCCCGAAGAGCTCGACGGGCGCTCGCTGTTCCTAAAGCTCCGCGACAGGACCGCTAGGTTGATGACGCCCTACCTTTGAGCGCGGGCGAGCTCGGTTAGGCGACGTGCCGTCGCGTGTGCAACCCCGCGATCCAAGGCAAGGTGGGCGCGCAGGACTGCCAGATCTGCCGGTTCGTCGATGTCGTACCATGGGGCGATAGTGGCGATCCGACGTTGCGCGTTGGCCCTCGCGGTGTCCCGGAGCGCGTGGCATGTGGACCAGCGAACCCCTAGGAAGCTCGGCTGCACGGAGTGCGACGCGCCCACGGCATAGTAGCCTCCATCGTTCGCAGGGCCGAGCATCATGGGCGCCTCTTCGAGGGCGTCAAACGCCGCGCCGATGTGCTCGACGGGCAGCGAAGGCGCATCGCTTCCGATGATCACGACGCGTTGGTAGCGCCGAAGCCCCTCTTCGAATGCCGCTGCGAGCCTCACTCCGAGGTCGCCTTCCGGCTGCATCCGGACCGGCACGTCCAAGCGGTTCGCCCACCCGGACACGATGTCGTCTTGCGGACCGGCAGACCAAAGCGCGACGTCTACGCGTCCCGCAGCGCGAACTCGCGAGCACAGATGAAGGGTGTCTTCGACGAAGGCTTGGTACAGCTCGGCCGCAGCGCGTTCCCCGAAGAGAGCCGCAAGCCGAGTCTTGACCTTACCTGCAGTCGGAGGCCGCACGAACACGACCAGCTGCGCTAGCTCCATGCGTAGCGACCTAGCAGCCAAAGAATCTTGGCGCCCGCGCTCAACGACCCTCGAACGGTGCCGCTCACTTTGGAGACGCCGATGCGCTGACGGTACGAGACCGGCACCTCGCGATATGCGATTCCGCGTTGCGCGGCCTTGATCTGCATCTCGACGGTCCAACCATAGTTGCGGTCCTGCATCCCCAGTGCCTGCAGGGTCTCCCAGCGGATCGCGCGAAACGGGCCGAGGTCAGTGTAGCGAACGCCGTACAGGAGCCGGAGCGCGCGGCATGCGATGGCGTTGCCGACCTGTTGTTGCGGGCTGAGCGCGCCCCGTTCCCGGAGGCCACGCACCCGCGAACCGATCACCATGTCGGCATCGCCGGACGCGATGGGATCGATCAATGATGGAAGCTCGTCAGGGTGGTCGCTGTAATCACCGTCGAGGAACACGACGACGTCCGGCGGGTCGGCGGCGAGATGTGCGAGGGCCTTCAAGCAGGCGGCACCGTAGCCACGTTCCGGCTCGTAAACGACCTCGGCGCCCTCTTGCCGGGCGACATCGGCGGTGCGATCGGTCGACCCGTTGTCGGCGACGATGATGCGGCGAACCAGTTGGCTCGGGATTTCTCGCAACACGCGAGGAAGCGCTGGCTCCTCATTGAGGGCCGGGATGATGACGTCTACGAGGCCCATTGGGGGCCGCTGACTACAGGCGCTTCGAGTAGTACTCGATGACTAGGTCGATCTCGAGAGCGAACGGAACCGAGTCGATCTTCGGCAGGCCCTTGACCGTGGCGGTCGTCTTGCCCTCGTCGAACTCGACCCAGTCGGGGCGGGCGATGCGCACGTCCTCGAGCGCGGCGGCCACCGTGGTCAGGTTCTGGCTGCGCTCGCGGAGGCTCACGACATCGCCTTCACGCACTCGGTACGACGGGATGTCGAGCCGCTTGCCGTTGACGAGGAAATGACCGTGGCACACGAGCTGACGCGCCGCGGGAATCGTCGGCGCAAAGCCGGCGCGGAATACGAAGTTGTCTAGGCGACGCTCGAGGAGCTCGGCGAGCTTGTCACCGGACGGGTCCTTGCTGTGCACCGCTTCGCGGTAGAGCCGCCGGAACTGACCCTCGTTCAGGCCGTAGTTGAATCGCAGCTTCTGCTTTTCGAGAAGCTGCTTCTTGAAATCGCTCATTTTGCGGCGACGCGCCGACTTCGGTCCATGAACGCCGGGGGGATACGGACGGTTCCACATGCTCTTGCGCGAAAGGCCGGGCAGGTCGATGCCGAGCGCTCGCATGCGCTTTACGCGCGGTCCTGTGTATCGAGACATCTATAAGGCTCCTGGCGCGAAATCCCTGGGCTTTTGCCCGGCTCGCGCGAGGCGGCCCTTATACGGCAATCTGCGGGCGAGGCAAATTGAGCCGGAATGCGGGACCCTAACACGAGGCGGCCGGGTAGCCGGAGGCCGAAATACCCACTAATCAGGCTGGATGGGGGAGCCCCGAACCATTCATTTCGTATCGCTCGGATGCGCCAAGAATCGCGTCGACACCGAGGTCATGCTCGGCGTCAGCGACCAGTCCGGCTTCGAGGTGGTGCAGGACCCGGGCGAGGCCGAGGTGATCGTCATCAATACCTGCGGTTTCATCGGCCCCGCCAAGGAGGAGTCAATCGAGGCGATCCTCGAGATGAGCGCTCACAAGGACAGCGGCTCCTGCCGCAAGTTGGTCGTCGCGGGCTGCCTCTCACAGCGCTACCCGAAGGAGCTGGCGAGCGACCTTCCCGAGGTCGACCACTTTCTCGGCTCGAGCGACATGTTGAAGCTGAAGCGGGTGCTCGGCGGAGCAGGTGACCGGATGCTGGTCGGCAACCCGGCGCAGTACACGATGCGGGCCGACGATCCCAGAGTCCTCACCGGCGAGACCCACCGTGCCTACGTGAAGATCGCCGAGGGCTGCAACCGCGAATGCAGCTTCTGCGCGATCCCGTCGTTCCGCGGTAAGCAAAGGTCGCGGACCACGGCAGATCTGGTTCGCGAGGCCGAGCGGCTCTCCGCCGCTGGCGTGGTCGAGCTGAACTTGATCAGCCAGGACACAATTGCGTACGGGCGCGACCTTCCGAAGCGTGAATCGCTGGCCGAGCTGCTCACTGCGCTGGGCGATGTCGACGGGATTCGTTGGGTGAGGGCGCATTACCTCTACCCGGAGAAACTGACCGACCCGTTGGTCGAGGTGCTCTCTCAGCACGACAAGGTTCTCCCCTACATCGACATGCCTCTTCAACACGCGTCCGACTCGATGCTGCGCGCGATGCGGCGTGGTCACGGCGGCGATCGAATGTACCAAGTCGTCGAGCGATTGCGGCGGGCGATCCCCGACCTCGTGTTTCGAAGCACCTTCATCGTTGGGCACCCCGGCGAAACCGACGAAGATTTCAGCGAGCTTCGCAGCTTCGTCGAATGGGCCGAGCTCGATCACGTCGGCGTGTTTCTCTACTCGCCCGAAGAAGGAACTCGAAGCGGCGACATGCACGGTGCCGTGGACGCGGCGGTCGCCGAAGCCCGTCACGCGGAGCTGATGGACATACAGCGGCCGATCAGCCGCGGTCGCCTCGAGCTGCGGGTGGGCACGGAGCTCGATGTGCTCGTCGAAGGCGTCAGCGACGAAAGCGACTGGCTGTTGCAAGGCCGGTGGTGGGGCCAAGCCCCCGAGGTCGACGGAAGCGTCTACTTGGCGAACGGGACGGCGCAGGCGGGCGATCTCCGGCGCGTCCTGGTCACCGATGCCGCAGACTACGACCTGATGGCCGATTTCATCGACGCCCCGGGGGGTCGCGACGCGCCGCCGGACGCAAAAGATCCCCGAAAGCCCAAAGTTAAGCTACGAACGCTACCGTGAAGTCGACTGGGTTCGCTCTCCTGCTCGCGTCGCTCGGGACCCTCGGGGGCTGTGCGGCGGCGGTTCCAGCGATGAGCGGCGCTTCAACGACCCCGAAGCACCGAACCGACCTGGGCCTCGGCGGGGCGGCACGCGTGCCCCTTGGTGATCTGAAAGACCCGGTGGTACTCGACCCGGGCGAATCGCAATACCGCTACGCGGCGGACGCGGGCGGCGTGGTTCCGATGGCGTACGGCCGGTACGGGATCGCCAAGGGCTGGGACCTCGGCCTCATGGTGTCGGGCGCCACAGTCCGGGCGGAAGCACGCTATGAGAAAGTACTCAAACAGGGAACGACCCGATCGAGTCTGATCGTGGGACTCGCACCCTACGGCGGTTGGATTCCGGACCGCAATGAATCCGGAAGCGGGGGCCGCGTTGGATTCGAGGTGCCATTCGTGTACGGCGTCGAGATCGGCGGCGTCTACGAGGTCTGGATCGGCGCGCGCGGCAGCGCAGAGTACGTCTTTGGTGACTTCCAAGTAGCCGGCTCCGAGCAGAAGGCCAGCGGCGCGGGTCTACGAGCAGGGCCGGTTGTCGGGATGGCGCTCGGCGTCCGGCGGATTCATGCGCTCATCGAGCTGACCGCTGCCTACGAGTACTGGTTCATCGATCATGCAGGAGCGTCACTCAACCGCGGCGGCTTCGTTCTGATTCCCGGCTTTGGAATTCGCCTCCGCCTGTGAGAGCTAAGCGGCCTTGGGCCGGCGCGAGGCCTTCTTTTTGGGCTGGGGCTTCAGTTGATCGCCGCGCAGAAGGTTGCCGACGAATGCGCCCATGAGCGCCATCATCGTCGCCATCAACGTTCCGAGCACATAGGCGCCCGAAGAGAGCTGGTAGACGTCCGCAATGCTCGACAGGAAAATCATGGTTGGGATCGCGGCCAGCAACCCGCCGACCGGCGGTTCGAGGAAGTTCTTGCCGGGCGAGACGTAGTTGATTGCGGCGGCGCCAAGGAACCACAGGATGATGGTGATGACGATGCCAGCGAAGCCTTGGGGATCGTAGGCCGTGATCACCAAAGGCAGGAGCGCAAGGGCGAGGGCCGCCGCGACCAGGAAGAGACCAAACGAAATGAAGACCCAGCGAAGCTCGAAGCTGTCAGGCTGGTGCCGCCGCGCGTAGAGCTCCTCCTCGGTGAGCTCCGACGCGACTTCCGACAGCCGCGCCCCACATGAACGGCACCGCTCGGAATCCCTGGCATTGCCCGCACCGCACACGTGGCATTGGATCTCTTCGGCAGCCATATCTCCCTCACTCGACTGGTTGAATGTCCCCGGAGCGCATTGTCTACGCCGGGCCGCCGGAGCGCAACTGCCTGTACATGCGAGGGAATCTCCGCGTACTTGACGCCGAGGGCCTGGCGGCTACCTTCCCGCACTGCCCGAAATTTCAGGGCTGAAGGAGGCCTGAAGTGGCCCGTTTCATCGACGAGCTCAAACGTACGCATTCCTGTGGTGAACTAAGAGAAGAGAACATCGATCAGGAGATCGTCCTCTTCGGCTGGGTGCAGAACCGCCGCGACCACGGGGGCTGCATCTTCATCGACCTGCGAGACCGCGAGGGCCTGACTCAGGTCGTCTTCGACCCGGAGACGACGGACAAGGCCGCGTTCGAAACGGCCGACAAGGCGCGCTCGGAGTGGGTGCTTGGTTTGCGCGGCAAGGTGCGCGACCGCGGCACGAAAAACGATGGCACCAGCCTCCGCAATCCTCGGCTCGCGACGGGCGCAATCGAAGTGATCGCGCTCGAGGCCACGGTCTTCAACAAGGCCCAGACCCCGCCATTCGAGATCGAGGACCAGATCACGACGGGTGAGGACAAGCGCCTCGAGTACCGCTATCTCGATCTGCGGCGTGGGCCTCTGCAGAAGAACTTGATCATGCGGAGCAAGCTCAACCACGAGGCACGCAACTACTTCAACGAAAGTGGCTTTCTCGAAATCGAGACGCCCTTCATGGTGAAGTACACGCCGGGCGGCGCGCGAAACTTCCTGGTCCCCTCGCGGCTCTACGGCGGCCATTTCTACGCGCTTGCCGAAAGCCCGCAGCTCTACAAGCAGCTCCTGATGTGCGCCGGGTATGACAAGTACTATCAAATCGTCCGTTGCTTCCGTGACGAGGATCTGCGCATCGACCGGCAGCCCGAGTTCACCCAGGTCGACGTCGAGATGTCGTTCATCAATCAGGACGACTTGTTCAAGGTGCTCGAGGGGCTCGTGTTCCGGCTTTGGAAAGAGGTGCTGGGCATCGACCTGCTCGAACGGTTCCCGAGTGGCGAATTCCCTCGACTCCCGTTTGCGGAATCGATGGAGCGCTTCGGCAACGATAAGCCCGACATGCGCTTCGCGATGGAGCATGTCGACATCACCGACCTGACCGTCGAGCACGGCGGCGGCGGCATTGGCATGCTGGAACCGATCGCGAAGAAGTTCAGCGAGGGCGCATATCGTCGCGATCTCCCCACGGAAATCGTGAAAGCCATGGTGGTGCCCTCCGGCCACGGCTTCTCACGCAAGGACCTCGACGCCCTCGAAAAGTACGTGCGTCAGATGGGCGCCAAGGGCCTGGCACGCGCCAAGGTCGACAGCGAAGGCAACTGGCTGCAAAGCCCGCTCGCCAAGATGGTGACCCCCGAGTTCCGCAAGGCGGTGAACGAAGCGGTCGATGCCAAAGACGGCGATCTGATCTTCTTCCAGTTTGGGGCAACACAAAAAGTCCACACCGTGATGGCCAATCTGCGTCTCCATGTGGCGCGCAAGCTCGGGATGATCCCCGAGACCGGGAGCGCCGGGGAATGGAATTTCCTCTGGGTCGTCGACCCGCCCTTGTTCGAGCGCAACGAAGACAAGAAGCGTTGGGAAGCCGCCCACCACGTCTTCACGCGTCCGCACGACGAGTGCATCGAGCTGCTCGATACCGACCCTGGCAAAGCTCTTTGCTATCGCTACGACCTCGTGCTCAACGGCTTCGAGATCGCTGGCGGTTCAATCCGTCTGCACGACCCCGAAGTCCAAAAGAAGGTCTTCGAGGTCATCGGCCTCAGCGAGGAAGAAGGGCAAGAGAAATTCGGCTTCTTGCTCGACGCCCTCACCTACGGCGCTCCGCCCCACGGCGGAATCGCGTTCGGCATGGACCGCGTCGCGATGCTGGCCGCTGAGACCGAGTCGATCCGCG
>PVMK01127762.1_pt1 | contig 25496 bp, 30 predicted proteins | sample 1853481 | NCBI WGS metagenome assembly PVMK01 (sample SAMN08533507, study PRJNA380276) | Marine sediment metagenome, whole genome shotgun sequencing project.
CCTGGATCTCGACATCAGGGCCGAGCGTATCCTCACTGGTATAGGAGATCTCGGTGATTTAGTCTCGAAAGTGAGGCTTAAGGACGGCCGGTTCAAATCATCTCTCAGCATTACGGGTTTTACCGGGGCACAGATTAGGAAAGAGTTTGACCTAAACGCAGCTGTCAAACCACCTCTGAACCACATTCAGCTCAACGTCAAAGATCTAGATTACGGGTTTTATCAAAGAAAAATGCTGAATAGGGACCTCATTGAGGGGCACGTCGATCTCTATGTCGATCTATCCGGCCCTGGTGCTACACGACGCAGTTTCCTGGGGAATGCCGATGGTCGTATCACCATCATCGCTGGACCAGGTAAGATTACAGGGCGGAGGTTGGATCTTTGGGCGGCCGATCTTCTTCCGACGTTGCTGTCGCCCCGGTGGCAAAGACAACCAGTGACCGAGATGAACTGTATGGTGGCGCACATCGAGTTGAAGGATGGTCTGGCAAAGATCGAGGATATTCTCCTCGACACCCGGCGTATTACCATTGCCGGTAGTGGAATACTGGATCTGGAGACAGAAGAGTTAGATGTTTTTATCGCTCCAAGACCAAAGCGAGCGAGTCTTGTCAGTCTCGCCAACCCGGTGGAGATTACCGGCACCCTCTCCCAACCCGAGGTATCCGTGGCGCGGCTTCCCACTCGAAGGTGGATCGGACGTGGTGCGGGCATTGTTGGAAGCCTCATTAACCCCGCGTTTTTGGTCCTGGTCTTGAGCGATACAGGAACCGGTGTGGCCAATCCTTGTGTGGCAGCAGTCGAACGAGCCCACGAAATTGCTGAGGTCGATCCGCGATGAGACGGAGGAAGGTTGGCTCTATAGTGAACCTCTATGAATGACGATAGAAGTAAAAGGACAAAAAAAACCCGCTGGCTCTGGGTCATCGGCGCTATTCTCCTGCTCCTCGGATTGTGGCAGTTGTTTACAAACATCTATGGGGAGCAAGAAAAAGAACTGCGCCGTCAACTTCGGGAAACAGTAAAAGAGAAATTTCCGGAACAGACATCCAAGTTCTTCCAGACATTCGGATTGTTTTACTTTGAAGCGGATCGGGAAGCACCCGGCGGGGCGAACCTGAATCGCAAGTCCGTCGTTCTGATCCACGGTCTGGACGACCCAGGCGAGGTGTGGCAAATCCTCGCCCCGGAGCTGGTAAAAGAAGATTTTAATGTGTGGCTGATGCAATACCCCAATGACCAGCCCATCGTGGAGTCGGCCCAGCTCTTTTTCCAGGAGTTGAAGGGACTCAAACAGCTCGGCATCGACCGAATTTCCATTGTGGCTCACAGCATGGGTGGTCTGGTTTCCCGGGAAATGCTCACCAGCCCGGAAATAGCATATAACACATCTGCGAAAAACAGGCTGGTGCCCGAAGTCGGAGCGCTCATTATGGTGGGAACACCCAACCACGGTTCGCAGTTGGCTCGATTCCGGGTGTTTACCGAGATGCGCGATCATCTGGTCCGGTTGAAAAAAGGTGAGGCAAACTGGCTGGGGGTAATTCTTGACGGCGCCGGCGAGGCCAAAATCGACCTGCTGCCGGGAAGCCGTTTTTTGACCGAGTTAAACGGGCGGCCTCATCCGGAGGGGACGGATATGTTCATTATCGCCGGTATTACCAGCCCCTGGAACGAAAATGACATCAACCGCTGGGTTAACAATGTACGTAAGAAAGTTTCGGCTGATCAGCAAGAATGGGTTGATGATCTTGGCGAAAATATGATTGCAATGACCCATGGATTGGGAGACGGACTGGTGACCGTTGAATCTACCCGGCTGGAAGGGGTTCCCCACCGAACCGTCGACGGCACCCACATGTCGATGATTCGAAATGTCACCAAAGGTAGCCACCGCATCCCTCCAGCGGTGCCGATCATTGTCGATCGATTGAAAAGAGGAGAAGAATAGGAAGGGGATACCATGACTCGCTTCAAACGACGGATGTTTATCGGCACGGCCCTGGTCGTGCTTGTTCTCGTCGGGCTGGTGCTCTTTTTCTACCGGCCCACACGTCTGGCCTTGGAACGCGCCGAGGCTTTTCAATTCCGGCGAATGCTGGTGACGAGGCTGGGCGACCAAGATGCTTACCGGTTCTTCTACGTCACCAATCGTGGTTTGGGGTCTGATGACGGGCCGCTCGAAGAGCGCTTTGGCAATGAACGGGAGGGGGTGCTCAAGTTTGGTTTTTTTGATACCGAGCTTGAACCCACACTGGGCCTCGGCATGATCATCAACCCGACCGATTGGTTCCAAAATGAGGAAATCCAGCTTAAACAAGTGCAGTCACTGGACAAGAGTGAATTCATTGCGCACCTGCGACAACAGGTTCAAGCCTCCCCGCTCCGATCGATTCTCATCAATGTGAACGGGTTCAGAGAGCGCTTTCCCTCGGCCCTGCGCAAGACCGCATTTCTGAGTCACGTCTTGGACATCAATTCGCCGGTGCTGGTTTTCGACTGGCCGGGCGATCAGGGGTCGACACCGCGCGGGTACCGGCGCGCACAAAGGATTGCCGGAGAGTCCGGGGCTGAACTTGCCCAGACTTTGGGGCTGATCATTCGGCAAGTTCAGCCTGAAAGATTGTGGCTGGTTGCGAACAGCATGGGCGGTGAGGTGGTGGTCCATGCCTTCAGCATTCTTTACCAGGAGGCGGATCTGGCCGATGCGGAGGCCGAGATCGAAGACGTGGTGCTGACCGCGCCCGACGTCGATCGCGAAGAGTTCAACAACCAGTTCAAACGGGAGATTGCCGCCCTGGCCCGTAACCTTACGGTGTATGTTTCCTCCAACGACCGGGCATTGCTGATAAGCCGCGTGCTCAATCGAGGAAGACGGTTGGGAGAGGCCACACTGAACCCACGAAACCCAGACCAGTTCGAAGAGGCCGCCAGGGTTTTAGAGTTAGTCGAGCCGAACAGCGAGCTCGTCACCCTGGTGGATGTCACCCCGGTGAATCGCACCCGCAATTTCCACAACTTCAGCCTGGAAACGCCGGAGTTTTTCGACGATTTGTTCCTGCGGCTTACCAATACCAACACGCCTTCAAATCGTCTCATCTACCAGGTCCGGACACCCGACGGCGCAGTTTACTGGGTCTTGACCCGCGGTCGGTAGTGAAAAAGGGAGAAGGCTCGCATGACACGCATTGTCTATACGGTTAAACGGCTAAGCTGGTTTCTCACCTGGGGTGTGCTCGGGTTGATTGCCGGTACGATCACGCTTTCCTCCCAGGGATGTAGCGGCCCGCCCCTGGAAACCTGGCACACCGAGAAGCTGACGGCAGAATTCACCGCAGAGATGGCGGATGAGATCCGAACCTTTGATGACTACAGGCAGCTGGAAGATAGGTTATTTGTCCAACTGGAAGAGGAAGTCTACGCCCGCACCGCAACCGGGCCAGAGTATGCGCTCGTTCGCTACAGTACCGGCAGTGCTGCGGATCCGCAACGGAGTGAGCCCAACTGGAACCGCAGCTTTGAATTCCCCGCCAACACGCCGGTTGGCGGCGTGCTGTTGCTGCACGGCATGTCGGATTCGCCCTACAGTCTCCGGGCCCTGGGCGAGAAACTCAACCAGCGCGATTACTGGGTAATCGGCCTCCGCTTGCCCGGCCACGGCACCGCCCCCTCAGGGCTTACGAGCATCAGCTGGCAGGACATGGCCGTGGCGGTGCGGCTGGGCATGGAGCATCTTGCCTCCAAGGTGGGACGGAAGCCGATCCACATCGTCGGCTATTCCACCGGGGCCCCCCTGGCTATAGATTTCGCCCTCAAGGCGCTGGAAGGAAGTGGTTCGGTGGTTCCGGCCAGCCTGGTGCTGATCTCTCCTGCCATCGGCATCCACGCCACAGCGGCGCTGGCCAAATGGAAGCGCCGGCTGTCCCTTTTGCCCGGTCTGGGAAGCCTCGCCTGGTTGTCGGTTCTGCCCGAATTCGATCCGTACAAGTACAACTCCTTCGCTACCAATGCCGCCGAACAGGTTCACAGTCTGACTCAATCCGTGGCCCGCCGCATCGCAGCCCGGTCCCAGTCCGGTCCGGGCGAAATATTACCGCCGACGCTGGTGTTCAAATCGACCGTCGATGCAACTGTATCGATAAATGCCGTGGTTGACCGATTGCTGAAGCACCTCAAGCCTCAGCGCCATGAACTCGTGCTGTTCGACATTAACCGCTTCGCGGCCAAGTCCACTTTGTTGATCTCCGACCCGGCTCCACTGACTGCCCGGTTAATGGCTGACAAAAGCCTGCCGTTTGTTGTTACCCTGGTCACCAACGAGAACTCGGAGAGCACCGCGGTCCTGGCCCGACGCAAACCGCCCTTCTCAGCCGAACCATCAAAGACCGAGCCGTTGAACCTCGTCTGGCCGCGAGGCGTGATCTCCTTGTCCCACGTGGCGCTGCCTTTCCCGCCGGATGATCCCCTTTACGGTCAGGGGCCCCCCCGGGAAAGAGGACATCATTTTTCTCGGTCAGATGGCCATTCAGGGCGAGCGGGGCTTACTGAAGATTCCCCAGCGATTTTCTGATACGCTTAAGGTACAATCCGTTTTACGCTTTCCTCGAAACCCGGGTGCTCGAGTGGTTGGATGGGGCCAGTGGCCAGACCGGGCTTGCAGCAGTTGCACTGGTCTCAACCGATGGGAATATCGATGGTGAAAGCTAACGAAAAGAAGGTGAAGAGACCGAAATCGATGACCCGGCCGGGGCTGCTCGGTCTGCTGTTGCTGTCTGTGGTCATCGCCGCCTGCGCCGGCAGGAGTCCCCACACGATCAATCTGATGCCCGCACCCGCTGTCTTCGAAGACGGGGTCGTCAACCCGCTGCCCGAGGGGCCACCGCCGATATCCTACGATGACTTCGGCATGCTCTATGCCACGGATCGAAAACCTTCCGATGATCCTGATCAGAGACCGTTCTATCTCAATGAGGCCGGCTTTATCGTGAGGCTGGGCCGCGCCAGGGTCAAAGCGGGCCCCGCAGGATCCGATTGGGAGGAAGTGCGCCGCATCTCTCTGGCCAAGAATCGCACAGAGAATTATCCGCTTGAGATTCTGTCCGTACACGAGACCGATGCCCTGCCCCAGTACCTATTCGTTCCTGACGCGATCGGTCCCGGGAATCACGGGTGCCCAATGAACGCGGCAGAAAATTTGCCAAGACTTGTCGATCAGCGCTTGGCTGCATCCGGTGTCAAGGATGTCTATGTCTACCTTCCCCGGCTTCAAGGTCGTGTTCGACGTTCCCGTGCTGGTCGCCTCCGAGCTGTGGCATTTCCTCGGCTACCGGGGTGCCTTCGTTGCCTATGCCTGGCCGTCGACACCCAGCATCTTCGCCTACTTATCTGACCTGGAGGCCGCCGTCATCATGGCGCGAAAATTCCGTCTGTTTCTCACCTACCTGGCGGAAGAGACCCAGGTGGAAAAGATCCACATTGTTGGCTTCAGTGCCGGATCTCGGCTGGTCGTCCGCGCCCTCAGCCAGCTGGCGCTGCTCAATGTCGACGCAACCGACGAGGAGATCCGGCAGCATGTGCGGATCGGCAACGTCATCATCGTCGGCGGCGACATCAGCCACGAGGAATTCGGCGTGGCCCTGGCGGATGGCATGCTCAGGATTCCTGAACGGATCACCGTCTATGTTTCGTCGGCCGACAGGGCCCTGGTGTGGGCAAGTTTTATTTTCCGCCGCGGGCGACTCAGCCAGATGTGGGCCGAGGAGCTGCCGCCACGAACGGCGGACTTTCTGCGGGCAAACCCGTCGCTGGAATTCATCGACGTAACCGAGGCCGCCGGCTCGACCACGGGCAACGGCCATGCCTATTTTCGTCAAAGCCCCTGGGTCAGCTCTGATCTGCTCACGCTTCTGGCCTACGATATCGGCGCTGCCGAACGGGGGCTGGAAAAGGAGGAAAATCTGCTCGTCTGGACCTTCCCGCCCGACTACATCGAGCGCTTGAGAAAGGCACTACTGGAGATAAATCCTCATCTGGCAGGAGCGATACCTGATCGGAAAGAAAATTAGTTTTTCACTGGTCTGAGGAGTTTAAGACATGCTGAAAAGAGCACTAATTACGATTGCATTGAGCTTGATAGTATGGGGATGTGGAAGTTCTACACAGCATGGGACGCAATCCCAAACCGACAGAGGTGAGGCACCGGAGATAATCGACTACTACGCTGCCGAGGTAATTCGCCCTGGCGACACTTGGAGAGTTTACCTGAAAGCCAAAGACAATGACGGAGACATGATGAATATCATCGCGAGGTTATCACAGACAGGCCATGGTATTACTGGGACTTCTTCCATCCGCATCGAGGAGAAACATAGTGAGGAGGTGGCCGGATACCTATCCTTGAGAACTCCTGTGGATAGAAGACTTACGCGAGATCGGTTCACTCTCAGAATTCTTGTGGATGATAGCCAAGGAAACAGAAGTGAGAGAGTTGAGTTACCCTTACGATTTGGCAACGTTCCACCAGCAGAAATACTGGAAAAATGGGAAAAAATCGCAGACCGTAGCCTGGGATTTATAACGATTACGATCAAGTCTTCTACTCAAAAGAAAAGAAGAAGCGGTGGCAGACGGTGGTAGATTGGGCATGATTCATGAAACATCCGGGCTAGAAGAAAAAGGACCCACGATTACTCGTAAGTCCTTGATTTAATTTGGCAGTCCCAACGGGACTCGAACCCGTGTCTTCGGCGTGAGAGGCCGAGATTAATATCTTACTTCACTTTACTTTACCTTCCTAGATTCTACTGCTTCAAGGGATTTACTCTTTAAATTTTTTCTCTTTACTTACTTGTATTTACCGTGATATATTGTTCAAGAGTTGGGAATAGAGTTGGGAACTGAGCGCCAATATTACATCGGAGAAAAACGGCATTATCATTAATTCCCAACATAGTTCCCAACACACAGTGTACCATCAGAAACGGGAGGGTAGGGCAATGCCAGCAAAGGATCGATTCAAGACGAAGTATCCCGGCGTCTATTACATAGAGTCGAGCACGGGCAGGAACGGAAAGCCTGAGCGCGTCTATTATATTATGTATCGTCGAGATGGGAAGCTGATTGAGGAGAAAGCCGGTCGCCAATATGCTGATGATATGACCCCGGCTAGGGCGGCAGGAATCAGGACTCGGCGGATGCAGGGTAGGGAGTTATCGAATAAAGAGCGTAGAGAGGCCAAAAAAGCGGCAGAGAAGGCTGAAGAGGGCAGGTGGACCATTGATAGGCTGTGGGAAGAGTACAAGGTACAAAGGCCGGATCTGAGGGGCATAGTAACGGATGAGAACCGTTACGAGAACTACATAAAGGCCAAATTCGGCAGCAAGGGACCAAACGACTTGGTGCAGCTTGATGTTGATCGACTGCGAATCAATCTTCTGAAGAAGAGAAAACCGCAGACCGTCAAACATGTTCTGGCACTTTTGAAACGAATCATTAATTTCGGAGTCAACAAGGGTCTGTGCCAAGGGCCGAATTTCAAAATCGAAATGCCAACAGTCCATAATTTGAAGACAGAAGATTTGACAGCAGAGCAGCTCTCAAGCCTTATGAAAGCAATTGATGAAGACAAGAACGTTCAGGCGGCAAACGTTATGCGGATGGCTATGTTCACAGGCATGAGACGTTCGGAAATTTTCCGGCTTCGTTGGACCGATATAGATTTTGACCGTGGCTTCATCCACATTAGAGATTCTAAGGGTGGACCAGACCAGAAAATACCGCTGAACGAGGCGGCAAGAAAAGTGATTAAGAACCATCCGCAGTCTGATAGTCCGCTTGTTTTTCCCGGCGACGGTGGACGACAAAAGACGGTCCTTAACAAACGCTTCATAAAAAGGATAAAGAAGCGCGCTAATCTACCCAAGGGCTTCAGACCGCTTCATGGCCTGCGCCACGTTTACGCTTCTATGCTAGCTTCCAGTGGTAAGGTGGATATGTACACCCTGCAAAAGCTATTGACCCACAAATCGCCGCAAATGACCCAGAGATATGCTCACCTCCGCGATGAGACGTTGCGCAGGGCTGCCGATCTGGCCGGTGAACTCATCCAGGAGGCGGTCAATGGTAAGCGTGAAGAGCAGATAAGTTAGCCTGGGAGGATCGTCAGAAGGAATAGCTTTCAATTCTCCGAGGATAGGCTGTGGCTGATCACCGGAGCCGATAAGCCGGGAAATTCCCGCCCGGCTTCCTTGGAATCAATCGGGAGAGCCTTGAGGGGAAAAGGCAGTGAGCGAACAGGGTAAAGACAAAGTATTCCTCGCCTACGCGAACTACTCTTTGAGAGAAGATCCGAAGAACTTCTTCAAAATTTACGATGTAGTTAATCGCTGTCATCCCTTTCTTGTTCATACAAAAAACTTACGACTAGTCATCGAAGTTGTTGTAGCTATCACATCCTTCGGTGGACCGGATAACAAGGTGCGCGACGACGACGTACTTAGGATTGCCCAAGAAGCGGTTTACGGGTATAGAGATGGATTTTGCGAAAAAACGTGCTCTATGAGAGAACTCAGGGAAGAAAACTGGGGAAGGGAGCCTTTCGAGGGGCCAGACAGGTGGAAATGCATTGAGTGTGATCAATGTGACTTCATTCGGATGCTGATAGAAGTAACAGACGGGAAGCCCTATAGCGAAATAGAAGGATTCCTTCGTTTAATAGGAGCTGGCCTCCAATTTCCAGAAAAGACTCTTGGACCGTACGAGATAGAGGTAGTGCTACCTCCGAAAAAATCCATAAAAAAACTTGAGGACTTATTTCCAAAGCCGAAACGTTATGCTTCTTACAAACCTCGGGATCCGATTTCGCCAGAAGACGCCGACTTGAAGTTATCATTTCGGAATTATTGGAGTGCTTTAATTGGTTATAGTCTCGCGCAATTTCTAGATGATGACGATCTTAATCGGCAAAGGTTGAAGTTATGCCCGGAGTGTCTTACGTTTTTCATAGCTGCTGATGCAAAGAGACAAATATGCTATTCGCAGTCCTGCGAGAAAGCCCGCCAAAGAGACCAGAAAAGGCCCTACATGCGGAAAAAAAGACATCCTTTCAGTCGAAAGTTTGACCCGAAGTATGATCGCAGGAAATCCAAAGAATCATAGCCCACCTGATTTTGGTTACATCAAATTCCCAGCCTAACTCAAAATTTAGAGTAACCAAGTTATTGATATAACTATATTTTCTCTTGATATCATCCTAATATTGTAGTATATTGGGGTTTATGGTGGGGGCGAATTTCAGGTTCTTTAAGATATGTGAATTCAAATCACAAGGAGGTTTTTTAGATTATGGATCACAAGACCAGATACATTGACGAGAGGGAAGTAAGCAGGATCACGGGGCGTGCTCTCCCAACACTTCGTAATGACAGGTTCAACAGACGCGGCATTACCTTCTGTAAAATAGGCCGTAGTGTGCGCTACAAGCTGGATGATGTGTACGAATTCATGGAGTCCCGGAGGATAGAAACGGAAGGGCTTTGAGCGGCTAGAACGAAGAAGGAGAGGAGGAGTAGACCGGGGAAACTACCTTAACTAAAGGAGCATTCCCATGAATACTTCTCCACGAGAAGAAAGGACCGTCGCGAAGACGGTCAGTGTAGACAAAGAACAGGAACTCGAAACGCGGCTCGCGCTGCACGAGTTCTACGCAATGGGGCTACCGCTCTATGAAAGGAAAATGGAGCGAATCCGTAAGTACATGGCGGACCTTCGATCACCGGAGGTTGATTTTGCGACCTTGATGAGCAACTCGCTGTTGGATGAAGACAACCTGCGTTGGGTCGAAGAGGATGGTGATTTGCTTGCGATGGCGTACCCGGAATGGCAGCGACCGGCATGGGTGAAGCGGTTCGAAGGTAAATAAGTTTGCCACGTTGGAGACATGGCCGTATACGCCAAACGGGGGCCGTGCCAGCCCCCTAGTCTCCAATGTTAACGAATAACAATTGGCGTGTAGGCAGTGACAAGGAGGTTTAACACATAATGGAGAATTTTACGGATGGTGGGTTCAGACTGAGTGAGAACGAACCCGAGATGGTCAAGCCAGGGGAATTTCCTTGGAATGAAATCTCAGATGATTTGGACGAGGTCGCAGAAGTGGTTCCTGAAGGAGAACTAAACCAGGAGAGCGTTAACGGTCAACAGGCGGATCGAGTAGCCTCTTCTCCCAAGGTCATCACGGCCGAGGAATTGGAAAAAAGGAAATATCCTCGACTAAACTGGCTCGTACAAGAGATCCTTCATCCAGGTGTCACTATCCTTGCTGGTCCGCCCAAAAGTGGAAAGACGAGGTTAATGACGCATGTTGCAGCGGCAGTTGTTACGGGGAAGAAAGTTTTGGGGAAAATCGATACTCAGCGCGCTGGTGTACTTTTTCTGTATCTGGAAGACGGTTGGAGGCGAGTACAGACGAGGCTCTTAGAATTTCTTCTCGACGGATGGCCTAGCAATCTTCGCTTGGAGATAGACTGGCCGCGCATGGGCAACGGAGGTCTTCGGAGGCTGGACGAATTTCTGACGCAGCAGCCTGAGGTTCGAATGGTCATCATCGACGTTTTGGAGAGATTCAGACCGCCAACGCCTCGCGGAGTAAGCATCTACCAATATGACTATCGAACGATAGCCTCGATAAGAGAAGTAGCTGAAAAGCATGACGTGGCTATTCTGCTCATTCACCATACCAACAAACTTCAAGACGCGCCGGATGTTTTTAATAGGATCTCGGGTACGCTGGGATTAACTGGCGCGGTTGATACGATGATGCTGCTTGAGCGCGAGGATCGCATGCAACCTGAGGCGACTCTTAGCATTGATGGAAGAGAGGTCGAGGCGCAGGAATTGACACTCCAGTATGATCCCGATACGGGTGAGTGGGAGCTTCTCGGGGATGCTAACCTTTACTCGACGAGTGATGAACGCAGGCAGATCATCAGCCATCTCGAAAATCAACCTGAGCCGAAGTCTCCAAAAGAGGTCGCGATGGCACTCGGCAAGAACGAGAGTACCACAAGGAATCTAATGCTCAAGATGATGCGTGATAGGCAGCTTGTTCGAGTCGCTAGGGGTAAATATACTGTGTCGAAGAAGGATTAAAGGAATACGTGTATGTATCTCATAGATTTTATAGATTTTATAGACAATGTAGACTCCGTAGATTCTGTAGACGTAGGGAATGTAAGTCGGTTAAGTCTATGGCGCACTTTTCACCATAGACGCTATAAGTTATTGTAAATGAAAGGATAACTGGTATTTGCCTACGAAATCTATGGAGTGCATAGGTACCGGATCGGCGACACAAGGGGGGCCTCAGACTATTATTTCTTATTATTTCTTCCACCCGATTTGTGACAGGTTTTCCAAGTTCTGTGACAAGTGGAGTATTTAGAAGCAAAAGGCCAGATTGATGCTCTTGAGTGACAAGCAATACACGGGTTTCGATCTAATTTAGCCAGTCGTGCATGATAAGCAAGTCATGCAAGCATGGGAGAGCATATATGAAGGGTAAAGAAACAGATCCGAAATTGGTCGAGGTGATTCGCCAGCTTCGTCGGGTGCACCGGCCAGCGGAGATCGTGAAGATGATGGATGGTCGAGTGAATCGGCGGACCGTCTATCGCATTCTTGAGCGGCTTACGCGAGAGGATGAGGAACGGAGGCGAGAAGATGCTGAGCGAGTCCGGCGGGCGCTAGAACGTGAAGAGGCCGAGCGGATTAGGCGGGTCAGAATGAGGGGTGCGAGACCGTTTAGAACCGTGGCGCAGTTTCCACCTCGGGCGCGGGTGCGGGCGGAGTGATGGGACTAGATATGCTGGGTTTCGAGGGGTAAAGAGTGGATTGAAGTACGTAATGTTCAGCCAGTCCACCAAACCAGCGTAGCTATTTGCTGCGTCGGTTGCAGCGAGGAGATTGTCAGTACTTAAATTCTATATCCAGCGCTTTGGCTTTTGGGAATCTAGACACAAGATATGTTCTCAGTTTCTGAAAGCCGGCAGTAAGATTGTCAATTGCATCGTCGGCCAGACCGTACAGAGAATTAGTCATGTCCTCCAGGATTTGGACTGTAGCTTGATCAAGTGCTTTGTCGGGCCCCATCTCCGCTATTCGCCTTTGCATCATTTCATGGTGCTCGTTACGTTGCCCTAAGGCCCCAATCAGCGTGATAAACATGTGTTCGGACACTACAAGCTCGTTCAGCAGCTGTGCGCCGTCGCTTTCGAGCATGAACTCCAGCGCTACTATATCAAGTTGTGGGAAGTGGGCGTGGACCGAGAAAGGCGTAAGTTTTAAGGCTCTGTCAGGGTCATCTCGGAGGGGATTAAGATATTGCTTCCTGATATTCTTCAAGGCGTTCAGCTGCGTTGCTATCGTGAACTGAGCTTTTCTCCCTTCTGCGAGTTGCGCTGCTTCCTGTTGCGTCTTTTTATGGTGTTTCTGCAGTTGAAACGCAACCCATGCGCCGATAAACGTCGCAAATGCGATGGGCCATATCTTGTCAATTACTCCGATAAGCCACTTTAAAGCACTGAACAAATATTCCATTTGATACAATCTCTAACGGCCGAGCTCAGCGGCGCGGGTTACCACGGCGGTTGGAATGGCTTATTGGGCAAATTACGGATTTAAATCAAAAACTTCCTCAATTTTCTCAAACGGTAGGGATGCCGCCTCATTTACCTTCTTCACTGACTCTGCATCTGGAGCCTCAAACAAACAAGTACACCGCGAATCTCCAGGATAAAAGTTACTTCGTATGTATTTAACTGGCGTTCCCTCCTTCGAGAACTTGTTGCTGGTATCTATCGCTGCTTTCTGAGCTTCTCCCAACTGTTCCATAGTTATACCCGGCAGGTTTCGTTGTACGGCATAGATAGGCATGACTTACCTCCTCCCTGGTTGCGGGGCCAGTGACTCCGCAGTGTTCTTTGAAAAATGAATAGCCCCACTTAGACACATAAAGAGGGACTGCCCTACGTTCATTTACAAGGTTTATTTTCTTAGCAACTCCTCAATCTGGGGTATCACTGCCTCATTCAGCGTGAATAGATCTCCGTCCCTGGTAGCTATTCCATTTTTGGTAAGGAATTGAAAAAGTCCCGTAATACCTTTGGGCTTGAAGTGAGAGTGATCCTTAAACTGAGCCACCGTCATCTGTCCATTCTTCAAGAAGAACTTCCAAAGCGGTCTGCGGTCCAAAATGTATTTAAGGATTGCTTTCTGGCTATGGGCTGTTCTTCCACGGAGGAACTCTTGACCATCCTTCTCGTGCTGCTTATAGCCCTTCAGTGGGGCCACAGCTCCGTATTTCTTTTCTCGTCCTAAGTACCTCTCAAACTCCCCAAGACGGGCTATGGCTTCAGGCGGAGATTTCGATGTGTCAACAAACAACCACATTTTTCGAGCAAAGCCGCCATGCTTCGCTGCGATCTCGTTACCAAAGGCTTCCTTAATCGCAGTTATTGGCTTCCGGCGTATACCTTCTTGGGATAATATTAAAAGTTCTTTTCCTGTATGGCGCCATTCTATTTCAAAGATATGTGTGTGGTTTTTATCAATCTCAATTAGTATCCTAACGTTCTCACGCCTCAGCCTAGGGCGCAGCTTTTTTAAGTATGACCATATTTGGACAGAACGGCCTGGATGTGTTGGTTGAATCACCTTGTGGGGTCGTTTGGGAGGTTTTACGACAGGCTTCTCTGACAAAGTCAAGTCGTCTTTGCTGGTAAGCAGGAAATCTTTGGCGAAAGCAGCCCCTACTCTATGACCACAAAGTTGCTCAGTGGTATCCCTCAAAAGGTTCACAAGAGTTTCGTCATTCTCCGAGATTATCTTGTTCCACGCTTCGGGCAGTGTCTTCTTGATTATTCTTGTCTTTTGTTGATCTGCATGAGTAGCTTCAGCGTTTTTTATGGCTTCACCGGATGAAACATTGTCTTCTGAAAGAAGGTCTATGAACTTATCCGCAACCTGTATTGGCTCTTGCCGCACTAAATCTATCGTATAGAATTTCCTATCCTCCCAACTCACATCTTTCATTAGCGGAAGGTAAAACCACCAACTCAGACCGTTAGTCAAGATCGCGAGGCTCACGCCTGCCCGAAACGCATATTTGAGTAACTGTTCTTGGTGACTGTCCAGTTCTTCACTGATTCGCTTTGCTTCAATGAAGACCTTGTTTTTATTTTCAATCCGCAAGGAATAGTCAATACGTTGACCTTTCAGAACATATTCTGGATATACTTTTTTTATATCGAAGACATCCCACCCAAGAAGAGATAGTATTTTTAAGATGATCCCCTGCTTTGTTGCTTGTTCATCGTAGGAACGGATACCCTCTGTTGATTCGAGGTCATTCACAAATGACGTTAGCCTGTCTTTCACGATACCCTCCCAAATCATTGTTAATGGATAAAGCCCAATGTTGTGCTTCAATGCTTTGCAGGTTTGGGCAACGAACCCCCGCAAACAGGACACACTTTCTCAGTTGGTCTAATCATCAGGTTGGCTTTGCACTTAGAGCATTTGAGGGGATAGAGTTTGACTCGTTTGATTTCGTCAGGGTCTAGGCTAGTCATCTTCATCATTCTCTACTATGCCACGATAGAGCTGACTTACCCTTCCGCCTGCACGGGTCTTAACCGGTTTTTTACGATTCAGTGTAGCCCTAGTCTGGCTTTTAAGTCGCTCAACTATGACTTTGAGGTGTTTGTTAGTTTCATCTAAACTCAATGTGGTCCTAGCGCCAGTCAGGGCTTTAAGTTGTTCCACTATGGCTTCAAGATGTCTGTTGGTTTCATCCAGACGTTGCTTGATGCGAAATACTGCAAACGGCAGAGCAATCCAGAGAGCAATCAGCACGATGCAGAGAATCCCAAAGGCTATTCCTATTATCGGATTAAAATCGAGTGCCTGTTCCATATTTGCTCAGATTTTCCTCTCTCCAGTTGATGCCGTGTTCTTTGAAAAATGAAATACTTCGTCCTTAGTGGGAATAGATACACTCTTAAAGCTAGGGTTCTATGGGTTTCATTATTTCTTGCTTAATTGCGCTTGCTAATTCTTCACCAACCATAATTGGGTCCTTAGTAGGTTTTTTCTTGTGCCAAGTGACGGCTACTATAACTTGTCCTGTGGTTACATCGACAATCCTTGCTGTCGCTCCCGATATTTCCGTGTATTGTTGGCCCGATGCAAATGTCCCCAACATGAAAAACTTGCTTCTTTCCTTCGCTTCGACATTTCCTACTAAGAGATAATCTACACTAGTTATCTTGCCTATCTTACGATAATCAATGCTCTCTGTTATACCAGTTTGACTAAGCCCATGTTCTTTGAGAAGACTCGCAAGGTATGAGCGCTCAATGACTTTACACCCCGAATCAATGAGGTTAGCTCCTACTGTGTCACTAACCAGAAATCCCACACTCGGAATATCAGAGTAAAATGGTAAAATACCCAACGCTTTGCCTGCAATTTTACAGTTTGGAGTGGAATAAGATTTAGGGATTGGAGGAGCAGGAGAAGCACAGGCTATTACCAATCTTTCATTCGTAGGCTCGGCATATGCAAGAAAGCCAACACCAACAACCAAAGCTAGGATGACCGTACAGACACCTATCTTTTTCATTTTGGACTTTTCCTATCGTTTCTGAGGCTCAAGGAAAATGACAGCAGCTTCTGCTGGTCAGAATAGAACGAAAAGGATTGTCATTCGTAGATGAGTGATAGTAGGAACGTGAACTTCACTCAGGATACGACAACGAAGTAGGCTGTGTCAAATGAGAGGCAGGATTGTGGGCAGCATGGAGGGGATAAAAAACCCCCATCGACCCTATGCCGATGGGGGCAGTCCATGGAGATACGATGAGTGAGTCACAATGCTCACGTCACGGATTAACTAATGCAAACCCGATGCCAAGAAAAAGAAAACCCTCACTGACCACAGTTCCGAGGGCCAGTGAGGGCAAAGGAAGAGGTGGGTAGGGCATGCCCTTCCGCAAGCACGCCCTGCCCACTTCACACCTTACCAGAGAGTGCAGGATGGTTGAACAGAAAAAACCCCCAGCAACAGGCGCACTTAGCCGCTGGGGGTCGGGGCACCGGACAGAGAAGGCTCCCTGTCCAAGAGGTAATTTAGCACAAGGGAGGTGGATACTACAATCCTGCTCCTGCTTATCTGCTCAGAAGATGTGGTCGAGGCGGTTGCCGAAAAGTATGATGCTTGAAAAGACAAAGCCGACTGCCACACCTATAACAAATGCAAATACATAGCCCGAAAGGAACATAGTGAACCTCCAGTTTTTTTGTCGCTGAAGGTGCAAAGCCTATGCCAGCCTGCTCCGGTAGGTGAGCAGCACGGAGGGGGGGCAAACTGTGGATTACATCCCTTAATTCACACTTTGCTGGAAATTAATCTGGCACAATATATTGAAAAAACGACAAAGTTGTGTGAGATTATTGACGCAGGAGCTATTTGCAATCTCCAATGCGATGGCCGTTGATGTGGATGATCATTTTCATATTCGACTGAGTCATTATCATCTCGATTGTACCTTTATAACTGCTTCCGCTGTATGTCATTCTGCCAGTCCCTGTCACTTCACCGCCCTGGCCGGAGCATTTCACAGTCCAGGTCACCGTATTACCGTCCACTTTGGTCTCAGTGACCTTGCACTCCTGTCCTTGCTGAGAACCCTGAGGAACAAAGTCCTTTTTCGTCAAGCACTGGGTAGATGTCACCGCTGGCATACTCATCGACGTCCCCGGCATTTCCATTCTGGTGGTAACTTCCCACTTGCCCTCTTGCATGTTCGGCCCTGAACCGGCAATGGACGTTGATAGAGAAGTTAGTAAGACTACCGAAATCACTAGTAGCTTTCGTAACATCAGCATTCCCCCTTATCTTAAATACTTTGGAACTCTTACTGTTTTCTGTTTCGCCACTACAACTACCCGGCTATTTCTTGGAATTATTTATCGTTTTTTGGCCTGCTATGCTCTGAGAGTACATTAGCAAGGAATTGGCGGTTTTCTTCAGAGATAGTAGTGAAGCGAACCCCCATAGCAATCGGGGCTGGCCCGGGATCAGGTGTATGGGTGACGTTTGTCCAGACTACTTCTGCACCTATCCATAAAGACTCTCCGTTTAGATCCCAAATACCCAACACAAAAACGTCATTCTCGAATAGCAGCATCCCGCAGCGGATATAAGCACCACCAGCACTGATGTTCTCTATTTCGCCATCTATATCGACCTCGGTGGTCATCATTGTAACAGGCCATCCCACTTCGATTCTAGGATGTATTCGTTTTTCTCTTTGCATAGACTACTTTGCTGCACACGAAAGGGCTATTAAGTTGGAGGATTTTTCTTGTACTTCTTTAGAAGGTCTTGAACTGCTTTCAAATTACAGGAATGACGGGTGAGGATGCAACAATAAAAAAGCGAAGCCGAAACTCCGCACGTTCTTTGAATGACGCGCTCTGAATCTTAGATGGCAACTGATCGGGCTTTGTGTTCAATCGCATCGTAAAGGTGTTTACGTTGGTCAGCGTCAATTCCCCGAAAGCGGACAGCCATATCATATGAAGGAAGGGCTTTGTCACTATCATCAAGATTTAGCCTAACCTTTTCCACGATGGCTGATATGCTTAAAAGGTGGTCGATTATCTCAATGCTTAATTCAAGGGGCTCGTCTGTTAATGGCAGTTCTGTACATTGAATGAGTGCGCCACCTTTGCTGATATCTTTGATTTCTCCTTCAAATAAACCTTGAGCGGTAATCATACTTACAGGCCATGATACTTCAGCTCTAGGATGCTCACGTCTTTCTGCTTTAGGGACTGGACTCCGAGCTGGTACTTGGGAGTCTTTTTCATATTTGTTTAAAAGGTCTTGTATGGCCTCTTCCAGAAGGTCGTTCTGACACTTGTCTTTCTGGGCTGCAAGGATGCGGAGCCGTCTGGTTAGGTCAGCTCTGAGAGTGGTGTTGTAACTTTTTCTTTTCTGATCCATGGTGCACCTGGTACTGGTTAGTTAGCCATATTGCCACAAAAGTACATGCAAAAATTAGACCACCTCAATAGTTGTGTAGGTAACTATATAACCGTCTATAGCAATTTAAGTACCTTAAATATATATATTAATCAGTTAAATCTAAAGTGATTTATTAATTAGTTAAAGCATTTTTGGTGATTGCGACTTTCAGGAGAATGAAAGCTAAGGTGATGGGAAACAATCATATATTCTTGGACTGATCGGCTGGATCGAAATGGAAGGCGCAGACTGGAGATGACATCCCTAATTCACTAGTCGACTGGAATTTAATCTGGCACAAGATGTTGGCAGAGGTCAAGGCAACCATGATAGAAATCAAAGAAGAGGTGATTTCAGTGCCGAGGTATTCAGGGAATTAGGTGGGTGAGTCCGTTAGAGCCAGGTGGAGAGGATTTTATGGGTAAGGCTATGTAATGTGTATTCAACTTTTGCGAAATTTAAAGTAGTGCAGAGCTACCAAGGCCAGGACGAAAACCGTATTTATTATGTAGTAGTGTATCCTGGCGTGCAATATTGTTTCCAGAAGTGCGGTAGAAAAACTAATGAGAAGAAGGACGAGGATTCCCCATAGAATGTAGTAAGCAATATTTTTCATGTTCTTTGAAAAATGAATAGCAGAAGGTTGAACAGTTGCTGCCCCTATCTCAGGTCACCATACAGCAGTATTCCAGTAACGGTAGTTAGTATTCCAGTAGTCGTGGTTCCTTCTATCTTGACCTTTTCTTCGGTCAACGCCACTTCTTCGATCAACAGAGTATTTTGCGGAGTCCACACTCATTCTGCGTTCTCTACCGCTTCGTTTGTCTCGTCCACTTCTGCGGCAAAAAGGATTTTTCACAGCTGGGGTTTCCAAAACTGGCATAACTCTCACCTCTGTCGTGAGTAGCCATTCGTACTTACATGTTTCACTGCAGAAGTAATAGATCTCATTTCGGCTGCAGTGAGTGCAGAAGTCGTAGTCCTCAAAAATCTGTTCTTTACAGTGGGTGCAGGTAATTATCATTTCTCATGTTCCCTAATTGGTGGAGGCGGTAGGAGTCGAACCCACGACCCCAGCACCGCAAACTTTCACTGTCCAAACTGCTGAGTCTCGCCTCCACGATGTATTTTGACTAAACAATAATTGTGCCATGCAGGAGTCTAGTTTATTTTTTGTGTATTTATAGGAACTTAACCGTTATTGTGGTGCGAACCAGGTATGGAAGCCTAGGCATTTTAGGTCATAGTTTGAGAAATAAAATTCCAATTGTGGGCAACCAGGGAGAAAGCGAGGTGAAGAGATGAACAGGAAACAATATAGCTTACTGCTGGTACTGGCCTTGGTGGCTGGCCTAGCAAGTGGGGTGGCATCAAGTTGGTTCTTCAGTAATAAACCTGTGTTTGCCAAGGAAGCAACCAAGAGGGCCGAAGAAATATCTCCTGAACATCGAGTTATCATGGCAAAGGAGATAATGCTATTAGGCTTAGACCGCAAACCTCGTATCAGGTTGATGGTAGACCGAAATGGTGAACCTGGACTTCATTTCTACGATGAGGAAGGCATGTATAGGGCTGGTTTCTCAGTCGGAGCAGGAACGCCAGCTCTTACCATGCATGATAAAAGCGGTCTCCGCCTACAGATTGGCCTAATGAGCCTAACGAGTATAGGCGTAGAGTGGCCAACTATACTCTTGATAGACAAGAAAGGAGTTCAAAGAACTATCTTAACATTAGATCCAATAGGTAGACCACATCTCACACTCAAGGATGACAAAGACAATAGTCGTGCCATCCTTGGATACGCCTCCCTAAAACATACTCAAACCGTAATAGGCGGGAAACGTCCGCCATCCTCTGATCAGCGACAATTAGAATTCCCGCCTGACGACAATTAGAATTCCCGGATTTTGGGTGAATGGTTTAAGCTGTCCGAGCTTTTCGGAAAGGAGGCTCGGATGGTCACAGACAGACAGGTGAGGATGCTAATGAAGCTAATCGAGACAGAGAAAACACTTGCAACTGCTGCAGCGAAGGCGGGAATGGACGAGAAGACAGCTCGCAAGTACCGACGATTGGGTAAGTTACCCAGTGAGGTGAAGGTCGAATATAGTTGGCGGACTCGAGAGGATCCGTTTGCCGAGGTGTGGCAGGAGGTGAAAGAGAAGCTGGAGATCAATCCCGGTTTAGAGGCCAAGACTCTTTTTGAAGATCTCCAACGGCGCTATCCGGGTCGATTTGCTGACGGACAGCTGCGCACCTTGCAGCGGAGGGTAAAGGCCTGGCGTGCTTTGGAGGGGCCGCCCAAGGAGGTATTTTTTCCCCAGGTGCACAAAGCCGGGCAGCTATGCCAGTCGGACTTTACGCATATGAACTCTGTGGGGGTGACAATCCAGAGGCAGCCCTTTGACCATCTGATCTACCATTTTGTGCTGACGTATTCGAACTGGGAGACAGGTACGATTTGTTTTTCTGAGAGTTTCGAGTCACTGAGTGAGGGGTTGCAAAACGCGCTGTGGGAGTTGGGTGGTGTGCCGCAAATGCACCGGACGGATCGGCTCACCGCAGCGGTACAGAAGCCTGATCGCCCGGAGGAGTTTACCCGACGCTATAGTGCGCTTTTGAAGCACTATGGTTTGGAGGGCGATAAGACCCAGGCAGCCAGTCCGAATGAGATTGGTGATGTAGAACAGCGTCACTACCGGTTCAAGAAAGCCCTGGACCAGGCTCTGATGTTGCGGGGAAGCCGGGACTTTACTAGCCGTGATGAGTACGCGGCTTTCATGCGGAAGTTGTTTTCTCAGCTCAATTCTGGACGAAGGGATCGTTTGGCCGAAGAGCTGAAGGTGTTCAGACGGTTGCCGGAGCGGCGTCTGGAAAGCTGCAAACGGCTACGTCTCAGGGTTGGTCCGAGCAGCACGATCCGAGTCAATCACAACGTCTACTCGGTGCACAGCCGCCTGAACGGTGAGATGGTGGAGGTTCGGCTCTACGTTGAGCACTTGGAGCTATGGTATGCCCAGCGGTGTGTTGAGAAAATACCGAGGCTTCGCGGCGAAGGCAAACACAGAATCCAGTATCGTCACATTATCGACTGGCTGGTCCGCAAGCCTGGCGCCTTTGAAAACTATCGCTATCGTAACGAGCTTTTTCCAACGCACCGATTCCGCATGGCCTATGACTATCTGAAACGAAGCCAGCCCGCACGCGCATCTAAGCAGTACCTTAAGATTTTGCATCTGGCTGCTCGAGAATCGGAGATAGCTGTCGACGACGCCTTGCGCACGCTGATCGACCAAGAGATGCCCATCACCTTTGAGTTGGTGGAGGCGATGGTGCACTCAGAAGAGCTGATTCCTCCGCCAACCGAGCTTAACATCCCAGAGGTTGACTTGACTGCCTATGACGCGCTGTTAGCTCTCAGGGAGGTGGCCACATGCTAGAGGGAAGTGAACTGCACAGTTCTTTGACCCAGTGCCTTAAGGAGCTGCGCCTGCCAACGATGCGTGCCTGCTATGAGGAGGAGGCAGAGCGAGCCCGGCAAGAGTCTTTGAGCCACGAGCACTACCTTGCTGAGCTAGTGGAGCGTGAGCGAGAGGTGCGTCGACAGAATCGGATCGCCCGCTTTTTGCGAGAGTCCAAACTGCCACTGGAGAAGAACCTCGACACCTTTGACCTCAAGCGCTTGCCTGTGAAGGTGTCCTCCCAGGTGAAGGTGCTTTTGGAAGGCTCCTTTCTGGAGCGTACCGAAAACGTCCTGGCCTTTGGCAATCCAGGAAGCGGAAAAACGCACCTACTTTGTGCGATTGGTCAAGAGCTAATCCACCAGGGTCGGCGAGTGCTCTTTGCCTCCTGCAATCTGCTGGTACAGGATTTGTTGATTGCAAAGCAGGAGTTAAGACTACCCCGCGTTCTGAAACGGTTATCCAAGTACAATGTACTGATCATTGACGACATCGGCTATGTCCAGCAAAACCGGCAAGAGATGGAAGTGCTCTTCGTTCTGTTGGCTGAGCGCTACGAGAGAGGCAGCGTGATGCTCACCAGCAACCTGCCCTTTTCCAAGTGGGAGCGCATCTTCAAAGACCCAATGACCACAGCGGCGGCAATCGATCGGTTGGTTCACCACAGCGTCATTCTGGAACTGAACCTGCCAAGCTACCGCTTGGAACAATCGAAGAAGAATTAGAAGGGATGAGCGAATACTCGAGGCGCGCGCGGGCCTCCCCCGGGGGAGGCCCCTCTAAAGGCCTTTACATCAGTAGCGGGCAACGGGAATTCTAATTGTCGCCGGAGGGAAAAAATAGTTGACGCCGGTCAATCCTCCCTGGTTCTCTTCAACGAAAGAGGCGAAGTTATCTGGAAAGCACCATAAACGGTTGGTCAAACAGGGAGAAAGTGAGGTGGGCAGAACTGAGGGGTGGGAAAGTTTACATATAAGTATTTATCTCTAGTTCTTCTCCTCTAATCTCAGGCTTTTTTTAATTTCCCATGTCGACTAATTATTCCGTCCCTTCACTTTGGCTTTATTCTTTTCCTTCCTAAGAAAACATCGGGCCCAGTGTGACTGATACTTACTTACCTGTACTTTTTGGCCACAGATTCCGCATGGCAGTGTGCCTCTGTCTGCAGGTTCCTTTTTTTTCAAAGGCCGCTCATCCATTTCCTCTCTAATTGAGGACATAATAGACAAACCACCTAGACTTAGAAGGGCGCTGAAAACAAGCAGAAACATCGAGATTGGTATGGACTCTAAAAGCTGAACAACAATCTCATGTACCTCAGGCCAAGCCTTTGGCTCAGACAACCACTCCTGCAAAGAGTTTGAGCTAGCTAACAAATTCTTAATCTCCAGTATGGCGAATGGATTAGAGAGGGTTCCTAGCTGTTGTAATACTTTCTCTGGCAATGTAGCTGGCGAGAAGCCCATTAAAAGATATATAAGCGGTAATTCCGCCCAGTAGCCCGATTTCAAGAATAGCCCAACTTGCGATACAAGGGTGTATGAACCGGCTGAACCGCTAATGATGCCGAAGAGCAAAATCAGCCCGGAGAAAATATATCCAAGGCCAAACAAAATCTTTTTCTTGATCATGGGCTTTGCAGGTACGATTTCAGTTTAAATTATATCCCTTCACACTCTACTGGAATTTAGCCTGGCACAAGATATGGCCGTCTTTCAACTTAAAGAAAAAACTCCCACTGAACATTGCCTGCGCGATCAATGAGGGAACAGTGGGTAGCCTAGAATGGTTGATTCCCTTGGCATTTCAACCGTCGAATGAAAATTCGATGTTTCAGGGGGTGGCTCTGTCTAGACATGCTGGGAAAAGGGCAATGTCGCTGAAATTCAGTCAGTTCTGCGAAGTACCAGGTCTCTCCCCCGCCGGAGGATTTGGAAAGCATCACCCTTTTGGAAGCCCAGTTTTTCGATGAGGAGCGAGCGGGTCAGGGTAATACTGCCGCTTTCGCCGATACTCCTTTGATACCCTGTATCGATGAGTTTGGCAGACGGTCCCCCCTTTGCCTGTGGCAGGTCAGATTGCGGAATCTCACCAAGTTGTCGAAGGCCTCTCACATAGAGATCATGCACCTGGCTTTTCATCTTGATACCTAGGATTCGCTGGATCTCTTCAAGTGACTTTCCCTTCTGTACCTCTAAGGCCACCATTTTGGGATCTATGGGAGGGTTGCCACTCGCTGCCATGAATCTATCCTCCTCAGGTACAGAGGATTGCAAGTGTTGCAGGAAAAGGAAGCTGTCAGATCAGATTGTACTTGCCTACACGCTCAGTCGGATTGAATTATCTGCCTCGATGGCTCGATGTATTGCCATTTTCAGTTCGGAGAGGTCAAATGATTTGACTATGTAGTAGTCTGCGGCAATAGATTTGGGGTCTTCTTTATATGTATCGTACGCAGTGCATAAAATGACCGGCAGGTCATGGTGCTGATTACGGATATCCTGCAGAAGTTCTAGGCCGTCGTAGTCCACGAGTCTGATGTCCAGAACAACCGCCTCGGGTTGGAAAGAGTCAATCCTCTTCAGAAGATTATGTCCCGAAGCCATAGTGGAGACCTCATACCCCTCCTCAGAGAGTTCCTCGGTGTATAACTGGCGGATGTACTCCTCATCATCCACCAGAAGGATTCTTGCCATGGTCCCACCTCCTTCCCAATAACATAGGATAGGTTTGTTAGGCTCTGTTCGAAGTTAACACCCTTTAAGTATGGAAGGCCCGAGTCTTGGCCAGAAAAAGCAGTAGAGTGCGAAAGCAGGGTTTCTTGAAAATGAGAAAGCGAGAACAGTTTTGAGCCTAGCTAGGATTATATAGCTAAGTCCTGCATCCCTCAAATGCGGTAAGCCCTGAAAAATGGATTTCACCTATAGGAGTTATGCACAAAGAGTAAACCTTTAGGAAATAAGGGAAACTTTGTTGAGACCCCTGTAACATATGAAAATATTTCTGTATCCTTCTCATACATAAAAAATGGAGAAATATCCTTATGATAACTATGTTATTTACAATCTAACGGTTCAACAATACCTCGGTTTTTCTGCCATTATCTTTCGATTTCGTACAAAATCACATTGACTTTTAAATTTAGGGGCAAAGAAAACCTACGCTGCATGAATCGCAGCGTTTGGAAACTGGCGCAGAGGGTAAGGTCAGAAAAAGGAGGTTTTTCAGCTGTTGACGGAGGAACTGTCCTCTTGGATAAAAAAACCCCCGCGGAGGAGGTGTTGGGGGCTGTTTTGAACCCGTCTTATAACTTGGGGTCCCTGTTGGTCCTTTAGGCGCTTCGGGCTAGCCGATGCGGCACACCGTTCCAAGGAAGGGTCCCCGTTTGTAAGTGTTGGTTCAAAAGGGAGCTAACCAATCATCAAGACCGCAGGGGAACTGAATCATAATAGAGTACCTTACCCTGCTCCTAACTATACCCTTACATAATATCAGAGTACAGTAGCGATTCGGATTCAGTCAATACGAAGAACCACCATTTTCAGCGATCTCCCCAGACCAACCATTCGACCAGACATAATTTCTCGCTGCCTCTATAAATGATGATACTTTGTGAAAGCGTTCACTTGATATGCAAAAATGGTAGCCGTATACAAGACCTCTGTCCGGCACCGGCTCCAAGGCCCTTGGGGGGGCTACCGGGGGGTCGAAAATTCGGGTGCTGGTGTCATTGTTTGCGTTTGGGCTGGCGGGCGCACGTCGCAGAGTGCAGGCGGGCATGGTAGCTGCCGGGATGGACTGGCTGGAAGTGGCGCTCTTAAGCGTGCGGTTTGCTGAGGTATGGTTAGGTATTCGTCAAGGCAAGATCGTCGATTGTGGGAGCTGTTTGGCAGTCAGAATGCTAGCGTCTGTTGGGTATGGAGTTGGGAAGTAAGCACAGAAAA
>PVMK01189282.1_pt1 | contig 25494 bp, 27 predicted proteins | sample 1853481 | NCBI WGS metagenome assembly PVMK01 (sample SAMN08533507, study PRJNA380276) | Marine sediment metagenome, whole genome shotgun sequencing project.
ACTGCTTGTCGAAATTACGCATGCCAAGTCGTCCGGGAGCCGGCTTCGCGGCGACAAAGGCATTAACTTTCCAAAAAGTGACATTCGACTTCGCGGACTGACGGAAACGGACAAGACCAATCTCGAATTTGTTGCCCAACATGCCGATGCGGTAGGCCTGTCTTTCGTCAGGAAACCCAAGGACATTATTGCCTTGCAGGAGGAACTCGAAAAATATCCTGCGCACCGGCTCAGCATCATTCCGAAGGTGGAGACTGTCAAAGGCTTCAACGCCTTGCCCAGGCTCCTGCTGGCAACAATGCGCCAGTATCCGGCTGGCATAATGATTGCCAGAGGTGATCTGGCAGTGGAATGCGGCTGGGAACGACTTGCAGAAATACAGGAAGAGATACTCTGGATGTGCGAAGCCGCACAGCTGCCCGGTCATCTGGGCAACCCAGGTGCTTGAGCGCAAGACGAAAAAAGGCCGGCCTTCGCGAGCAGAAATCACCGATGCCGCAATGTCGCAGCGCGCTGATTGCGTGATGCTTAACAAAGGCCCCCATATTCTGGCCGCGATAAAAATGCTCGATAACATCCTGCGTCGAATGCAGGATCACCAGCACAAGAAAACGCCAAAGCTCGGGAAGCTGAAAATTACTGAATTCTGATTTCCGACCCAATGGGCCCGGTACTATCCGAAATCAAAAAGTTTACTTCGACATTCCTTATTAACGGCGCTGGTCGCCGCGTGGCGTAACAGCGGCGGTGAGTGTGCCGCCATCCGGAATTCTCGAGTAGCAGAGCAAATTGTCAGTCTTTTTTCGCAGGCCGCATGACACGCCCGTAAAGCAATGCAATACCAACAGCGATCAAGATAATCGGAGCAAGCGGGATATCGACATTCCACAGCTCCCAGAACCCGCCGATGACAAATCCGAGGCCAAGAATAATCCAGAATCCTTCAACCTTGACGTTGAATAGCCGTCTTGCGCCTTGCATACCAAGGGTCAATATCCCGACACCCAGCAGGCCATAACCGAAACCGACTTCCATCAGCCAGGCGACACCGACCCAGATAAAAAAGAGCGACCCAACCGATTGCGTCAAATACACCGGCACGATCCTGTTGCTCCATGAATTCAGACATCTTGTCCAGGTCCGGCCTGCCGTCGGGGCCGCAACACTTTTCCGTCATTTGCTTCATCATTTCGAAACCCCTCACTCCGCCGCGTGCATCAGTGCATCGAGCGGACAGAGTCCGGCGAACGTGACGTACGCAGCCGCAACCGGAATCAGCACGGCAAGCACAAATACCCAGACTGCAAGCACCTGCCCGAACGTCCTCACCCGGCCTTCTGCCCTGGCTGACGAGAATAAGACGAAATAGCCGACAACCACCCAGAAAGTGGCGGGCACAAAACTAAACATGAGACACATGGCTTTAAACCTCCATGTGTACTGTCCGCCCGACGGGCGGGAAAAACAATTCGCGCTTGTACCTACATTTGCGAAAAAAAAGCCCGGCAAAAGCCGGGCTTTGATTTTCGCTTAGGCAAAATGATTTACATCATGCCGCCCATGCCACCCATGCCACCCATATCGGGCATGGCCGGGGTATCATCCTTCGGCGCTTCGGCAACCATGGCTTCGGTTGTCAGGAGCAGTCCGGACACGGATGTAGCGTTTTGCAATGCATATCGAACGACCTTGGTCGGGTCGAGAATACCCATCTCGATCATGTCACCATACTCGTTCGTCGCAGCATTGTAGCCGTAGTTACCTTTGCCTTCTGCAACCGCGTTCAGAACGACACTCGCATCACCGCCGGCATTCTGGACGATCTGACGCAGCGGTTCTTCAATCGCACGGCGCAGAATCTTGATGCCAACGTTCTGGTCATCGTTGTCGCCCTCGACCTTCATCTTGGCCGCGGCGCGAATGAAGGCAACACCACCACCGGCAACAACGCCTTCCTCCACGGCCGCACGGGTTGCATGCAGAGCATCTTCAACGCGCGCTTTCTTCTCTTTCATTTCGACCTCGGTCGCAGCGCCAACCTTGACTACGGCAACACCGCCGGAGAGCTTGGCAACGCGCTCCTGCAGTTTTTCCTTGTCGTAATCAGAGCTGGAATCTTCGATCTCAGCGTTGATCTGATCGACACGACCCGTGATGTCCTCGGCACGGCCTGCGCCGTCGATGATCGTCGTGTTTTCCTTCGTGATCTGAATCTTCTTGGCTTCGCCAAGGTCGTCCAGTGAAGCCTTCTCGAGCGACAAGCCAACTTCCTCGGAAATTACATTGCCACCGGTCAGGACCGCGATGTCCTGCAGCATGGCCTTGCGGCGATCGCCGAAACCAGGCGCCTTAACAGCCGCAACTTTCACGATGCCGCGAATGTTGTTGACGACGAGCGTCGCCAGGGCTTCGCCTTCGACGTCTTCTGCAACGATCAGCAGAGGACGGCCAGACTTGGCAACGCTTTCAAGGACCGGCAAAAGATCGCGTATGTTCGAGACCTTCTTGTCATGTAAGAGCACGTACGGCTCTTCAAGTTCTACGGACTGGCTCTCCTGGTTATTGATGAAGTACGGAGAAAGATAACCGCGATCGAACTGCATGCCTTCTACAACATCCAGCTCATTAGCCAGTCCTTGTCCTTCCTCAACCGTGATGACGCCTTCTTTTCCGACCTTCTGCATCGCCTCGGAAATGACTTCGCCGATCTCAGTGTCTGCATTGGCAGAGATGCTGCCTACCTGAGCAATTGCCTTTTCGTCTTCGCAGGGCTTCGACATTTTCTCGAGCTCTTTAACAATTGCAATCGTTGCTTTGTCGACGCCGCGTTTCAGATCCATCGGGTTCATGCCGGCGGCAACAGCCTTCAGGCCTTCACGCAAAACGGCCTGAGCAATCACTGTTGCGGTCGTCGTTCCGTCACCTGCAACATCAGAGGTGTGGGAAGCAACTTCCTTTAACATCTGTGCGCCCATGTTTTCGAACTTGTTTTCCAACTCGATCTCTTTAGCAACAGACACACCGTCTTTCGTGACAGTGGGTGCGCCAAAGCTCTTGTCGAGCACTACGTTGCGACCTTTGGGACCGAGGGTCACTTTTACCGCATTCGCCAGGATGTTCACACCTGCAAACATCTGCTGGCGTGCGTCGTCGCTGAAACGAACTTCTTTAGCAGCCATTTAATTATCCTCTTAAATTCTGAATTTCTGTTGAATGGAGACGCTTAGCCTTCGATGACGGCCATGATGTCGTCTTCTTTCATCACCAGAAGCTCTTCGCCGTCAACTTTGACTTCGGTGCCTGAGTACTTGCCAAACAGCACCTTATCGCCAGCCTTGATGTCCAGTGCACGAACTTCGCCAGATTCCAGGATCTTGCCATTGCCGACGGCAATGACTTCACCCTTGATTGGCTTTTCGGCCGCGGCGTCGGGAATGACGATACCGCCGGGGGACGTGCGCTCTTCTTCCATGCGCTTTACGATGACTCGATCATGAAGCGGACGAATTTTCATCGTTTGTATCTCCTCTAAACTATTGATTATTAACCGACTTCGCGGCTTTCGAGGCGAGAGGCTGTTAGCACTCTACCTCAGGGAGTGCTAATGATAGGGCCGGTCCTGCAAAATTCAAGGCCCGCAAGCCTTCCGGCGACAAATATCGACCTGGTTCAATGACAGGGAGGCCATCGGCCGGTATCCTGCGTGTCCGTTGTGGGATCCCAGTTCACATAATCGGTAACAAACCAGGCCTTCTTGAGGTCAATTCATTGAGTTCAACGCCAGAGCAAAGAGACCCGTTCACTTGACCGCAAAGACCCGTCGATTCCTGACCGTGCTAGGCAGCCTTTTCTTGCTTCTGCCCGCTATTTCCGTCTTTGCATTGGGTGAAGAGGACATCCTGAGACCAGAGGCCGCCTATCGATATGCGGTGACCGATACGGGCGATGCGCTGGAGATCGACTGGGCGATCGAGGACGGCTATTACCTCTATCGTCAGAAGATGTCCTATGCCAGCAGCACGCCAGCCATCGTCCTTGGCGCGGCCGAGATGCCCGAAGGCGAAATGCACGAGGATGAGTTCTTTGGTGCCCAGCAAATTTATCGCGGCCGTTTTTTTGTCCGCCTGCCGTATTCCATCGAGGGATGAACGGCCGGCGTCGATGGAGCTCGTACTGAAGTCACAGGGCTGCGCGGATCTCGGCATCTGCTATCCGCCGCAGATCTGGACCGAGACGGTCAGATTAGTGGCAGCGAACACCGTTCAGGCAAACAAGCCTGACAAACTGATATTCGGCAGCGCGTTCGGCAAGGCACCAGATGATTTCTTGCCGGTTGACGAAGCATTCAAGCCAATGCTTATTCCTCTGGACGGCAACACGATCGAAGTATCGATTCAGGTCGCCCCTGGCTATTACCTTTATAAGGACAAGATATCTGCTGCGACTCAGTCCGACCGCGTTCAGCTCGGCAGAATGGAATTACCTGCTGGCGAAATGAAGAACGATGAGTTCTTCGGCGACATGGAGGTGTATCACAACGATGTCTTCGGCAAGCTGTCTTTGGTACGCGCGACACCGGCGGCAATGGACCTCGATATCGATCTGAGTTACCAGGGGTGTGCGGACGGCGGCATCTGCTACCCGCCCACAACGCGGACTCTGAGTGTGACACTGCCGACGGCGACCACTGTCTCGGCACTGGCCGCCATCAGCGATCGCGCGCCGCCGGTTTCGGAGCAGGCAAAGCTTGCCGAGTTGATCGGCACGGCCAATTTGTGGGTGGTTATCGCCACCTTTTTCGGCGCGGGCCTGCTACTCGCGTTTACGCCCTGTGTGTTGCCGATGGTACCGATCCTTTCAGGGATCATCGCAGGCGAAGGCGAAAACATAAGCACGGCGAGAGGCCTGTCGCTGGCATTTACCTATGTGATGGGCATGGCGCTGGTCTACACAGCCGCCGGCGTCGCGGCGGCGGCAATCGGCCTGCAGTTGCAGGCGATTTTCAATCAGCCGTGGGTTCTGACGTTGTTCTCGGGACTTTTTGTCGTGCTCGCGCTCGGCATGTTCGGGCTGTTTGAACTGCAGATGCCATCCGGCATCCAGAGCCGCCTTGCGAATATCAGCGGCAGCCAGAAGACCGGCACGGCTATTGGCGCGTTCGTGATGGGTGCACTGTCTGCGCTGATCGTTACTGCCTGTGTTGCACCAGCACTCATCGCCGCCCTGACCGTCATGGCCCAGTCCGGAGATATGCTGCGCGGTGGCACCGCTCTTTTCGCAATGAGCCTCGGCATGGGGACGCCACTGCTGCTGGTCGGCGCATCGGCAGGCAAGCTGATCCCGAAAGCAGGACCCTGGATGGAAGCCGTCAAAAGCACTTTCGGCTTCATGATGCTGGGTCTTGCAATCTGGATGATGTCCCGCGTTCTGCCCGGCCCCATAACGCTGGCGCTCTGGGGCGTGCTGATTTTCATGGGGGGCGTCTATCTCGGTGGACTGACCACGCTCACGCCCGAATCAGGCGGCGCGCAGAAACTCGGCAAGGGCTTCGGTCTCCTGGCGATCATATACGGCGCCGTGCTGCTGCTCGGCTCGCTGGCTGGCGGGCACAGCATGCTGCAACCCTTGTCAGGTCTGGCCTCTTCGGGGCAAGTTGGCGTGGCAGAGCATCGCGGACTCGAGTTTCGCAGAATCAAGACCGTCGACGACCTTGATCGGGCGCTCGCGCAAGCATCCAGTCAGGGGAAGACAGCGATGCTCGATTTCTATGCCGACTGGTGCGTTTCCTGCCTGGAGATGGAGAATTACACATTCACCGATACAACGGTGCAGGCAGCTCTGTCCGACACGATACTGCTGCAGGCGGATGTTACCGCCAACGATGAGGAAGACCAGGTACTCCTGAAGCGATTCGGTGTCTTCGGGCCGCCAACGATCGTCTTCTTCGGCAAAGACGGACTGCAACGAAATGGTTATGAAGTGGTCGGATACATGAAGGCGAAGGACTTCGCCGCGCACGTACGCCTCGCACTTGGTACCGCGGACGTAATCACAGCACAAACGACACGGGCACAAGAATGAAAAAGCACATAGCGATGGCGGGCCTGTTAGTCGCATCTGCCGCTCTCGGATATTTTCTCTACAACCGGTACGCGGAGGGTACCCTGCCGGTCGCGCCCGACCCCATCGGCGGCGATCCCGTCGCCTTTACGCTTCCGGATCTCGACGGTAACCCTCACCAGCTATCAGAGTGGGCCGGCAAAGCTCGTCTGGTCAACTTCTGGGCAACATGGTGTGCGCCGTGTCGTCGTGAAATCCCACTGCTGAAAAAAACGCAGGCTGAACACGCGGGAAACAATTTGCAGGTGATCGGTGTTGCGGTCGACTTTGTGGAACAGGTAACGCAGTACGCGGAAACAGCCGAATTCAATTACCCGATACTCGTCGGGCAGGAAGATGCCATGGCCGCGGCGGAGGCGACGGGGATCGATTTCATCGGGCTGCCGTTTACGATGATCGTCGCGCCTGACGGACGCCTCATCAACACGCACATCGGGGAGATCGTCGAAGACCAGGTGAGGCTCATCGTCGAAGTTTTCGACAAGTTGCAGAATGGCGAGCTGGACCTCGACGGCGCCAGGTCTGCACTGAAAGGCCTCTAGAGCACCACAAAAACCACCACTCCGGCGATTCGCCGCTCATAAATGTCGCTAAACTTGCGCCATCTACCTTGAAAGAGGTTAGAATTGTTGCCATCTTCGGCTAACTGGTACTGGTCACGAAGAAATGCCAAGCCTTTTGCTGATAAACGGACCCAACCTGAATCTTCTTGGCAGCCGCGAGCCAGGTGTCTACGGCGACACCAACCTGGCTGACATCGAGAACCGTCTGAGGGATCTCGCCGCCGAACTCGGCCATAGCTTGCAGTGCTTTCAAAGTAATGCTGAGCACGAGATTGTCGATCGCATACAGCTGGCCGCAACCGACAAAACGGATTTCATCCTGCTGAATCCCGGCGCATTTACGCATACGAGCATTGCGATGCGCGACGCGCTTCTGGCCGTCAGGATTCCATTTATCGAAATACACCTGAGCAACGTGTTTGCCCGCGAGGATTTTCGACACAACAGTTATTTCAGCGACATTGCCGCAGGCTGTCTATTCGGCCTCGGTGCGTACGGTTACGAGCTTGCGCTCAAAGCTGCTTCCTGTCAGCTTGAGGACGCCGAGGAAAAATAATGGACATTCGAAAAGTAAAAAAACTAATTGAACTGTTGGACGAGTCCGGCATCTCGGAGATCGAGATCACCGAAGGTGAAGAATCGGTTCGCATCACCCGCAATCCGCCGAGCGTAGCCGCACCTGCACCTGCCTATGTAACACCGGCATATGCCGCACCGGCGCCGGAGGCGCCGCCCGCAGCTCCGCCTGCTACCGCAGCGGCCCCCGCGGCAGCGGATGAATCCGACGGATATGCAGTAACCGCGCCGATGGTCGGGACATTTTATGCCGCGTCTTCGCCCGGATCGCCGCCGTTTGTCCAGGTTGGCGATCATGTCAATGAAGGCGACACACTTTGTATCGTCGAAGCGATGAAGATGATGAATCAGATCGAGGCCGAAGTGTCAGGGACCGTGAAGTCGATTCGCGTGCAAAGCGGCGATCCTGTCGAATACGGGCAGATACTGTTCGTCATCGATCAGCGACAGCCCGAGTAATCGACCAACATCGCCATGCTGGAAAAGGTCGTAATAGCTAATCGCGGCGAAATCGCCCTGCGTATCCTGCGCGCATGCCGCGAGATGGATATCAAAACCGTCGCCGTGCACTCGACAGCAGACAACAATCTCAAACACGTGTTGCTTGCCGACGAGACCGTGTGCATCGGACCACCCGCATCGACAGAGAGCTATCTCAATATGCCGGCGATTATCAGCGCGGCCGAGGTTACCGATGCGGTAGCCATACATCCCGGATACGGTTTTCTCTCGGAAAATGCAGATTTCGCCGAACGTGTCGAGTCGAGTGGTTTCGTGTTTATCGGGCCGCGGGCCGAGTCGATCAGGCTGATGGGCGACAAGGTATCTGCCATCCAGGCGATGAAGTCGGCGGGCGTACCCTGTGTGCCAGGATCCGACGGCCCGCTCGGCGAAAATGCGGATGACAATCTCCGCATGGCGCGCGAGCTCGGCTACCCAATCATCATCAAGGCATCCGGCGGCGGTGGCGGCCGGGGCATGCGCGTCGTGCATTCGGAAGCATCACTGCCTGGCGCCATTAGCGTCACTCAGGCGGAGGCTCGCGCGGCATTCGACAATGACGTCGTTTATATGGAGAAATTCCTGGAGCGCCCGCGACACATCGAAGTCCAGGTGCTGGCTGACAGTCACGGCAACGCGGTACATCTGGGAGAGCGGGACTGCTCGATGCAACGCCGGCATCAGAAAGTCGTCGAAGAAGCGCCGGCACCGGGAATTACGGCCGAACAACGCGCACGTATCGGCGAGCGGTGTGTCCGCGCCTGCCAGGATTTCGGTTACCGAAGCGCCGGCACATTTGAGTTCCTGTACCAGGACAACGAGTTTTATTTCATTGAAATGAATACCCGGCTACAAGTCGAGCATCCCGTCACTGAAATGATCACCGGGATTGACATCGTTAAAGAACAGCTGCGTATTGCAAGCGGCGAAGCGTTGAGCTTCACGCAGGATGACATTCAGTTTCGCGGGCACGCGATCGAGTGTCGCATCAACGCCGAGGACCCCAAGACATTCATGCCGTCACCCGGACTCATACCGCTTTGGCATGCACCGGGCGGGCCCGGTATCCGGGTAGACAGCCATATCTATAGTGGATACAAGGTGCCACCTTATTACGATTCGATGATCGGCAAGATCATCGCACATGGCAACGACCGTCCAACCGCAATCGCGCGCATGAAAAACGCGTTGACGGAGATCGTGATCGAAGGCATCAAGACGAACGTGCCGCTGCACCAGGAAATTTTTCAGCATTCGGCATTTCAGGCAGGCGGTACGGACATTCATTACCTGGAAAAGCGACTCGGACTTTGACGGCATTGATCATATCGCCGGCCACTATAACGACGACGGAAAATGCACGAAAAAACGGCGTTGCGGATGGGCTGTTTGTGACACAGGCGGTAGCGAAGATCAGCGGGGCAGTTGATATTGTTGGCGCGAGCAAACTTGCTGGGCCCCTGGTACAAAATGCCCGGGAGATCAGCGACACAGTGGTTTCCGATGGCTCACTGGCGCTTTCCGGTATGCTTGCCGAACGGGCCGAGGGCGCCATCCACGCCTATCGCGAGCGGATCGCTTTTGAGTTACCAACGACAGACCAGACCCGGGTTCGTCTGGTCGGCAAGAGGATTTGAGTGGCCGGCATGTTTACGCAATGCCCTGATTGCCAGACAACGTTTCGTGTAAGCACCAAGGTGCTGCAACAGGCGGACGGGCGCGTGCGTTGCGGTGGTTGCGGTAATGCCTTCAACGCGCTTGAGCACCTTGCCGAGGACGACGAGCATGCGGCCGAATCGGAAGATCAGGCAGTGAAGCAGACGACTGCGCCCGACGACTCCAAGACGGATCATAACAAGGACCTCCTCGACACACTCGATAAGCTCGCCGGCCCTGACGTCAGAATAGAGGACACGGGCGTCGAGTGGCTTGTATTGGATGGAGACGACGAGGATGAGTTGTCCCCGGAATCGGGTGGCGAGGGCGAGACGGACGACACAGGTTCTCCGCGCTTTGTGATTGAGGGTGACCCAGACGAAGAAGCACCCGAAAGACCGGTGCTTCATGGCCGGCATGATGACTTATCGGAACCCGTTGCCGACACACAGGAATCCCTCGACCTCCCGGAGACGGAAGAATCCCTGCCGCCATTAGCACCAGGTGAACGTCGTTACGACGACAGCACGGTGCTACCCGAGGAGTTCGGAGACGAAGACGAGCTCGATGAGCTGCCGTTTCTGGTCGAACCTGAGACGCCGAAACGACGGACCAGCGATCGTGAAGCAGCTCAGGACACATCCGCATTCGATGAGGCACAGGCCGACCTCAGCTTGAGCGAACCCGATGATTGGATAGAGCTTCTTGACGAAGTGGACAGTGCGGACTCGCTGGCTGAGGAAGATGCCGAAGCGATTGCCGGAGCGGACAGTGACGTAACTCTGGAGGCATCTGCTGAGGAGGAAACTGGGGCAACTGATATTGGAGAGCCGGAAGCTGGTGACGATGAGCCCGCCGAAGCCACCGGTGAGTCATCAGATGAAGACCTGCCCAGTTATGTCGATTTGCAGTTCATGAAACAGGTCAAGGCACTGGGACTGGAAGTCACAGGAAGTCATGAAATTGCTGACGATGAAGACGAGGCCAGCGAACTTCCGGACGCGGTTGAGGGTGACGAGGTCGCAACCGAAGGGGAAGAAGCTGAAGCGCCGCAAGCGGAGAAGGAAACGGACCTGGAGGAGTCGGCTCTCGAAAAAGAGGATGTTTTAGCGGCGCTCGAGTCTTCCGGAGAATTTGAAGCGCGAATTTCCGCTGCGGCAAAGGCCCTTGCGGGCGAAGACGTCGATGAGGCCTGGGACAGCGATGACCAACAAGCTGACCAGACTGAAGAAGACATCGAGCCTGAAAGGCCCGAACACTTCGTGCCCCCTCAGACCGAGGAGGAAATGACGATCAATCAGCAGATTGACGAGGAGTTGCTCCGGGCCACCCAGACATTTGACGTATTTGCCACGGCAAAGCTCGAGAAACCGGGCACCAGCCAATTTTTCGACGAAGACTCTCCGATGGTCGAGACGATCATCATGGAGGGCGAGATGGTCCGCGGCGCGTTGCAGGACGAGCGTCGAAAGCTCGACAGTCCTGACAGTCCTGACAGTCCTGACAGTGAATTCAAGAGCCCGGGACGGCTGGAAGACACCTACTCCCTGAACAGGGGCCAGGGCAAGATCCGCGGCGGCAGACGGGCCGGCGATCCGCCCAGCTACACCGTGATTGCCAGCGTCGCCCTTTTGGGCTTGCTCCTGGTTGGCCAGATCATGCACCAGGCTCGACAGTCACTGGCAACATACGGTGCATTCAACCATACGATTGGACCGATCTATCGGGTACTGGGCAAGCCGGTGACACCCGAGTGGGACATCAAAGGCTGGCAGTTTGAGGCCACCAACGGCAGTGTCGATGAGCGCGAAGAATTGCTGACGATTTACTCGCGCATAGTGAACAAGTCGAGCCAGTCTCTGCCCTACCCGCTTGTACACGTCTCTCTTACCGATCGATGGGAGGAAATTATCGGCAGCCGAGTGCTGGAGCCGAACGAGTACCTCGCGGGCGACCTGGACCCGAGAAAACCGGTTCCGTTCGGCGAAAACTTTACCGCCGTAATCACAATAGCATCGCCATCCGCTGAGGCCACAGGATTCAAATTGAATGTCTGCTACCGAGTCGCGCAAGGCCGTGTGCGATGTGCAACAGGAGACTTCAAGGACTGACACCTCGGGACTTGCCTCCTGTGAAAATTGGACCCTATCAACTCGCCAGTCCGTTTCTGCTGGCGCCGATGGCGGGCATTACCGATGCACCGTTTCGTCGCCTGTGCCGCCGCTTTGGCGCTGGCATGACGACCTCGGAGATGACGACCGCCGATATCAGCCTTTGGAATACAGCCAAATCCCGGCGACGCCTCGATATCGAAAACGATGCGGAACCGCGGGTGGTGCAGATCGCCGGTTCTGAGCCCGGGAAAATGGCGCATGCGGCGAGGCTATGTGTGGATCGCGGTGCGCAAATCATTGATATCAATATGGGCTGTCCTGCCAAGAAAGTCTGCCGGCAGTTCGCCGGTTCCGCGCTTCTGCAGGACGAGGGCCTTGTCGGCCGTATTCTTGACGCGGTTGTCGCCGCCGTCGCCGTACCCGTCACGTTGAAAATTCGTACCGGTTGGGATCGAGATCACAGGAACGGCATTATCATAGCCAGGATTGCACAGGACTGTGGCATCCAGGCGCTGGCGGTTCACGGACGCACCCGGGCGTGCCGATTCAAGGGAAACGCCGAATACGAAACGATTGCGCAAATCAAGAACGCAGTCGACATCCCGGTGGTTGCCAATGGTGACATACGAACAGTGGAGAAGTCGCTTGAGGTTTTTCGTCTAAGTTCCGCAGACGCCTTGATGATTGGTCGCGGCGCGCAAGGCCGACCCTGGTTCTTTCGTGAATTGAATTACTTTTATAAGACAGGCAAAACTGTTCTGCCGTTAGCAAAAAGTCAATTGCGTGATACTATGCTCGGCCACCTTAACGACTTGTACCGGTTTTATGGGGACACAACCGGCGTTAGGGTGGCTCGCAAGCACCTTGCCTGGTATTGCACCAGTCTGGAAAATTCAGAGGAGTTTCGCCGTCAGGTGCTGCTGGTCGATAGTGCTTCCGAGCAAATTCGCCTTACGCGGGAATACTTCAGTCGTAGCGCAAGAAAGATTTCTGCAGCAGCATAAAGAATTCCGCTCGGTAGCCGTCAATAACAAGAGTCGAATTAACGTTTCGCTCTATTTAGGGGAAGTTTCGAAAAGTGGCCAACAGTACCTCCCAGAAGAAAAAGCAGATTTCGGCCCTGAGAAACAACAAGCCGCTACGCAAACATACAGAAGAAGCACTCAACAGATATTTCACCAGCCTTAACGGTGACCAGCCAGGACAGCTCTATGATCTTGTACTTGGGGAGGTGGAAGAGCCACTGTTCAAGGCTGTTATGGATTACACCCGCGGCAATCAGAGCCAGGCGGCCGGGATTCTCGGCATCAATCGGGGTACGCTGCGCAAGAAGCTTAAAATTTACTCGCTGCTCCAGTAAAGGCCATTCATGTTGACAGTACGTCGCGCGCTTATCAGCGTTTCTGATAAGCGTGATCTCATTCCATTTGTATCCGGACTTGCGGACCTGGGTATCGAGATTCTCTCGACGGGTGGCACCTGCCGGCAATTGAACGAAGCCGGCATCGAGGCGATCGAGGTTTCTGCGAAGACCGGTTTTCCGGAAATCATGGACGGCCGGGTCAAAACCCTGCACCCGGTCATTCACGGCGGGCTTCTGGGCCGGCGCGGGAAGGACGAAGCGGTCATGACGGAGCATGGTATCGAGCCGATCGACCTTTTGGCTGTCAACCTGTACCCGTTCGAGGCAACTGTTGCTGACCCGGATGCGACATTGGAAGACGCCATCGAGAATATCGATATTGGCGGCCCGGCAATGATCCGCGCTGGAGCAAAGAATCACGACGGCGTCGCAGTCGTCGTTGATCCGGACGATTACGACGAAGTGCTCCAGGCGCTCAGGAACAACAAGATGTCGCCAGAGTACCGGCGACGCCTCGCAGCCAAAGCCTATGCGCATACGTCAAGCTATGACACGGCGATCACAAAATATTTCTCACAGTCATTGAATGACGATCCACTCGGCACCAGGTTTCTGCATGCCGGCAGCCTCGTGGAGAAACTGCGTTACGGTGAGAATCCGCATCAGGACGCTGCTTTTTATCTCGACCAGGTTCATGCCCGTGGCGCCCTGGCGACCGCGAAGCAGCTGCAGGGAAAAGCACTCTCATACAACAACATTGCCGACAGCGATGCCGCACTGGAATGCGTCAGACAATTCAAGGAGCCGGCCTGCGTCATCGTCAAACACGCAAACCCCTGTGGCGTTGCGATCGCAGACGACATTCTGTCAGCCTACGAGCGGGCGTTCACAACCGACCCGACATCGGCGTTTGGCGGAATTATCGCGTTCAACAGGCCACTCGACCTTGCAACAGCAAAGGCAATCACGGACAAACAGTTTGTGGAGGTCATCGTTGCACCGAGCATCGAAAAGGATGCGCTTACCGTAACGGCTGAAAAGAAGAACGTGCGTGTTCTGGAGACCGGGGAATGGTCCGGCGGCCCGATCCCGGGACTGAACTATAAAAAAGTGTCCGGGGGTCTCCTGGTACAGAGTACAGACACCGGCCTGGTATCAGAGAGCGATCTCAAGGTCGTCACAGAAAAATCACCGAATGCCAAACAGATCGCCGACCTGTTGTTCGCCTGGCAGGTTGCAAAGTTTGTAAAATCGAACGCTATTGTATTTTGCAATGACGGTATGACTATTGGCGTCGGCGCAGGCCAGATGAGCCGCATCTACAGCACGAAGATTGCGGCAATCAAGGCGGCTGACGAGGGACTGGCTACAAAAGGTTGCGTAATGGCATCGGACGCGTTCTTTCCGTTTCGCGACGGCATCGATGCGGCCGCGGAGCACGGCATAGCGGCGATAATTCAACCCGGCGGCTCGATGCGCGACGATGAAGTCATTGCCGCCGCCAATGAATACGGCATCGCCATGGTCTTTACCGGCATGCGGCATTTCAGGCATTAGAGAGAATTCATGAAAGTACTGGTTGTTGGCGGTGGTGGTCGTGAACATGCCCTGGCCTGGAAATGCGCTCAATCCAAAAACGTCACTGAAGTCATCGTAGCGCCAGGCAATGCCGGCACTGCACTGGAAGCAAAACTGCGAAACGCTGCAGTCGGCGCCGAGGATATCGACGGTCTCCTCGATCTGGCCAAATCCGAGTCAGTCGGATTGACAATCATCGGCCCGGAAGTGCCCCTCGTTGCAGGTATTGTCGACCGGTTCCGGGATCAGCGGCTCCCCTGCTTCGGGCCGACGGCCGACGCTGCCCAACTCGAAGGCTCCAAGGTATTTACCAAGGATTTTCTCAAACGCCATAACATTCCGACCGCGGCATATCAGAGTTTCACCGAACTCGAGCCCGCCCTCGCCTACATCCGTGAACAGGGCACCCCGATCGTCGTCAAAGCCGACGGCCTGGCGGCCGGAAAAGGCGTAATCGTCGCAGCGACGACTGAAGAAGCCGAGCAGGCAGCCACCGACATGCTCGGTGCCGGCAGTTTTGGCGAAGCAGGCAATCGAATCGTTATTGAAGAATTTCTCGAAGGTGAGGAAGCGAGTTTCATTGTCATGACTGATGGCAAAACCATCCTGCCGCTTGCAACATCGCAGGACCATAAAGCCAGGGACGAAGGCGATACCGGTCCGAACACGGGCGGCATGGGCGCGTATTCCCCCGCACCTGTCGTAACGGCCGAACTCGAAAAACGCATCATGGACGAGGTCATACAACCGACACTCGATGGGTTGGCCGCCGACGGAATAGACTATCTCGGCTTTCTCTATGCCGGCCTGATGATTACGTCGGACGGTACGGCCAAAGTGCTCGAATTCAACTGCCGCTTCGGTGATCCTGAGACGCAACCTATCTTGGCCAGATTGCAGACCGACCTTGTCGAACTGTGTCAGGCCGCTGTCGAAGGCAGACTCGCCAGCAAATCGATCGATTGGGATCCGCGGGCTGCACTCGGGGTTGTCATGGCTGCCGGTGGGTATCCTGCCAGCTACCGCAAGGGCAACAGGATTACTGGCTTACCCGACTTGATCAGCAACACCGTGAAAGTCTTTCATGCCGGCACGGCCCTGGACGGTGGCGATGTCGTCACGAGCGGCGGGCGCGTGCTGTGTGTAGTTGGTCTGGGTGACACCGTCGCCGCGGCCAGCGACGCAGCCTATGCCCAGGTAGAGCGCATTAGCTGGGACGATGTTTTTTTTCGTCGTGATATCGGACATCGCGCCATTGCCCGGGAAAAATAAGTCATGTTAACTACCGCGGAAGCAAGCAAAGCCATCGCGAAGTCTATGGCGACTTTTATGGCCGAGGATATCTCGCTGGCCGATGCCGCCGGTCGAATTCTGCGCCAATCGATAAAGGCGGAGCGCGATCAGCCACCGTTTGATCGCGTCATGATGGACGGCATCGCGGTTGACTACACATCTCTATCAGACGGTGCCCGGCAATTCACTATTCAGGCGACACAGGCGGCCGGTGATCCCGTGCAGTCTCTGAAAGACAGCAGCCATTGCATAGAGATCATGACCGGCGCCGTCATGCCGAAAAACACCGACTGCGTCATACCGGTGGAACGCATCGATGTCAAAGACGGCATCGCCGAAGTCGAAGCGGATTACACGGCTGCGCAAAACCAGTTCATTCATCCACGGGGTTCCGATCACAGGAAAGGCGCCGAAGTTCTTGTTGCTGGCACAGTAATCTCACCGATGGATATCGCTATCATCGCCTCCTGCGGACTGGAGGCGGTCAGCGTGAGTAAGCGACCTTTGCTAAGCGTTATTTCAACCGGCAACGAACTCGTGCCTCCTGGCCAGCCTATCGAAGACCACCAGATCCGTTTGTCCAACGGCCCGGCCCTTGTCGCAATGTTGCAGGGTCAGGGCTTTGATCGATGTACGCACAATCACCTTGTCGATGAACGTCAATTGCTGGAGCAAAGCCTGGCAGCGTAGCTGGATCAATCCGACGTGATGATTCTCAGCGGCGGTGTATCGATGGGCAAAGCAGATTACGTACCGGAGGTGTTGGCGGACCTCGGCGTCAAACTGGTTTTTCACAAGATCAGTCAGCGCCCGGGCCTGCCCATGTGGTTCGGCATCGGCCCGAAAAATCAGGCTGTATTCGCTTTACCCGGCAACCCGGTATCGGCGCTGGTCTGCTGCCGGCAATACGTTTTGCCCGCATTATTTCTGGCAAGCGGTCGCCCGCCCCATGGCGGAGAAACCGCATTGCTCTCGGAAAACGTGACCGTCAAATCCAGCCTGACCTGCTTCCTGCCGGTCCGTCTCGAAGGCAGTAGCGATGGCAAGCTCCTGGCACAGCCTGTACCAACGAATACCTCCGGCGACTTCGCTTCTTTGAGCGGAACGGATGGATACATCGAGCTGGACAAGGAGACGGATGAATTTCCAAAGGGCGCCCTGGTTCCGCTGCATCGCTGGGGCACACCGTAGGACTAGTTCAGCAGGTCGAAGATCCGGCTGTATTTGATGATGAACTCGCGTCCCTTGTCTGGCGGCGCGCCAAGACCACGCTCGTCAACTTCGTTATAGACGAGGAAAAGGCCTGCGTTGGCGGATTGCAGCCATGAAAAACGAAGATTGGTTGCGACGATATCGTCACGATCGTCGTATTGAACCAGCGCCTGCAGCAGAATTTTCGGCGTAAACGAGTAGGAAACCCGCAGGCGGGCCAGATTGATTTCAAAATCGCCGTTGGTGACCGGCAGCTCGATATCATTGTGGTTCCAGGACAATTCGGTGCTGAATGTCTCACCGATGCGGTAGCGCAAAGATGGTCCCAGAGAGGTCTTATCACCGCCGAAAAAGCCGCCAACTTGCACGTTGATGCCAAAACTCAGTGCTGCGCCCTCATCGGTCGTGAATACAAGCTGTAGCTCATCTTCCTTGTACGTGCCCGGTTCAACTGTGACGCCATCGACGATTTCGAAGGGGTCTTTCACGCCCTCGAGCGTAAAGTTGACGCCGGTGTGAAACTCGAGACCGCTTTTCCACTCCCAGTGATTGTCGATATGCAGCCGGCCTGTTTCGTGGAATCCATCGAAATCCCAATAGCCGGTGTATGAAACATGGGGGACGCAATTCGTGCAGACCCCAAAAGTCATCGGGCCTGATGCGACGAAATAACAAACCGCTGTACTTGCGATAGTTACTGCGTGCCAGAAAACCGACTTCCGGATTGAAGTCTGCACCAACCTGCGAGTAAGAGAGTGTGTTTGTCCACGCTGCCGAGCTGTAATTCGCAGAGATCGAGAACGCATCATCGCTGCCTGACAGGCCGGGTGTGTCTGTTTTCGCCGCCCATGCCTCGATGTCGATATGGTCGCCAATGCCCCAACGCCCGTCGATCGCGTAGGTACGATTGTAGTCATCGCTGCCGGGAGGCAAGAGACTGCCATCGCCGCTGCGGCTGACGAACAGGGCACCAATCGAAGAACGATTTTCAAGCTCCTGATTGACGCGGGCAACCGCGTAGTCGTTCCCAGGGGCGACACCTGGAACTGCCTCGGTGCTCATGTATAAAAGCCCGACATTCGTAGCATCGCCTACTCTGCCCGACAGGCGAAGGCCGGCGTCGATCGGGATAGCCTCGCCATCGTCGCTGATGCCGATTCGGCGGCTGAAGAACAGCTCAACTTCTTGTCCGTCACCTACAGAAAACTGGCCGGCGTTTTCCAGGAAGAAAGGGCGTTTCTCCGGGAAAAACAAATCGAAGCGATTGAGGTTGATCTGTTGTTCGTCGACCTCGACCTGAGCAAAGTCGGTGTTGTAAGTAGCGTCAAGTGTGAGACTTGGTGTTACCGAGTACTTGATATCGAAACCGAATTCTTCGTCATAATGGGTGCCGGCGGGCAATTCGCCACCGCGTGCTGCCTGCCCGAGCACATATGGCGTCACTTTGAGGTTTCTCTGGCTCGGTAACTCAAGCCCCTCGACTGTACCCGCATCGGAAACCCGATATATATCGTGCTGACGAGACAACGGAGACCAATATACGATCTCATTGTTGCGGCGTATGTTGCGTTGAAAGTTGATTCCCCAGGTCTGTATCTTTTCTGGCCCGTAACGCAGTGACTTGAACGGTAGCCTCATTTCGGCGCTCCAGCCGAAATCCGATTCGAATGCCTGTACGTTCCAGCTCGTGTCCCAGTTGAGATTGAAACCGCCGCCACCGGAGCCGAAGACCCCTGTGGCTTCCTTTATGACCTGGCCATCAAATTCGATGCCTGCGGGGTTCGTACCGAAGACGAATCCGTTCTGTTTGTCATGAAAGCTGTCCAGGATGACTTGAAAACTATCCGTGTCTTCCAGCGAGGAGTCGCGGCGACTGTCAGAGGTAATGATCTCTGTAGGCTCACTGTCGAAACAGATTACGCCGATATAGAGCGCGTCGCTCGTAAATCCGATATAGACCTCGGTTCTCTGAGTCGCCGGCTGCCCTTCATTCGGCCGGACCTGCCAGAATTCGGTGGCCGGCCGAACGCTAATCCAGGCAGGGTCGCCAATAACCTGCCCGTCAAACTGAGGCGCAGCCGGTAAACGAAAAGCCTGCGTCACTGGCGGCATCTGAGGCGGTATCGGCACCTGTTCGGCAGCAAGCGCTACCGGCGCAGCGAATAACAGGCTGCAGCAAGTGACTGCCCGTTTGCTCAATACAAGAGGCAATGCGTACACGGTCTCAATACTAACCGGCCCCGTGATGACCGGCACGGATTTGCGAGTCCGAACATTGCACCAGAGTTCGAGAATGTGGGCGTGAGATCGTCGTAACAGACGCCGCTCTGGACTGAGAGCCATAGCGGGCTATGGCTCGAGGGAAGAGCAAGTCAGTTGCAACGAGATCCGGCCACAAGTCGGGCAGGGCAGCCGGCGAATACGACGAAGTGCCACCAGTGGATCATGCCGATATCCGCATTCAAATCATGATGAGGTCAATGATCTCGGGCGGTCTCGTGAAATATTCGGGCTAACGTTTCATCGCCTCGAAGAACTTCGCATTCGTCTTGGTGTCCTTTAGTTTGGACAGCAGGAACTCGATCGCCGCGAGCTCATCCATCGGGTGCAGGACTTTTCTGAGCACCCACATCTTTTGCAGCTCTTCGGGCTCCGTCAGGTACTCTTCCTTGCGTGTGCCAGATCGGTTGATGTTGATCGCCGGGTAAACGCGTTTTTCGGAGATGCGGCGATCCAGGTGGATTTCCATGTTGCCGGTGCCTTTGAACTCCTCGTAAATCACTTCGTCCATTTTGGACCCGGTGTCAACCAGTGCGGTCGCAAGAATCGTCAGGCTGCCGCCTTCCTCGATGTTTCTCGCCGCACCGAAGAAGCGTTTCGGCCGGTGCAGCGCGTTCGCATCGACTCCGCCAGTCAACACCTTGCCCGATGAGGGCACGACCGTGTTGTAGGCGCGTGCGAGCCGTGTGATCGAATCAAGAAGAATGACGACGTCTTTCTTGTGCTCCGTCAGTCGCTTGGCCTTTTCGATGACCATCTCAGCGACCTGTACGTGGCGGCTTGCCGGCTCGTCAAACGTCGAAGAGACGACCTCGCCGCGCACCGTGCGCGACATTTCGGTCACTTCTTCGGGCCGCTCGTCGATCAGAAGAACAATCAGTATGACGTCCGGTGAATTCGCCACAATGGCGGATGCGATATTCTGCAGCAGAATGGTCTTACCCGCTTTCGGCGGCGAGACGATCAGGCCGCGCTGTCCTTTGCCGATCGGTGCAACCATATCGATGATCCGGGCCGTCAGGTCCTCGGTACTGCCATTGCCCTGCTCGAGTTTCAGGCGCTCGTGCGGGAAAAGCGGCGTCAGGTCCGCGAAGGGCACCTTGTTTCTGGCGCTCTCCGGTGCGTCGAAATTGATCTGCCCGATCTTGAGAAGCGCAAAGTAGCGTTCGCCCTCCTTGGGTGGGCGAATCAGGCCCGCGACTGTGTCGCCGGTCCGAAGATGGAATCGTCGAATCTGGCTGGGGCTGACATAAATGTCGTCCGGACCGGCGAGATAGGAACTGTCGGAGGAACGCAGGAAGCCGAAGCCGTCCTGCAGAATCTCCAACACGCCATCGCCGTAAATGTCCTCTCCAAGCTTGGCGTGCGCCTTGAGGATGGCAAAGATGACGTCCTGTTTGCGCGATCGCGCAAGATCCTCCAGGCCGAGCGACTCACCGAGCTCCACCAGCTCGGCAGGGGGCCGGTTCTTGAGCTCCGTCAGGTTCATGACGTTTTTGCTTTGCTCAAGCTGCTCGAGCGGAATTACCTCGAGATTCCCGTCGTCGTCGGGATATTCATCGTAGTTAGGTCTTCGCCGCCGGCGACGGTTCGCTTGTCCGCCCGGACTCTTTGATTTAGCCGACTGCTTTGGCCGGCTTCTTGTTGAATTACCCAAGTATCCTCTCACAGATTAGTTTCCAAAAAATCAGTTAGGTCTTTTTTCGGCATCGCACCCAGCTTTTGCGCTTGCACTGCGCCATCCTTGAACAACATCAGTGTAGGAATACTGCGAATCTGGTACTTCGCCGGCGTATTCGGGTTTTCGTCGATGTTCAATTTGGCGACCGTAAGCCTGTCGGCGTACTGCTCGGCCGCCTCGTCAAGAAGCGGTGCGATCATCTTGCATGGGCCGCACCATTCTGCCCAGAAGTCGAGCAAAACGGCTTTGTCAGATTTGAGAACGTCTGTCTCAAAGTTGTCATCGTTGGTGTGGACGATCTTGTCGCTCACCGGCATAACCCTCCAATTGAATTGTGGTCGGTTGGTGTTGGCCTTGCTCGTCAGTAAATCCAGTGCCTGCGAACATTGCAAAATGGATGACGCTGCCTGCTCAATCAGGCACTATGTCGCAGCTTTATCGCGGCTTCTCTTGGATTTCGCTGGTGGCAAGTCTGGCAGATGCGACGGCTGTCGCGTCGATATTGAGCTAATTTGACCCCTTCGCGAGGCATTTTGCAAGTCTTTAACCCACATTTTCTGATCAAAAGTTTATGGCCGATAGCCATCTGAGCGAGCTCAGGTTCGACGCACTCGAGCTCCATGAGAGCACGCGGGCCGGTATTCGCGATGCCGGCTTTGAGTACTGCACGCCTATTCAGGCCAGCACGCTACCGATCGCGCTCCAGCAGCATGATGTGGCCGGCCAGGCGCAAACTGGCACGGGCAAGACCGCCGCATTCCTGATAGCCGCCTTTCAGCGCCTGTTAGCGACACCGGCGGACAAAGAGCATAAAAAGCAGCCCAGGATCTTCATTCTGGCGCCGACCCGCGAGCTGGCCGTGCAGATCGCCAAGGACGCAGAGGTCCTCGGCAAGCACACGGGATATACGATCGCGCTCGCCTATGGCGGCACCGATTATGAGAAACAGCGCCGACACATCGAGAATGGTGTGGATGTCCTGATCGGCACGCCCGGCAGAATCATTGACTACTTCAAGCAGGGCGTATTCAAGCTCAACGAGGTCGAGGTCGTCGTGCTGGATGAAGCGGATCGCATGTTCGACCTCGGATTCATCAAAGACATTCGCTACCTTCTTCGCCGCCTCCCGCCGCCGGAGAAGCGGCTCAACATGCTTTTCTCGGCAACGCTTTCGCATCGCGTCATGGAGCTTGCTTACGAGCATATGAACGAGCCGGAACTGATCAGGATCGAACCCGACAAAGTCACGGTCGACAGCGTCCGCCAGGCGATCTTCTTTCCGTCGAATGCGGAAAAAATGCCCTTACTCGTCGGCCTGATCCGCGAGATGGGCGCCAGCCGTATCATGGTGTTCGTGAATACGAAAAGAGAAGCCGAACGTGTGCAGGACTATTTGCAAGCAAACGACATCGATGCCAGCGCGATCTCGGGGGACGTGCCGCAGAAAAAACGCCTCAGCATGCTGATGCGTTTTCAAAGCGGCGAATTGCAGGTATTGATCGGTACCGATGTCGCATCTCGCGGCCTGCACATCCCGGATGTGCGATGCGTCATCAACTACGACCTGCCCCAGGACCGTGAGGATTACGTTCACCGCATCGGCCGTACCGCACGCGCTGGTGCATCGGGTGACGCGATCAGCTTCGGCTGCGAGACCTATGCGATTTCCCTGCCGGATATCGAGGAGTTCATCGGCCACAGCATTCCCGGTCGCGAAACATGATCCCTGCCCTGCTCCCCGAATTAAAGATACCGGCGAGGCGGCCACGAAAAACCCGATCCACCGGACCACGCCAGCGGTCCGGAAAAAAGGGACCACCCGGCAAAGGGCGTTCGCACAGACGTGAAAAGAAACCCCTGTGAGGGGGCCTTCAGACCCCATCGCAGTTCGAAGCGTCCTGTCTAAGCCAGAAGATCCACAACACCTTCAACGCCTGCAAACTCGCTGTTATCTTTGAGCGGCGCAGTTGTATCGGGGCGCGTTACGGTTAGCAACATCTGCACCCCAAACCTGTGTGCGCTGCGCAATACCGAGACCGTGTCATCGACAAAGAGTGTGCGCTCAGGGTCAAAAGACTCGGCGTCCTGCAACGCCTGCCAGAACGATTGATCCTCCTTCGCGTACCCGACGTCGTGCGAGGTGTAGACGTGATCGAAGAAATCGGCAATTCCCGGTCACCTCAGTCTTGACGGCCAGCGTGTCTCGATGGGAGTTAGTGACAAGCAGCAGGCGAATATCACGCCTGGACACCGTTTCGAGGAATCTCCGCGCTCCCGGGCAGGTAGCCAATACGTTCATCGACATTGCGATGAATCGCGAGAATATCGAGGCCGAGTTTCTCGCTCCAGTGATCAAGGCAATACCAGTCGAGCTGTCCCTCCATGCTGCGATATGTTGAAAAGAGGAATTCCCGGGCATCGTCCTTGCTGATGCCCGCCTGCTGCGCGTACTCCTCGGGCACAAGCTCTTTCCAGACGTAATTATCGAACGCCAGGTCCAAAACCGTGCCGTCCATGTCGAGCATCAGCGTATCGCAGTTCTGCAGCGCTGTTTTGGGATTAATTTTCATCTTTTGATTTATACTGCGCGCCCGGCTGACAGACAGAGGTCTCCATGGAGCTACAGCAATTCATCGAACCGGTGGTTGAGCTGGCCATCGAGGCCGGCGACGCGATCCTCGAAGTTTACGCGACCGATTTCGATGTACAAGAAAAGGATGACTCATCGCCCCTGACTCAGGCGGACATGGCATCGAATCGTCGAATCGAGCAGGGGCTCCGGGTACTCACTCCGAACATACCCGTTCTGTCCGAGGAATCCGGCCTGCCGACATTCGCTGAGCGATCACAATGGGAGAAGTACTGGCTCATCGATCCGCTGGATGGCACGAAGGAATTCGTTAACCGAAATGGCGAATTCACGGTCAATATTGCCTTGATCGAAAAAAACCGTCCCGTCTTTGGCGTCGTGCACTTACCAGTAAATAACAAGACCTACCTGGGTTGTGCCGGGTATGGCGCCGAGCTTCGCAGTGCCGGCGCAGATCCGGTAAAAATCAGCGTTGCGGGAAAAAGTGCCGAGCCTGTGCGTGTCGTCGGAAGCCGGTCCCACGGAGGATCAAGCCTGGATGGATTCCTTGGGAACCTGGGTGAATACGAAATGCATCCCATGGGCAGCTCGCTCAAGTTTTGCCTCGTCGCAGAAGGCGCGGCAGACATCTATCCGCGGCTCGGGCCGACCTCCGAATGGGACACCGCCGCCGCCCAGGCAGTGGTGGAACAAGCGGGCGGCTCCGTTGTCATGCTGGACGGTAAACCATTGTCTTATAACTGCAAATCGGACATTCTGAACCCTCACTTCCTGGTAGTGGGGCCCGAAGATCGGGACTGGCTCGGCATGGTGCCGAAAAGCGCATAACTTTCGCCGCCAACTGAGCTAGTATTGAGGGTATGGAAATCGAAGAGACCGAGTCCGCATCATTGCCAGCGGGTATGAACGACAAAGTCGATACCGAATCATTCAAAGATTTCGCAAAACTCAGGGAGCTGCGTATCAGTCATCGGGACCTCGATGATCTAATTGACCGGCTCTCACACGACCCCCTCGTCGATCAGCTTCGTATTCGCCGGCTGAAAAAACGCCGCCTGATTCTCAAAGACATGATCGCGCAAATGGAGAGTTCGCTTATCCCCGATCTCGACGCTTAGGTCGTATGCATGGCTGCGTCGCCGTCCGCCAGGCCCTCAATTCCGGGCCCTGATCTGCCTGACGATAGATTCGACGTTGACCTCTCCCATGTTCTTGCAGGATACGGCGATCGCCTTTTCGTCATCTGTGAGCGGTTCTGCGGTCGCCAGCTGATGTTCGAGAACCTCTAGTCCGGCTTCGGAAGCATCGTCCGCCTGCATCGCGCGCTTTCGAATACGCTCGCGCAATTTGTCCGCCGGTGCAGTGACCTCGAGCAATATACAAGGCAATCCGCAATCCGTCGCTATGGATATTGCCGCGGCGCGATCGGCGGATTTCAAGAATGCAGCGTCCAAGATGACGCTATGACCTGCTCCAAGAATTACCCGGGCGCTGTCGTACAGGCATTGGTAGACGACCCGGTTTGCATCGTCGGTATATATTCCTGATCCAACGCGCGATGCACTGCCTTCCGTCTCACTCAAACCGAAAATGCGTTTGCGCTCGAGGTCAGATCGAATTCGAATTGCCGGCAGCGCCGCCATGAGCTGCCCGGACACCCAGGTCTTGCCCGATCCGGACAGTCCCGACATCACGACAAGAACAGGGGTGCGTGCCGCGGCCTGTCTCTCGGCCAAGTCACAGTACCGATGCGCCTCGCCGAGATCGGCTCTCCGAGCTTCGTCGCTGTCCCGTTCTTTACTCAGAATGACCGCCACTTTCGCCCGTACGAGACAACGATAGACGAAGTAAAGGCTGAGCACGCCCATACTGCCGTAGTCGCCTGTGCATTCGAGATACCGATTCAGAAAATGCGCGCCGAGATCGCGTCGCCCTCTTGCCACGAGGTCCATGATCAGAAACGCGAT
>PVMK01177062.1_pt1 | contig 25489 bp, 19 predicted proteins | sample 1853481 | NCBI WGS metagenome assembly PVMK01 (sample SAMN08533507, study PRJNA380276) | Marine sediment metagenome, whole genome shotgun sequencing project.
GATCCATCGCGTCCGCGGTGAGGACGAGAAGGAGATCGCCCAGTTGAAGAAGGCGGTCTACGTCGACAGGAACTTCGTCCTCGGCCACTTTCAGATGGCCGGCTTCTATCGTCGCTCCGGGAGGACGCAGGAGGCGAGCCGGTCTCTCCTGAACGTCCTCGACATTCTGCACGGCCAGGACGACAAAGATCTCATCGACGGCCTGGAGAGGCTGACGGTGGGAGGACTGCGGCGTTCGGCGCGGGAAATGCTGCCGGGGCCGCTGCCGGAGGGATATGGCGATGACTGAAGAGCGAGGTCGGGAAAGGGGGCCCGACCGCCACATCTGGGAGAAGATATACCAGCGGATCGAAATGCTCACCGAGGAAATGGAAGGGGAGTTGACCGAGGAGGACCTGCGGGACCTCTGGTATCGGCGGGCCCTCGAACTGAGCCGGTTCAGCGGGACGGGCCTGGAGACCGACCGGAAGCGGAAGGTGGTGGTCTTCCGGCTCGGTTCCGACCGCTACGGGGTCAGCCTCGACCGGGTGCGGGAGATTCAGAGGGCCGGCCGTATCACCCCCGTGCCGACGGCGCCGAACTTCGTGGTCGGTGTGATGAACCTGCGGGGCAACATCCTCTCCATCATCGACATTCGGATCTTCTTCGGGCTCCCGAAGGTCACGGTCAGCGAGAAGACGAGAATCCTGGTGGTTGAGGGGGAAGGGCTGAAGATCGGCATTCTGGTGGAGCAGGTCGACGAGATCCACGCCATCGACGAGGCCGACGTCAAGCCGCCGCTTTCCCTGAACAAGGCGATTGTCGAGGACTACATCAAGGGGATTGCCACCCATCGTGGCGAGATGCTCATCATGGTCGACCTGGGGAAGATCCTGAGGAATCCCCGTCTGGTCGTCGAAGAGAATGTCTGAGGCGTCGATCTGCAAAGATGACGGATAAGAGGAGGGCGAGATGCATCGAAAAGTGAAGCTGGGGCCGAAGGTCCTTATTTTCGTCGGAGCCAGTCTGATCCTGTTTCTCGGCGTGTTTTTCGCCCTGGTGCTGAAACAGCGCGAAAGTGAGGCTCTGGAGCGGACCTCGCACCTCATGGAGCAGGTCGGCCGCACCGTGGCCAAGAGCATGGAGAGGTCCATGCGCGAGGGCGACATGGAGAGCATCCAGGAGATCGTGGAGGAAGTGGCGGAGAAGGATTTCGAGAGAATTCGGATTCTCAACTGGAAGAGGGTCGTCGCCCACAGTTCCCTCCCCGAGGAGATTGGTTCCGGGAGGAGCGACGAAGTGGTGGAGGAGGTTTTCGCCAGCAGCGAAGCCCGCACCATTCACGAGACCGGCACCGACAAGGCGATCTTGAGGCAGATCATACCGTTGATTAACGACGAGACCTGTCTCGGCTGCCACGACCAGGTGGGAGTCGGGGAGATCCTCGGTGTCCTTGACCTGCACCTCGACATCCAGGACATCCGCCGGGAGATCGACGCGGCGACGACCCGCATGGTCTGGTGGGGAGTGGGTATCGTCCTCTTCGTCATCGGCTCGCTCTTCTTTCTCCTCCAGGTTCTCGTTCTCGGGCCGATCGTGGAGCTCTCGCAGGCGACCACGAAAGTCGCCGAGGGGAAGACCGACGTCGAGGTCCCGATCCGGAGCGAAGACGAGATCGGCGCCCTGGCCCTGGCCTTCAACAGGATGATCACCAACCTCGGCGACGCCATGGAGAGGAGCAGCAGCATCATCCGCGGCATATCCGATCCCATGCTCGTGGTCGACATGAAGGGGCTGGTCACTTTCATGAACGAAGCGGCCGAGAAGCTGACGGAGGTCTCCCGGGACGAGGTTGTCGGCAAGCTCACCTGTCACGAGCTGATGGCCTGCGAGTCCTGCCGGGGGGGGGAGTGCTCTCTTCTCCGGCTCACCCGGAGCAGTCAGGAGAGGGGGAGTGAGAGTCTCACCATCAGGACGAGAAGCGGCAAGGTGGTTTCGACGGTCACGAGCACTTCCCTGCTGAAAGATTCGGCGGGGAACACCCTCGGCGCCATCGGCATCTTCCGCGACGTGTCCCTGCAGAAAAAGGCCGAGCAGGAACTGGCGGAGAAGACTTCCTGGTCGGAGTCCGTCATCAAGGCCATCGCCGATCCTATGTTCACCATGGACCGGGAGAAGAAGATCACCTACATCAACGAGGCGGCGGCGAAGCTGGTGGGGATCGATGCCGATGAGGCCCTCGGGAAGCGGTGCGACGAGGTCTTCCAGGGGGAATTCTGCCGCCGCTCCTGTCTCTACGATCAGGCCCTCGCCTCGGGCGACATGGTTCACGGGGTGGAACGTGAGGTGACGGACCGGAACGCCGGCACCATCATCACGCGGGCCAGCGGTGCCGTGCTGAAGACGGCGGAGAAGGAGAACGCCGGCTTTCTCGAGATCATGACCGACATCACCGAGGAGAGGAAGAACATGAACAATCTCCTCGAAGTCCTGAAGCACGTCCAGGACGCTTCCAGCCAGACCTTGAGCATCGCCGGGGAGATATTGCGGAACACGGAGGAGCAGAAGAAGAGCATCGCCGAGCAGTCGTCGTCGGTGAAGGAGGTGGCGACCACTGTTGAACAGCTCGACATCACTTCCCAGCAGACGGCCGACAAGGCCGAGGGGGTGGTGCTCTCGGCGCAGAAATCGGTGGATGTCTCGCGGGTCGGCCAGGATGCGGTGAACGAAGAAATCCAGACGATGCGGATGATCCGGGAAAAAGTCGAGGCGATCGCGCAGCAGATACTCGAGCTTTCCCAGCAGGCCCAGCAGATCGGCATGATCGTGACGGTGGTGAACGACATCGCCGACCAGACCAACCTCCTGGCGCTGAACGCGGCCATCGAAGCGGCCCGCGCCGGTGAGCACGGGAAGGGGTTTGCCGTCGTGGCCATGGAGGTCAAAAAGCTGGCCGAACAGAGCCAGGGGGCGACGGCGCGGATCACCGATCTCGTCAAGGAGATCCAGAACGCCACCAAGGCGAGCGTCATTGCCACCGAGGAAGGCGCCAAGGGCGTCGAGATAGGAATGCAGCTGGCCATCAAGGGAGGAGAGACCATTGAGAGCGTGACGCACACCATCTCCGAGACGGCCGAGGCCGTGCAGCAGATCTCCTCCATCGCCAAGCAGCAGTCCGTCGGCATCCAGCAGGTCTCCATCGCCATGTCGAGCATCAACGCCGGCATGAAACAGACCACCACCAGCGCCGAGAACCTGCAGCAGGTGGCCGAGGACTTCAATGAGCTCGCCATGGCCCTGCGCAACGTGGCGCAGAAATACAAGGTCTGATCGTCCAGGGAGAGAGGTTGACCATGAGAGGCCGAGGAGAGAGGGAGAAAGTGGAGAACGGCGCCTGGATCGAATGGGCGTACCGATCCTGGACGGGACGCGGACTCCTGGCCATGATGGCGATTATGCTCGGCCTCGTTCTCGTCTTCACGAGGGAACACCGGCAGGTGGAGAAGTACCTGAAGGCGAGGCAGTCTTCCGGGGAGCAGACGGTTCGGGTGGACGCCATGGAAAAGTCGGTCCGCCCGCTTGTCCGGAGTCTCGCCTGCGGTCTCGCCGCCGAGGGCGCGGATTCTCCCCGGCACCCGCCTGCGATAGCCGATCTGCGGCGGGTCGTCTCCGAGTTGGCCCAAGACCACGAGACGGGGGTCTCCCTCGATGCCAGGCACCTCTTGTCGGTTCTCGATTCCATTGCCGAGGGGATTGACGCCGGCGCCTTTACCGGTTCTCGCGCCGGCGTGCGCGATGCCCAGGCACTGGTGGATGGACTGGACTATCAGTGGCTGGTGTTGAGGAGGGCGCTGCGGGAGCGTGAGTCGGCCGGTTTGACAGAGGAAATCAGGCGCACCCGGCAGATTCTTCAGCAGCGCTACGACTGGCTCGTCGCGGCCGGAATCCTCTCTCTCTTCATCCTGGTGACGACGCTCGCTCTCTCGTGGAAGGAAGAAGAGAAGCTGCGGGCCCAGGTCGAACGCATCACCGCGGGGGCATCGGGGGAGCAGATCCCGCCCGGGAGATGGGAAGGGCACCGGGCGCTGACCGGGGATCTGAACCGGCTGTCGGCGAAGCTGCACCATTGCCAGGAGAGCAGCCGGGAGAACGATTTGCGACAGGAGAGGGCCCTGCGGCAGCTCAACATCGCCCTGGAGTCGGCGCTGGCCGGCGATTTCGAGCGGTCTTTTCACCCCCAGGCGGAAGGGATATGGCCAACGATCGCCTCCAACGTCAGCGGCCTTAGCGATCGCCTGCGGCTTTCCGCCGCCGCCCGGGAGGAGGAAAAATTGGCACTGGCCGGCACCGTCACCGTGAGTCGAGACTCGCTCGCCAGATTGAGCAGAATCCTACGGGCGGCGGAGGACGAAGTCGACCCTCTCGTCGACCTTTTCCCCCCTGACGACCCGCTTCGCGACGCGGCCGTCAGGGCGGCCGACCTTGTCGGTGTCCAGAAAGCGCGGCTGCGCATGATCGGGGAGAGCCTGAAGGAGATCATGGAGAAGGCCGAGCCGGTCATCATGCTTGTCTCCGGCAGGGAGGAGGAGCTGGAGGACGAGTATGAATACATCCATGACACGTCGGCCACCGTCGACGAGGTTTCGGTGGCGGCGAAGGAAACGGCCCAGATGGTGGAGCACGTTTTCCGTTCCGCCCAGAAGGCGATGGAGACCGCCGAGGAGGGCAAAGATCTGGTGCAGCAGTCCATCGAGGGGATTTCAAGGATCGCCGCCCAGGTGAACACCATTGCCCACCACATCCTGACGCTCTCCAGCAAGTCGCAGGAGATCGGGAACATCGTCAGGGCCATAGGGGATATCTCGAAGCAGACTAACCTGCTCGCCCTCAACGCGGCCATCGAGGCGGCCGGGGCGGGAGAGCATGGGAAAGGTTTTGCCGTGGTGGCGAAGGAGATACGGCAGCTCGCCGTCAAGAGTTCCGGCTCCGCCAGGGACATCGAGAAGCTTATTTTCGAGATGCAGGATGCCACCAACACCGCCGTCATGTCCACGGAGGAGGGTTCCAAGAGCGTACAGGCGGGTGTCTCTATCATCAACTCGCTGAACGATTCCTTCATCGGCGTACTGGCAAAATTCCAGGAAGTGCTGGAGTCGGCGCACCAGATATCGACAGCTTCCAGGGAGCAGACCATCGGGGCGCGTCAGGTGGCGACCTCCATCGCCACCATCGATCGAATGATGCAGAGAAGTTTAAGCGAGATGCGGCAGGTCAAGGAGCACCTCGGCGAGTATCGGGAACTGATTCGTGATTTCGAAGGACTGATTCCCGCCGGGGAGGAAAGGACTCGAGAGGGCTGATGGGCTTCAACGCCGAGGAACTCAAGGAAATCCTCACCATCTTCAAGGCCGAGAGCGAGGAGCATCTCCAGAAGCTCAACTCGGCACTCCTGCAGCTGGAGAAGGAGCCGGGACGATCGGACCTGCTGGAGGAGATTTTCCGCGAGGCCCACAGCCTCAAAGGTTCGGCCCGGATGATCGGTTTCGAGACCGTGGAGAAGATAGCGCACGGCCTCGAAGACATCTTCAGCCTTGTCCGCAAGGGGGAGATGAAGCTGCACACCGGCGCCTTCGATGCGATATTCTCCGCCCTCGACGCCATCAACCGGCTGACGGAGAAATGGCTGGCCGACCCGGATGGAGAGGCGGAAGACATCGGCCCCCTGCTGGATCGAATCGCCGAGGCCCGGCGCCTCCCCCCGGCGCCTCCCCCCGGCGCGGAAGAAGGCACGCCGCCGGAAGAAGAACCTGTCGCGGAAGCGGCGGCCGTCCCGGAGACAGCACCCGCTTCGGAGATAACCCCTGTCCCGGAGGAGTCGTCTGTTGAAAAAGAGGGGGAGAGGAAGATCGAGCTCCTCTTCGAGAGGAAAGCCGTGGCGCCGGCGGAGGCGGTGAAGCTCGAGGTCGAGGAGACGATCCGGGTGACGACGCGCAAGCTGGACGACCTGATGAGCCAGATCGGCGAGATCCTGGTGACCAAAATCAAGTTCGATCAGCGCCTCACCGAGGTTCGCCTTCTCGAAAGGTCCCTCAACGATATTCATCGCAGCTGGACCAGCGTCCTCAAACAGCGGGAAATGATGGAAGCGGAAAAGTCGGCGGAAACGGCGGAGAGGCTGATACGGATGCATAAGGATACGGGGGCCAGGATCGTGGCCCTTCACGAGGAGCTCAGTAGTTTCGTGGACAGCTTCAACGATGACAGTCTCCGGTTGACTCTCATTTCGAGTGATCTGCAGGAGTCGATCAACCGCGTCAGAATGCTTCCTCTCTCGTCCCTCTTCAACCTCTTTCCCCGGCTTCTCCGTGACATCGTTCGGGGTGAGGGTAAGGAGGTCGAGCTGGAGATCGAGGGGGGCGACATACAGCTCGACAAGAAGATCATCGAGGGGCTGAAGGACCCCCTGAACCACCTTCTCAGAAACGCGGTCGATCACGGCATTGAGCCCCCGGAAGTCCGGAAAGCCGCCGGGAAGAAACCGGTGGGGGTGATTCGCCTGGCGGCGTCGCAGAAGGCGAGCAGCGTGGTAATCGATATCGAGGATGACGGCGCCGGCCTCGATCTCGGCAGGATCAGGGAGATCGCCCTGAAAAAGGGTTTCGTTTCCGAGGGGCAGCTTGCCGAAATGCAGGAGCAGCAGGTCATGGCCTTCGTCTTTTCCCCCGGCTTCTCGACGAAGGGGATCATTACCGACCTGTCAGGGCGAGGGGTCGGGCTCGACGTGGTCTACCACAGTATCGAGACGATGAAAGGGACGATCACCATCTCCTCGGAGCCGGGGCGGGGAACCAGGTTTTCCATCAAGCTGCCCGTATCCCTCGCCACCTCCCAGGCCCTCCTGGTGCGCGTCGCCGATCAGGAATTCGCTATCCCCCTCACGGCCGTCGAGGGCATCATGGAGATCGGGCGGGAGGAAGTGATGTCCGTAGAGGCGAGAGAGGCCATCCTGGTCGGCGGAATACCGACGGCGCTGGTGGGGCTGCACGACATCCTGGGGCTGCCGCCGCCGCCCGAAGGGGAGTTGGAAGGGGAGAAGCAGCCCGTCGTCGTGATCGGCGCCATCGACGAGAAGGCGGCCATCGTCGTGACGGAAGTGGTGGGGGAGAAAGAAGTGGTCGTCAAGAGTCTGGGGTCGCAGCTGCGGCGAGTCAGAAACATTGCCGGGGCGACGATACTTGGGGACGGAAGCGTGGTTCTCATTCTCAACGTCTTCGACCTGATGAAGTCGTCTCAGAAGGTCAGGGGGATGTTAGTGGCGGCGCCGAGGGACGGGGAGGAGAAGGAAGCGGTGACTCCGGAAATCCTTGTCGCCGACGATTCCCTCACGACGAGAGTTCTCGAGAAGAACATCCTCGAAGGGAGCGGCTACCGCGTCACCCTGGCCGTGGACGGAGCCGACGCCCTGGAAAAAGTGCGGCAGGGGAAGTTCGACCTCGTCGTCTCCGATGTCGAGATGCCAAACATGAACGGTTTTGATCTGACGAGGATGATCCGCCAAGAGGAGAAGTTTCAGGATCTCCCGGTCATCCTGGTGACCTCACTCGACTCGGAGGAAGACAAGCGGAAAGGGATTGAATCCGGGGCCGACGCCTACATCACCAAGGGGGCTTTCGAGCAGGGGAACCTCCTGGCGACGGTCAAACAGCTGCTTTGAGGGAAAGAGAAAAAGTGCCGAAGAGACAGATCCGGATACTGGTGGTCGACGACTCCATTTTCATCCAGAAGCTCCTGGTTGCCATCCTCGAGTCCGATCCCGAACTCGCGGTCGTGGGGGTGGCGAAGAACGGGCGGGAGGCGGTCGAGATGGTCGGTTCGCTGAACCCCGATCTCGTGACGATGGACATACGGATGCCCGTCATGGACGGCTTCGAGGCCACGCAGACCATAATGGCGGAAAACCCGAAACCGATCCTCGTCATCAGTTCCTCGGTGAGCAGCCGGGACATGAACGTCTCCTTCAACGCCATCAAGGCGGGGGCCCTCGATATCATCGAGAAGCCCCAGGGGAGCCTCCACTCCGACTACCGGGAAGTTGGAGCAGAAATAATCAGGCGTGTTAAGATGTTGTCGGAGATCAAGGTCTTTCGCCACCTCTCGCCGCAGCTGATGAGGAAGGCCACGTTGCCGGAGAGGAAGAGCGCCGAAGAACCCGGCAGGCAGGCGGTGGCCATCGGCGCCTCCACCGGCGGTCCTTCGGCGATCCACCAGATCCTCCAGGCCGCCCCTGAGACGCTGGCGGTGTCGATGTTTGTGACCCAGCACATCTCCGAGGGGTTCGGCGAGGGGTACGTGGAATGGCTCCGCCGCAACACGAAGCTGAAGATCAAGATGGCTGAAGAGGGGGATCACGTGACGCCGGGAACGGTCTACTTCTCTCCCGACCGCGGACTTCTCGAACTGCAGGGCCGGAACCGGATCGGGATCCGAAGGCCCAGTGGCGGGGAGGGGAGGATGAACATCGATGCGATGATATCTTCCGTTGCCGAGGCCTACCGGCACCGCGCTATCGGCGTTCTCCTTACCGGGATGGGTAACGACGGCGTCATGGGTCTGCGGCGGATAAAGGAGAACGGTGGCACGACGATCGTGCAGGACGAGAAAACGAGCGTTATCTTCGGGATGCCACGCGCGGCCATCGAAGAGGGTGTGGCCGACCAGGTGCTTCCCCTGGACGAAATTCTCCCGGCTGTGATGAGGCTCCTTGCCGGTCGGAGGTGAAGGTCAAGTCATGAAGGTTCTGGTTGTCGAGGACACGCCGACACAGGCGGCTATGATCAAGCTCGGGCTGGTCAGGCTCGGCCACGAGGTGGTTCTGGCCGGTGACGGGATCGATGCGATCGAAAAAGTGTACAAGGAGCAGCCCGACCTGATCGTCTCCGACGTCGTCATGCCGCGGCTGAACGGCTATCAGATGTGCCGCCTCCTGAAAGACGATCGGCAGACTTCCGGCATCCCGTTGATTCTCCTCACCAGCCTCGACCAGAAGGAGGACGTCTTCTGGGGCCTGAAGTCGGGCGCCGACAAATTCATCACCAAAGGCGGAGACATCCCGGAGCTGGTCGGGGGAATCCAGGTCTTTCTCGACGAGTGGTATCGCGACGGCGTGGAGGGGATGGCCGCCGGGGGGAAGCCCGGTGCCGCGGTAAGCATGGATTTCAACGTCATCGAGCGGGTGATGAACCTTCTCGACCGGAACCTTTTCGAGTCGACGGTCGTCAATGAGATCCAGAATCTGGTCAACACTCTCGACGACTATCGGAAAGCCATCATAAGCGTTCTCGAGATCCTCGGGAAAGTCATCGATTTCCACGTGGGCTGCATCGCCCTCGTCGACGAGGGGGTTCGTGAATACCATTATTTCGTCAACAAGAGCGTCGACCGGAAGTTCCTTGCCAACCTGCGCCGGGAGATCGACAAAAAGCTGCTCGAGGTTGACGACCGGGGATCCGCGAAGGTCGAGGAAGAGGTCGAGGAGGAGATGGTCGACCCGCACGGTCTCCTCACCGCCACCGGCGATCACCCCGTCGCGATAGGGTCGGTGAGCAGTGCCGTCCTTACGACGAAGGGTCGTTCCATCGGTGTCATCTACCTGGCCTCGTCGGAGGGGAATAATTTCTCCGGGCGCACGGCCCAGACCTTCGAGATCATCTGCCGGCAGGCCAACATCGTCATCGCCTACGCCCGCCTCTACGAACGCAACAAGCGTCTCTCGATCACGGACGGCCTGACGAAGCTCTACAATCACCGCTACTTTCAGGAACAGCTGACGAGGGAATTCTCACGTTGCTCCCGGCATCGGACGAGCCTTTCGCTGATCATGATGGACATCGATCACTTCAAGAGCTTCAACGACACCTACGGGCACCAGCAGGGCGACATCGTTCTGAAGGAGCTGGCTCGCGTCTTCCAGCAGCAGGTCCGGGGCTGTGACGTGCTGGCCCGCTACGGCGGGGAAGAGTTCGCCGTGGTCATGCCCGAGACCGACGCCGGGGTGGCGGTGAGAGTGGCGGAGCGTCTCCGGGCCGCCGTGGAAGAGCACGGTATTCCCGGCCAGGAAGAGGAACTGAAGGTCACCATCAGTATGGGGGTGGCGACGGTCCCGCGGGGTGACATTGCGACACCGGCGGAACTGGTGACAGCGGCGGATCAGGCCCTCTACCGCGCCAAGGAGAACGGGAGGAACCGGATAGAATGCTGAAGAATGAGGGTGGCGGCACGGAAGAGAGGAAAAGGATAGGTGACTTGCTCCTTGAAGCCGGTCTCGTAAGCGAGAAGGTGCTGCAGGCTGCCCTCGAGGAACAGGAGACTCGCGGGGGCCGTCTCTGCTACAACCTCATCCGCATGGGGGCGATCAGGGCCGAAGACCTCATGGGTTTTCTCCGCGACCAGTTCGGCGTGGCGGCCGTCAACCTCGTCGATTTCCGGATCGAGCCGTCGGTGCTCGGGCTGATCCCCGCCGATTTCGCTCGCCGCGAGGGGGTGATGCCCCTTCACCTTCTCGACGGGACTCTGACGGTGGCGATGGTCGATCCGGGCCGTCGGGACGTAGTCGACGGGATAGAGAAGATGACGGGCCTGACGGTGGAGCCCCTGATTACACCGGAAGCGTCGCTGGAAGACGCCGTTACGAAATACTATGGCGCCGCCGGTGATACCGGCATCCCCGAGGCGGGCGAGGGAGTTCTCACCTTTGGCGACGAAAAGGAAGAGAAACGCCTCTCCCTCCCCGTACCGCCGGAAAAAGGCTATCCCCCCGAGGAGTGGTTGAAGCGATTCTTCCTGCAGGCTATCAGGCGGCGATCGAGAGAGATACACCTGGAAGCGGTGGAGGAGGGGCTTCGCTCACGGTTTCGCGTCGACGGGAGACTCGAAGAGGGGGAAACGGTCCCGGGTGAAATGCACCGGGGGATCATCAAGGCGGCCCTTGCCCTCGCTCGCATTGACGCCCGCGGCAGCGCCTCCCACCCCATGGAGGGGCGGCTGAAGCTCTTCGTGCGCAAGAGGGGGTTGCGGGCCACCCTCTCCTCCTTCCCCACTCTCTACGGGGAGCGACTGGTCATCAAAATCATGGACGAGAGCCTTCTGGGTAGGGACTTCCAGGAGCTGGGCATGCCGAAGACGGTGGCCGACGAGGTGGCCCGTCTTCTCCACATGCGGAACGGCGTCTTTCTGGTGAGCGCACCGCCGGGGCAGGGAAAGACGACGACCTTTTACAGCCTCTTGAACTTCCTTCGCGACCAGGGCGACTCGAACATCATGACGCTGGAACACCCGATACAGTATCCTCTGGAAAGCATCAGCCAGACCCAGGTCTCTTTCGGCGGCGGCGTCGATTTCTACTTCGGTCTCAAATCTCTTCTCCGCCAGATCCCCGATGTGGCCGGCCTGACCGACATCAGTGACTGCCGCACCCTCGAGATGGTCTTCACCGCCGCCCGCCAGTGCCTCGTCATCGGCCTCTGCGGGTTCTGGGACAACCTTCAGGCCGTCGAGTGGATACGGAGCTGCGGTGTCAGCTCCGCTTCCCAGGCCGGCTTTCTCCGGGGGCTGCTGGTACAGAGGGTGCTGCCGCGGGTCTGCAGCCACTGCCGGGAAAAGATCGACATGCCTCCGGAAATGGTGGTCGGCGTCCGGGACAAGAACACCGAGGATCTCGTTTTCTACTCGGGCCAGGGTTGCCGGCGGTGCGGCGATACGGGGAGGTCGGGCCGTCTCGGCATCTTCGAGCTCCTCTCCTTCCGCTATCACCTGAGAGACCTTCTCGCCCGGGGAGTGGAGGAGCGGATCATTTACGAGGAGGCGCAGCGTCAGGGGATGTGGACTCTTCAGGAGGATGGGATCACCAAAGCCAGCCAGGGTCTGATTGACGTGCGGGACGTGCTGGAAGCGACGCGGGAGGAGGGTGAGGAGGATTGACGGCCGATTCCGCCACCGGCGAATCTCCCTCACTTCCGGTCTGGCCGAGATTATGATTGCCCGGTTGATCGCCGCCCTGGCCCTCGTCTCTCTTCCCCTTGCCTGCGCCCCCGCGGGCAGCCCCCTCAAGGGGCAGATTCAGCCCGCGCCGCTCATCCTTTCCTACGAGAGGCCGTCGCCCGTCCAGCCCTATGGGGGCAAGGAACTCTGTCGCCGCTGTCACGCCGGCCGGTACTCTTCCTGGAACCGTACGGGTCACGCCCGGAGTTTCGAGGACCTTTCCGGATCGGGGGACAACCGGCGTCCATCCTGCCTTCGCTGCCACACTACCGGGTATGGTGAACGGACGGGTTTCGTCGACGGGGAGGGCACCCCGGCGCTGGCGGCCGTGACTTGCGAGTCCTGTCACGGCGCGGCCGGAGACCACGCCGCCAGCCGGTATCCCGACCTGGTGCCCACGGCCAACGGTCGCGACTGCTCCTCCTGCGAGGTCAGCCGTATCTGTCGCGGCTGTCACACACCCTCCCACTCGCCCGGCTTCCGTCTCGACCGGGCCCTGGCATCGGTCTCCTGCCGCGAGCCCGCCTTCGGCGACGGCCACGAACTGCTCTCGGGCGGGAGGAGTGAGCCATGATGTCGCCCGAGCAGATACTCAGCCTCCTCCGGTCGGGGAAAGCCGACGCCGACCTCAAGCGCTCCGTCGCCCGCGGGGTGCTGCCCCTTGGTCCGGCCCCCATGCTGGAGACTCTGGTCCTTCTCCTCGCCGACGAGGACAGGGGGTTGCGGGAAGATGCCGTCAAAAGTCTCAGGCGGATGCCCAAGTCAATTGTCCTGGGAGTCTGCTCGTCGGCGGACACCTCTCCCGCTCTCCTCCACAATCTCGTTCGCCTCTTTTCCAAGAAGGTTGAGATCCTGGAAAAACTGCTTCTCAATCCGTCGCTGGAGGACCGGACGGTCGAACATATTGCCACCCTCCCGTTCCCCCATCTCCTCGAGATCATCGCCCGGCGGCTTGATATCCTCGAGCGCTGTCCCGGGATCGTCGCGAATCTCAGTGCCAACGCCGAGGCCCCGGGCGGGATTCTCAGTCTCTGGGAGGAGAGCCAGGCGCGAAAGGGGAGGGGCAAGGTCGTTACGTCCGACGTCGCCGCGGCCGTGGGTGAGGAGGGCGGGGAAGAGGAGGAGTTTTCTCCCCTTCTCACGGGAAAGAACGAGGAAGGGGCTTCCGAGGCGGCTGAGGAGGAGCCCCAGACGGCTGAGGAGGAGCCCCAGACGGTCGAGGAAAAGAAACAGACGGTTATCCAGATGTTGCGGGAAATGTCGGCCGGCCGGAGGGTCGCAATCGCCTCGAAGGGAAATGGCGAGGTCCGCAAGATCCTGATCAGGGACAAGAACCGGCTCATCAGCCAGAAGGTCCTCGATAACCCCCGGATTACCGACAGCGAAGTCGAGATGTACGCCAAATCGACGAACGTCTCGGAAGACGTGCTGCGGACGATCGGGAGCAGGAAGGAGTGGGTGAAGAAGCCGACGGTCGTCCGGGCCCTCGTTGCCAATCCGAAAACGCCTCTCGGTATCGCGATTGGTTTTCTCAATAAAATAAACGTGCGTGAACTGGAAGGCCTCTCCCGCAACAGGAACATCCCGGAGGCGCTGCGGAAGATGGCGCAGCGTAAGTTCAAGGAAAAAAAGCAGTCGTAGCAATAGGCGGCCCCGGATACATTGCGCTAGGAAGGAGAAAAGATGCGAAAACTGAAAATAGGTCTTCCTTCGGGAAGTTTGCAGGAATCTACGTTCCGCCTCTTTGGGCGGGCGGGAATCAAGGTCCAGGCGGCCAGCCGCTCCCTCTACCCGACCTTTGATGACCCGGAGCTCTCGGGGCTCATGCTGCGGGCCCAGGAAATGGCGACCCACGTCGGCAGCGGCATTCTCGACGTCGGCCTCACCGGACTCGACTGGGTGAAGGAGACCGGCGCCAAGGTGAAACACGTCACCGAACTGAACTACGCCAAGGGCAGTTTCGGGCCGGTCCGGTGGGTTCTGGCGGTGCCGCAGCGCTCGAAGGTGCGTAAGGTGAAGGACCTCGAGGGGAAGCGGGTCGCCACCGAACTCGTCCGGGTGTCGCGCGAGTTCTTCCGCCGGCACGACACCACCGTGGACCTCGAATTCTCCTGGGGGTCGACGGAGGCGAAGCCGCCCCTGCTCGCCGATGCCATCGTGGAGCTGACGGAGACGGGAACCTCGCTGCGGGCCAATAAGCTCCGTATCGTGGAGACGGTCCTGGAATCGACGACCCAGGTCATCGCCAACCGAAAGGCATGGAAAGACCCGTGGAAGAAGAAGAAGATCGAAAACATCGTGCTTCTTCTCAATGGGGCCCTCCTGGCGGAGGGGAGGGTGGGGCTGAAAATGAACCTGCCCCGCCGGAACCTTTCCAAGATCCTGAAAATTATCCCGTCGATGCACACGCCGACGCTCTCCGACCTCACCGATCGAAACTGGATGGCCCTCGAGGTCATTATCGAGGAGAAAGTGGTGCGCGTCCTTCTCCCCGAACTGAAGAGAGCCGGGGCGAGCGACATCGTCGAGTACCCGCTGAACAAGATTATTCATTGACGGTTGTGAAAGGAAAGGGCTTGAGCGACAAGTTGGTGCCGCCCGTGAGAGTGGAAGAGATCATAGACGGAGAGGTCGACCTCTCGTGGCTTTTCGGCCTGCGGGACGTGAACCTCCGGGCGTTGCGAGAACTGTCGGCCGTGGAGGTGACGGCCCGGGGGAACAAGGTGGTGCTGGACGGCCCCCCCGCCGAGGTGGAGAGGGTCCGGCATTTCCTGCAGCAGCTTCTGGCGATGCGACGGAAAGGTTTCCTGGTTCAGGAAGAAGACGTCCCCTATGCCGCCCGGGCCTTCTTTCAACGGGGGCAGGATCTCGACAAGGTCTTCGAGGAAGTCATCTTTGTCGCGCCCAACAAAAAAAATATCACTCCCAAGAATTTGAGCCAGAAGCGGTACCTCCACGCCATCGGCAAGAGAGATCTGGTGCTGGGGATCGGCCCCGCCGGCACGGGGAAGACTTTTCTGGCCATGGCCATGGCAGTCTCCTATCTCGTCAGGAAGAAAGTCTCCCGCATCATCCTGACCCGTCCGGCCGTGGAGGCCGGTGAGAGGCTGGGCTTTCTGCCGGGCGACCTCTCCGAGAAGATCGATCCCTACCTGCGACCTCTCTACGATGCTCTCTATCAGATGATGGACACTGAAAAGGTGCGGCTCCTGATGGAGCGGGGAACGATTGAAGTCGCGCCCCTGGCCTTCATGCGCGGCCGGACGATTGACGACTCCTTCATTGTTCTTGACGAGGCGCAGAACACCACCAGCGAGCAGATGAAAATGTTTCTCACCCGGATGGGCTTTAATTCCAAGGCGGTGGTCACCGGCGATATCACCCAGATCGACCTGCCGTCAAAACAGTCTTCGGGATTGATCGAAGCCCGGGGCGTGCTGGAAGAGGTGAAGGGCGTGGAGACGGTCTTCTTCACCGAGAAAGACGTTGTCCGGCACGAACTGGTGCAGAGAATAATCCGGGCCTATTCCCACTGGGAGGAAAGGGGAGGGGCAGAGGCCGCCCTCCCCGAGGGTGAATCGGCTGCCGGGAAGGTGAACGATGGAGATTGAGGTCAGGAACAGGCAGCGGAAGGTCAAGGTCGACGGGAAGCGCCTCGCCCGGCTCGCCGCCAGGGCTCTCGGGTTGCTCGGCCTGGAAGAGGGCCAGCTTTCCGTTGTGATCGTGAGCGATCGCAGGATGGCGGAACTCAATCGCACCTTCCGCCGGGTCGACGGACCGACGGACGTCCTCGCCTTCGCGCAGCAGGAGGGGGAGAGAGAGGGAGAGGGTTTTAACGTTCACGTCCTCGGCGACGTCGTCATCTCCGCCGAGTCGGCGGCGCGCCAGGCCCCCCGCTATCGTCGCTCACTGGAGGGCGAAATGGACTTGCTGCTCGTCCACGGCATTCTTCACCTCGCCGGTTTAGACCACGCCGGCGACCGGGAGGAAGGGAAGAAAATGAAGGTCTGGCAAGGGAAGATCCTCAGGGGATGGAACGGATGAGGAGAGACTGGTTCGCCAGCTTCAACGACGCGGCATCGGGGCTGGTGCGCACCACCAAGACCCAGCGAAATCTTCGCTACCACCTCCTCTTCGCCTTTCTGGCGGTTATAGTCTCCCTCTTTCTCAACATCTCCCGGTTGGAATTCGTTGTCATCACCCTCGCCATCGGGGTGGTCATTTCCGCCGAACTCGTCAACAGCGCCATCGAGGGGGTCGTCGACCTGGTGGCGGAGAACTTTCACCCCCTCGCCAAGGCGGCCAAGGACACGGCTGCCGCCGCGGTTCTTGTCGCCGCCGGGGCGGCTTTCACCTGCGGCTACCTCATCCTGGCTCCGAAGATGGAGCAGCCGGTGCTGAGCGCTGTCGACTACGTTGAAAAGGGACCCTGGTACGTCGCCGCTCTCGCCGTGATCGGAGTCGTCCTTCTGGTTGTCGCCGGCAAAGCCTCTTTCGGCAGGGGTCAGGTCCTGAGGGGGGGCATGCCGAGCGGACACGCTGCCGTTGCCTTTTCCCTGGCGACGTCGATCGGCTTCATCACCCGCAGCTTCATCGTCATCGTCCTGGCCTTTGCCCTCGCTCTGCTGGTGGCGCAGAGCCGCCTGCTTTTCAGAATCCACAGCTTTCGCGAGGTGCTCTTCGGCGCCCTGCTCGGCACGCTCTTCACGATCCTCATATTCCAGCTGATAAGATGAGGACGATGCAGGAAGATTCGGGGCCGGACGTCGGGCTGGTGACCCGGTTTCTCCTCTATCCTCTGCTGCGGTTCCTGCGGATGCTGAAGAAGAACGTCGAGCGGCTCATCAGCCGCGACGGGAAGATTTCGCGGTCCGAGATGATCGAGGAGGAACTGCAGGCACTCATAGACGATGGCATACAGGTGGGAGCGATGGACAGGGAGGATGAGAAACTCCTCCACAGCGTCATCGAATTCGGTGATACCCTCGCCCGGGAAGTGATGGTGCCGCGCGTGGACATGGTGGCCATCGAACTTGACACCCCCGTGGATAAGGTTCTGGCGACGGTGATCGAGGTGGGTCACACGCGTCTGCCCGTGTATCGCGAGAAGGTGGACCAGGTCGTCGGCATTCTCCATTCCAAGGACCTGCTTTCTGTCTGGCAGAGCGGCAATGAGGACGCCTCTATCAGAGAGCTGCTGCGGCCGGTGATCTTTCTGCCCGAAGACGAGCGGATCAGCGTGCTCCTCCGTGAGATGAAAAAAGTCAGAACACACCTTGCCGTCGTGGTCGACGAGTTCGGCGGCGTCGCCGGGCTGCTCACCCTCGAGGACCTGGTGGAGGAGATCATCGGCGAAGTGGAGGACGAGTTCGACCGTGGTGAGAGTCTCTTCCAGGAGAGGGATGAGGGGTGGCTGGTCGACTCCCGCATGGGCCTCCTCGCCCTTGCCGAGAAGCTTGACCTCCCCGAATCGCTGCTGGAGAAGGCCGGCTCGGAAACAGTCGGCGGCCTGATGGGGGAGCTTCTGGGGAGGCTGCCGAGCGCCGGCGAAGAAGCCTCCTTCGGCAAGTACCTCTTTCAGGTGGCCAGGACCGACGGCCGCCGGGTCGTGAAAGTCAATATCCGGGAGCAGTCATGCGCAGAATAACAGCTTTCTACCAGGACATAACCCGGGTCAAGGCCGACATCCTCGTTGCCGGCATCACTACCGATCTCCGCCCTCCCCGGGGGCTGGCCGGCAAGGTGGACTGGTACATGGGGGGATTCCTCTCGCGGCAGATACTCGGCGGAAAGCTTGACGGCCGTCCGGGGGTCATGACCATGATAGCGATCCAGGGGAAGCTCCTCACCCCGCGCCTCCTTCTGGTCGGTGTCGGCGCCGCTGCCGCCATGACCCAGGAGGACGCGGCCAGTCACTTCCGTCCTGTCGGGGATACGGTTCGCGAACTCGGGCTGCAGAAGGTAGCCCTGGAAATTCCGGCTATCGAGACGCCGAAGTCCGGGGTGTACGATATCGTCAGAGGGGTCATGAAGGGCTTTCGCCGGGCCTTCAAGGAAGAGAGGGGGCCGGGGACTTACTGTGAAATTCAGATCCTCGCCCGCACCGAGGAAGAGAGCGAGGGGTGGCGGCGCGTACTGCGCAACCTCTAGTCCGGTTTATTAATCCGGGCTAGTCTTTTCTCCCCGACAGGCTCCTGGGGCTTTCTTTCATGGCGGCGGCAGCGGCTGTTGGTGACCCGGCGGCGGCGCTGTGAAGGCGTACTCGGGTCGAAAGGTAAACTCGGGGAAGGGGATTTCTTGACAAAGAAAGGGTCAACTTGATAGCATTTTTTCATTTCGCCCCGATTTCAGGGTGTTACAGGTTAGTTCCCGGCCCGCGGAAGAGGTCGGTAAGCGGGCGGGGGTGAGATAGGGAAATTTCGTCGATTCTGACAAGGCAAGGGAACGCTGGAGGAGAAAAGATATGGTCACCAAGGCACCGAGAGGCAAGGCGAGGCTCGTCAGGAAACCGGTGTACATATTCGGGGAGGGCAAGGCTGACGGAACGGCCCGGATGAAGAATCTTCTGGGCGGCAAGGGCGCGGACCTCGCCGAGATGTCGAGCCTCGGCCTACCCGTGCCGGCGGGATTCACGATCACGACCGAAGTCTGCGAGTATTACTACAACAATGGGCAGAAGTATCCCCCGGAGGTGAAGAAGGCCGTCGAGAAGGCGATTCCTTTCGTCGAGAAGTCCATGGGATCCCGCTTCGGCAATCCCGGCAACCCCCTTCTCCTTTCGGTGCGCTCCGGCGCGCGAGCCTCCATGCCGGGAATGATGGAGACCGTCCTCAACATCGGTCTCACCACCGGCACCATCCCGGGGATGATCAAGAAGACCGGTAACCCGCGTTTTGTCTACGACGCCTATCGCCGCCTGATCATGATGTACGCCGACGTCGTCATGGAGAAGGCGGCCGGCATAGGGGCGGCCGAGGGGGAAGGCATCCGCCATCAGCTCGAGCGGATCATGGAGAAGATGAAAACCGCCAGGGGCTGCCATGAAGATACGGAACTCAGCGCCGAGGATCTCGCGCTCCTCTGCAAGCAGTTCAAACAGCGGGTGAAGAAAGTGCTGGGGAAGACTTTTCCCGACCGGCCGGAGACGCAGCTCTGGGGGTCGATCACGGCGGTCTTCCGCTCCTGGCACGGAAAGCGCGCCATCGCCTACCGGCGCATCGAGGGCATTCCCGACTGGTGGGGAACGGCCGTCAACGTGCAGGCGATGGTCTTCGGAAACATGGGAGGAGACTGCGCCACCGGCGTCGCCTTCACCAGGGACCCGGCGACGGGCGAAAACTCTTTTTTTGGTGAGTGGCTGATCAATGCGCAGGGAGAGGATGTCGTGGCCGGTATCCGGACACCCTACGCCCTGAATGAATACGGGCGTTCCGACGCCAACCGCAAACTCCCCACCCTCGAGAACACGATGCCGAAGATCTACCGTCAGCTGGTGAAGATCCGTAAGCTGCTGGAGCGGCATTATCGTGATATGCAGGACATCGAATTCACCATTCAGGGCGCCCGTCTCTTTATGCTGCAGACGCGGGTGGGGAAGAGAAACGGGCCCGCGGCTCTGCGGATGGCCGTGGAGATGTGCCGCGGACGGCTGATCAACAAGAAGACGGCCATCGGGAGAGTGAAACCTTCTCAGATCGACGAGCTCCTCCACCCTTTGGTGGACCCGGTGAAGGAGAAACAGTACCGTCCGCTGGGCAAGGGGCTTCCCGCCGGTCCGGGAGGGGCGACGGGGAGAATTGTTCTCACCGCCGACAGGGCGGAGGAGCTTGGCAAGAAGGGCGAAAAGGTCATCCTCGTCCGGAACGAGACCTCTCCGGAAGACGTCCACGGCATGCACGCCGCCCAGGCCATTCTCACCGCCAAGGGGGGCATGACGTCTCACGCCGCCCTCGTCGCCCGGGGGTGGGGAAAGTGCTGCATCGTCGGGGCCAGCACCGTCAGTATTGACGCGAAGGCCCGCCGGGTCAGCATCGGTGAGACGACGCTGAAGGAAGGCGACGTCATCACCCTGAACGGGACGAAGGGTCTCATCTATGCCGGCGAGCTGCCGCTGGTGGTCATGAACCCCGAGAAGAATCCCGACCTCACCGAATTTCTCTCCTGGTGTGACGAGGTCCGCGCCCTCGGCGTCCGGACGAACGCCGACAGCGGGAAGGATGCCGCCCAGGCCCGACGCTTCGGGGCGGAAGGGATCGGCCTCACGCGGACGGAGCACATGTTCTTCGGCGAAAAGAGAATCCGGGCGATCAGGGAAATGATTCTCGCCGAAACGCCGGCCGAGAGGGAAAAAGCGATTTTCAAGCTGTTGCCCTTCCAGAAGAAGGATTTCAAGGAAATTCTCCAGTCGATGGCCGGTCTGCCGGTCACGATAAGGCTGCTCGACCCTCCCCTGCATGAGTTCGTTCCCCACGAGGACGCCCAGGTTGCCGAACTGGCCCGGTCGATGAAGAAGGGGAAGAAAGAGGTCCAGGCGCGGGTGCGGCAGCTCCAGGAACTCAATCCCATGCTCGGTCACCGAGGCTGCCGGCTGGGAATATCCTACCCTGAGATCACGAAGATGCAGGCCACGGCCATCCTGGAGGCGACGGCCGAACTGCGGAAGAAGAAAGTTGACGCCCGCCCCGAGATAATGGTCCCCCTCGTCGGCCACGTCAAGGAGCTGGTGCACCAGAAGAAGATTGTTCTCGAGGCGGCGGCGGCGGTGAAGAAGAAGTACAAGATCCGGAACCTCGCCTTCACCATCGGTACGATGATCGAAGTGCCCCGCGCCGCGATTACCGCCGACGAGATCGCCGCCGAGGCGGATTTTTTCTCCTTCGGCACCAACGATCTCACCCAGATGGGGTCCGGTTTCTCGAGGGATGACGCCGGCACCTTTCTGCCCCACTACGTCGAGAGCGGTATTTACGCCGACGATCCTTTCCAGAGTCTCGACACCGACGGCATCGGCCGGCTCATCAAGCTGGGGGTGGAACTCGGCCGCACGACCAAGCCGGAGCTGAAGATCGGAATCTGCGGCGAGCACGGGGGCGATGCGGCGTCGATAGACTTCTGCCATCGCATCGGGCTCGACTATGTCTCCTGCAGCCCCTTCCGGGTGCCGATCGCGAGGCTGGCGGCGGCGCAGGCGCAGCTGAAGACCCCTCGCTCTCCCGCCAGGGCGCGCAAGGCCAGGGCGAAGAAATAAAGGGAAGGACGGTAGTTTTGGCCAGGGCGCGTCGGGCCCTCTTCGGCACCCTGGCCGCCGTCGTCGCCGGCCTTTTCGCGCTGCCGCCGGCTCTTTGCGCCGGCACGCTTCCCCGCCTGCAGTGGGATGGGCGGGGCGGAGTCGACTGGTCCTCGGGTTACGTCATCAGCTACGGCGCCGGTGTTCCGCCGGGTGACCTTTCCAACCGCAACCGGCGGCGGGCCGCGGGCCTCAAGCGGGCCCTGGGCGACGCCTCCCGCAGTCTGCGTCGGCACTGTCTCAATCTCAGAGTGGCCGGTGACCTGACATTGCGGGACTATGTCCGCGAAGATCCGGAACTGCAGGAGGCCTTCAGGGATTTGCTCGCCAATCTCCCCCCCTGGGAAATCCGCATCGATTGGAATGAGGGTGTCCAGGTAGCGCTGAGAGTTCCCCTCGGGGGGGAAGGGGGTCTGTCGGAACTTCTCGGCGAAGTGAGGGGGTACGGCCTGCAGGGGAGGTCGGAGACGGGCGCCTCCAGCGATGTTCCCAACCTCGATCCGGTGGAAGTGAAGGGGGCCACGGGCATTGTCATCCTCGCGCCTTTGAGCAGCATCATGCCCGCGCTGCGTCCGCGGGTGCGGGGCGGCAGCGGAGAACTTCTCGTCGAATACGGTCGTGCCGGTCCCGAGGCGCGGGCGCGACCCGCCTTCATCGCCTACCACTACACCCTCGAAAGGGCGCTGGAGGATCCCGTGGCGGGTGCCGCGCCGATTGTCGTGGTCTCAGAGTTCATCGTGGAGAGGGGGACGGACCTCGTCATCCCGGCAAACCTGGAGCGGGGCCTTCAGGGAGATGTCGAGGGGAGGAGGCTCCTGGCCGAGGCGAGGATCGTCGTTGTTCTCAGGGACTGACCGGATCCTCCGTCACACCCTGCCGAAGCGCCGGTGCCGGTGAAAGAAGCTTTCCACCGCCCGGCGCAGGTCTTCGCCGGAAAAGCGGCGGCAGTCTCCCTCCGAGTACCATATCTCGGCGTATGATGCCTGCCAGAGAAGAAAGTCCTTCGGCTCCAGGTCGCCGCCGGCATAGATGACGAGGTCGGGATCGGGCTGGCCGGCGGTGGCCAGGTAGGCGGCGAAGGCTTCCTCGCTGACTTCGGCCTCGGGGTGGTCCGCCAGACAGCGCTTTGCCGCTTCCGTCAGTTCGTCCCGGCCGCTGTAGTTGAGAAAGAAATTGACTCTCCGGGACTGTGCCGGGCGGGGGGCGGCGAGCGACTGGACTCCCGGCCAGGGTTCGGGGAGATCGCCGGGGCGACCGATGAAGACGAGGTCGGCACGGTTGCCGACCGCACATTTCTCCAGTTCCGAAAAGAGTGGCCGGCAGCGGGCATAGAGCTCGCGGGAGTGGGAGGGAGTGCGGGCCCACTTCTGAATTTCCGGTGAGAAGAGTGAGAGGGCGGTGATCTCGGGCAGGATCCGGAAAGTTTCGTCGGCGATGCGGAGGAGAACCTGCAGCGCCTCAGCTCCCGTTTCGGCGAGGGAAGCGGCTTCCCCGGCCGTCACCCGGGCAAGCCCGTCCACGACGACGGCCAGGTGTTTCAACGAGTTGTCCAATCTGCCGCCATGCCTCCCGGGAAAGGGTCAAGGCAGGGAACGATGCGATCCCTGCGGGATGCGGCATCTTAGTAATGCAACCTGCCCCCTGTCAACCTATGACGGTCTCGGAAAAGGCCCAGCTGCGGCGTTGCGCTGCCTCCTTCGTCGCTGCGACGTACATTCCCGTCATCGTGTGTGTTCGGCGTTGCGGGCGCGAGGGCATTGTCTGTTTGACTTTTACGGCCCTATCCTTTATGAAAGTAGGGTGAAGGCAGGTTGCGTTTCCCCCGCTTCAAGGCAAGGGTCGGACAGGAGAAGAAGATATCTGGCGGCACGGTCGGTTCAGTCACGAGGAGGTGAGCAGAGATGATTCGAACAATGGTAAAGGGAGTCTTCGGGGTGGTTCTGCTGGTGGCGGCTGTCGGAATCGAGGCGGCTCCGGCCCTGGCGGAGGAGACGACGGCTGAGGGAGAGGTGATCGAACATCGCGTCCGGAAGGGCGACAACCTTTCCCTCCTGGCCGGGTACTACTATCGCAACCCGCGGCTGTGGAAAAAGATCTATCGGGCCAACAGCGGCGACGTCGCCGATCCCAACGTTCTCTTCCCGGGCGGCGTGCTGAAGATCAGGACCGAGCCGGCGCGGCAAATGCAGATGACTTATTCCGACTTCCTGCAGCGCGTGTTCCGCTGAGGGGATAAATCAGCCCTTCCGTGCCGCTCTTTTCGCTCGAGTCCGAGTTCTCACCCCGTGGAGACCAGTCACGGTGTATCGAGGCCCTGGTGAAGGGAGTGGAGGAGGGGCGGGAACGCCAGGTGCTTCTCGGGGTGACGGGATCGGGGGAGACCTTCACCGTCGCCCACGTGATTGCCGGGATTCAGCGGCCGGCGCTGGTCATTTCCCACCACAAGACCCTCGCCGCCCAGCTCTATAGCGAGTTTTCCTCCTTCTTTCCCCGCAGTGCCGTCGAGTACTTCGTCTCCTACTACGACTATTACCAGCCCGAGGCTTACCTGCCTCAGACCGACACCTTCATCGAGAAGGATTCCTCGGTGAATGACGACATCGACAAACTCCGCCACTCCGCCACCCGGTCCCTCCTCGAGCGGCGGGACGTGGTCATAGTCGCCAGCGTGTCGTGCATATACGGACTCGGTGCTCCGGAGCACTACTCGAAAATGTCTCTTTCCCTTGTCGCCGGGGACAGCCGGGGCCGTCAGAAGCTCCTCCGCGACCTGGTCGACATCCAGTATCAGCGCAACGACGTCGACTTCGACCGCGGCCGCTTCCGGGTGCGTGGGGACGTCGTCGAGATCTTTCCGGCCTACGAGTCCGAGCGGGCGGCCCGGATCGAATTTTTTGGCGACACCATCGAGAAGATTTCCTGGATCGACCCCCTGACCGCCCGCGTGCTCGGGGCGATGGAATCCCTGACGCTCTTTCCCGGAAGCCACTACGTTCTCCCCGAAGAGGTGATAAAGCGGGCGCTGGGGACGATCGAGAGCGAGCTCGAGGAGCGCCTCGCCTGGTTTCGCCGCCGCGATAAGCTTGTCGAGGCGCAGCGGCTGGAACAGCGCACCCGCTTCGATCTCGAAATGATCAGGGAGATCGGTTTCTGCTCCGGGATCGAAAACTATTCCCGGCATCTCTCCGGCCGCGCTCCGGGAGAGGCGCCGCCCACCCTGATCGACTATTTTCCCCAGGACCTTCTCGTCATCGTCGATGAGAGTCACGCCACCCTTCCGCAGCTCAGGGCGATGTCTCTCGGAGACTACTCCCGGAAGAAGAACCTCGTCGATCACGGGTTCCGTCTTCCGTCGGCGATCGACAACCGGCCCCTGACTTTCGATGAGTTCTCGGCCCGGACGGGGCAGGTGATCTACCTCTCGGCGACCCCGGCCGCCTACGAACTGGAGATGGTCCATGGGCGGGTGGTGGAACAGATCATAAGGCCGACCGGTCTCATGGAGCCGGAAGTGGAAATCAGGCCCGTCGAGGGGCAGGTGGAGGATCTCATGGAGGAGATCAGGGTGCGGGCCGCGAGGAGAGAGAGGGTTCTCGTCACCACCCTGACGAAGCGCATGGCCGAGGATCTGACGGAGTACTACGATGATCTCGGCATGCGCGTGCGGTACCTTCACTCCGAGATCGCCACCCTTGAAAGGGTGCGTCTTCTTCACGACCTGCGTCTGGGGAAATTTGACACCCTCATCGGCATCAATCTTCTGCGCGAGGGGCTGGACCTCCCCGAGGTTTCCCTGGTGGCCATTCTCGACGCCGACAAGGAGGGGTTCCTTCGCTCCGAGACCTCCCTCATCCAGACCGCCGGAAGAGCGGCCAGGAACGTGGGGGGAAAGGTGATCCTCTACGCCGACCGCCGGACGGATTCCATCCGCCGGATGATGAAAGAGACGGCGAGACGTCGTTCGCTCCAGGAAGAGTACAACCGCCGCGAGGGCCTGACGCCGACCGGCATCCACAAGGCGGTCACCAACGTTCTCTCGTCGATCTACGAGGCGGATTATGCCCCCGACCCTCTCGCCGGGGAGGTCGCGCCGGAGTACTTCACCATGGAGGACCTGGAGAAAGGCATCGGAGCACTGGAAAAGTCGATGCGGGCGGCGGCCGCCGACCTCGAATTCGAACAGGCGGC
>PVMK01127799.1_pt1 | contig 25467 bp, 27 predicted proteins | sample 1853481 | NCBI WGS metagenome assembly PVMK01 (sample SAMN08533507, study PRJNA380276) | Marine sediment metagenome, whole genome shotgun sequencing project.
CGTGCCCTGGCTTCCAGAGGATCAATTCCCTGTGCCCTTAAAACCGCCTGGGCGTCTTCGCGCGCGGGATAGTCTTGATAGTGTTACGGGCTTCCTGACCCTTCACGGTCATATCCAGAGTGGCTTCCGTTTCGATCATGGCCGCTAAAACCGTTTGAAATGGTACGGTTAACAAAACCATTAAGGTTACGAGAAGCACACTTGCCGATTTCGATCGTTGCCGAATTAACTTCATTCTGAACCTCCTCTAAATTGTTTTCATTCTATTTATCGTATCCTTAAAATCAGTCATTGTCAATTTTGTCACGCGAGCCTATTGTCACATACAGAGGACAGTGCACAGAAAACAGATGACAGAAGACGGGGGGCAGATCTGCTTTCTGTCTTCTGTCTTCTGACATCTGTCTCTGTTGTCTGGCACTAGAGGCTCCAGAGGACTCCGCAGCCCGGCAGCATGTGGGGGGTGTATCGGTTTGGTGAGTTTTGCCTGAAATCTCTGGTATTTTGATCCCAGCCAAATCTCTTTGCAGGCGGTTTCAAACACGTTGCCTAAAACAATCGAAGAATAATCAGACGTCGAAAACGGTGATATGCAGCATGGAAGCACATTGCCGTTTGCGGTGATGTACATCAGGGTTTTCGGGCGGAAGCACTGTTTCCCAGGAACACCGGGTCCCCGGAATTCAGCTCCGCACGCTTTCAAGCGGCGTGGTCAGGCCGGAGGCATTGAATTGAATGCCGAACTGTTTTGCCAGCGATCCTGGCTTTGATTTACCAATATTGCCGGGTTTTGCCATCTGATTCCATCAGGGTTTTTGCGGGTGTTGCCACACCCATAGCCGGCATCGTCCTGGAAATAAACCAGTCGCTGCAGGTAAACTTCTTTTATGCACTGATGGCGGCGGCCAGCCGGATAAACTCCGGCAGCTCGGCTATATGTTTGCGCGGGTTCCCAGATACCAGAGTGAGAGCTTTCGGGTGGTTCGCACAGAGCCGCTCCGCTGTGCTCTACGAAGGACTTTGCAGATTGCCGACGATCTGATCAAATTTGTCGCTGTTGCGCATGGCGCTTGTACCCCTGCGGTGAGGCCGCATCCAAAGAGATGCGCAGTTCATCCAGGCCGGCTGCGATCAGCTCACTATTGCTCGTTTTTCATCCAGCAAAATCCCGTTGGAATTAAACCGTACATATACGTCACGATTTTTTAGATGCCGGATCATGGCCGGCAGATTCTTTCATTTAATAGCGGCTCACCGATGCCGTGCAGCGCGATCTGTTCCAGTTCCGGCAACTGATCGGTTATCCGGACCAGCTCCTCGAGTGTCATATCCCGCGCAGGTTCCCAGCTTCCCCGGTATAGAGAATGCACGCCTTGCATTTGAGGTTGCATCGATTGGTTACCTCTAAATACAAATTTCCGGGGAAGGCTTTAGGTTTCGCGTCAACTGCGGCCATGAATCTATTACCTGACTTCTCATTAATTTTCATGCAGATTCAGGTATTGACCTGCAAGTTATCTCAAACAGTAGTTAGATCACGGTTTTAGGTTGGTCCCGCCGATGCGCGCATTGAGCCCGTTGAAATCGGAAAAAATGCTCTGATCTCTTATCTGCGGGCAAACGGGCTAACGGGCCACAGGCTCAACCCATATCACGTGAGCATTTTAAGGACGGACTCAAATAACGAAGCTATTGGGCTGTTAGATGCATTTTCGAGATAGGTTCCTCTTACAATGGTGGTGCAAATACTGCCGGTTCGCTTATCGGCTTTGGCGCCGATGACAGCCGGCCGGCATCGATCTCGATGCGTTTGCCTTTAAATATCGGACAGAACTCGTCCGGTTCATTGAATTGGTTTCTTAATTTTCGTCGGGCCGCACATCCGCCACCGCAATTTTGAACATATTCGCATCTCAAACAGAATGGGGGCGTTTGATGGGTCTGCTTGAAATACGGGCGATTCGAATACCGCTTCCTTTTGTTGCGCCAGATCCTCAATGGTCAGATCCGAATCCGGCCAGTAGACGCAGGCTTTTAAATGGCGGTCGGGTGTCACGCGCATGCTCCGGCTGCCGCAGGGCGTGCCCTTTGAGACCATTGACTCCCAAAAACGTATTGACCAGGGGTTCGGTTACCGAGATAATTTCACAATCTTCAAAAAGGATTTTAAAGGCCCTGCCAGTATTGGTCGAAATTTGGCATAAATTCAGCCGTATACATGGGCTGATAAACGTTGACTCTAAAATCAGCCCCAAAAGATGCTGCCAGGCCGGGCGATTTTGCTCAGGTCTTTATAATTCAAATTCATCAACACCGCCAGAATAGAAACCCGAATTCCCAGCTTTGCCGCATCTTTCGATACCACCCATAACCGTTTGCCAGTTGCCCCGGCCGCGAAACTGGTCCTGTCTTTGCTCATCCGGAAAGTCCACCGAAAATTCCACATCGCTGAAATACTTCAGTTTCTCATCCGGCGTGATCGACAGGGTGTAGCCATTGGAGGCCAGGCTGAGCTTGATCTGTCTGGCGTGCAGATATTCTATAATTTCAAAATATTGCGGGTTTAGACCATTTTCACCGGTACCGAAACCGATGGAGTTGATCGGGATGCTTTGACATACGCTTTGAATATCATTAAGGGTTAGATTATCGATCTGGTCCTGATCTCCGGTAGCAGTGCGCGCAGGACAGATTACAATCGCTGGTCAGTCCGATTCCGAGAGAAACCATATTTACTCCTAAATTTATCCGCAGATTACGCAGAACAAAAAATATTATTTATCCGCAGATTACGCAGATTACCGCAGATTTAAAAAATTAATTTTAAGAGCTAACCATGTAAAATTATTACAGGGGCGCCAAAAGTTCGAAATAATATAAACTCTGAGCGCTAAAGTATCGTTTTTAACCCTAATGTAATCTGTGAAAATCTGTGTAATCTGCGGATATTATTTTTATTAGGTCTTTTATATATAGTTTTAATCTGCGTTAATCTGCGTAATCTGCGGATTATTTACTGTGGATCGGCTTTGAGCTTTCAGCTTTGAGCCTATTTGGCTCTGTGGTGAATTATCCCCATAAGGATCTGCTTTTAACGTTTAAAAAGGTACTTTAGCGGTACCAAAAACATATAATACGCTGCCAGAAACGCTGCCCGTAGTGTGCCCGTCACTTTGGAAACCCCGATTCGCTTTGCGGTACCTGATGGGCACACTTTGAATGCGCAGTCCTTTTCGCGCGGCCTTTGACGACCATTTCCACCGGCCAGCCATAGGTCATCTGTTCCATGTCCAAATCCAATAACGCCGTGCTTCGAATCGCCCGAAACGAACCGATATCCGTGATGCGGACGCCGTACAGCCAGGCGCAAAATAAACACGATGATCGGTTGCAGCTGACCGTGCAGCGGCATGGAACCCTTTTCAAGCTCTGCCGCCGATGCGGCTGCCGATTGTCAGGTCTGCGCGATTCTCGATCAGGGGGGTTGCAATGGCCTCCAGTTGACGGGGATCATCGCTACGGTCGCCGTCTAAAAAGACAATGATGTCACTTTTGCGGGCTGCTTTGGCACCGGTTAAACAAGCCGATCCATAACCGCGGCGAGGTTCATGAATTACCTGGGCTCCGGCGGCGATCGCCTGTTGTGCGGTATCATCGCTGGATCCGTTGTCCACAACGATAATTTGCGGCCGCCTGTCTTTTGGGATGCTGCTGACCACCTCACCGATGGCCTGTTCTTCATTGAGAGTCGGAATGACGACGGATAATTTCAACATGTCAAATATAGATTACGTTAATGACGCTCCAATAAATATGGATGTCCCTGCGTATGAGGCACGTTGTTTTTCCCGTCCTTAGCGGCATACCATCTAAGGATATAACCGCCTGCCAGTAATGTAATCAATGCACCGTATTCCAGCACCAGCACCGATGCCGGCATGGTCGCAGATGGGGACACATACTTTAAATAGGACAGGGTCACCGTGCAGCTGAACAATAACCAGGCAACTGCAGGATAAAAGCATAGAAACGGGATCAATATAATTACATACCAGGCATGTAAGGATGCGGGTATCAATACCATCAATAACCCCATTAAAAAATAAGCATAGCGGATTGCCTGGTCCTTTTGTTTGCTTTTAAAGAATATATACAATCCAGCCGCTATCAAGCCGAGTAAAAAAATCTTGCTCACCAGATCATAATTGAGCTGCGGCAACAGATACATCATCAAATATTTCAGACCCAGGTTGAAACTTTCATTTGGATTCTGAAGATATATCGGTAAAAACCCTAAAACCTTACGTCCGGCAACTAAAAAAGGTAGATAAAGCAAAACAAAAGAGACCCCAAATGTTAGGATTCCTTTAATGCGTTCGCCGCGGTTCAACAGTACAGGCAATAAGAGGGCCGGATACAGTTTGATTGCACTTGAAATCGCCAGGGAGGCTATTGCCGGCATTTGTTTATGTGTTGCATTCAGGTACAAGGACAGTACCATCCAGAATACGATTAGGCCCTCCAGGTGGCCGCTATAGGCGATTTCAAATATGACCAACGGGTTCCAGGCATAAATAAGGAGCCGGGTGTCATCAAAACCATAAACCCGCAAAAGGGCCAGCAGTACAAAGAGAGTCAACACATCAAATAACGTCATCAAGCCTTTATACCCGGAAACACTTTCTCCGACTATTATGTGGAAAAGTCGGAAAAATATCTGCGCGCCCGCCGGATAGACCGTGGGGTAGGACTTTCGATTGATATTCGGATACACTTTGTTATCACGGAGTTCTTTCAATTCATCTGCATCAGGCGAATGCTGGTAAGGATTGAAGCCGTTTTGCTGAACCCGTCCGTCCCATATATATCGATACATGTCTTTGGAAAGTACCGAGGGGTCTGCGGGAAGAAGACAAGCTCTGAAAATCACCGCGAAGATTATAATGACAAACACCATTCCTTTTGAATGCTTCCAGAGGGACCGATGCTTGAAGATCAGATAAATGCTGCTGAAGTAAAGGGCGTTCAAAATAATAAATATGAAAACATAGAATTGGATGCCGGTTTTGCTGATAAATCCAAATTGGGTAAAATAGGGGTGAAGCTTGAAATTAAAAAAATAGATGAAACCCGAAATCAGGCCTAATCCGACAATGACAGCCTGCGCATATTTGAGGGGCATTACCGGTGAACTATTTTGATGAGGGTTTTCCATATCCGTGTTTCACCGAAAGAAAGAACACATAGAAGAATCCGCAGGTATAAATCAACAGGAAGGGGCTTACCAGATATTTACTGAAAAATAGGAACATGAGAAGCCCGGTAAAGGAATAAAGGCCAAGTAAAAATTCGAGAATCGATATGGAATTAAGCGGAATTGCATAGCGTTTGCTTTTCCAGCTTTCTCCTTTATTCTGGATACCATACTTGGGTGTTCGAATGAATCCGCTTTTGATATTAAACAGCGCCTCCAGTATTGCTTTGGTATTGTTGACCGCAATTCCGGTCCCAAGACACACTAATAATGGCAAATATTTGATGCGGGATTTCCAGTCGCGATAGAGGATGCGCTGGGAAAACAGGTACAGCGATGAGGGGCCGAATGTAGCCAAACTCAGCAGCGTAAATATCATGATCAGATACGCCGGGTTGTCAAAAAACCATTGGGTGTAAAGCATAGGGATAGAGGTCAGTACCACCAGGAGCATCATCGGGTGAACCATGTAGTGGGTGAGATGCAAAAATGCCTGGATTTTTATCAGCCACGACAGATCCGATTTAAACAGTTTACCCAGGTTTTTTTTGGCGGTTTGAATCGATCCTTTGGCCCAGCGGTGCTGCTGGGATTTAAATGCGTTAATCGTCACTGGAAGTTCCGCCGGACAGACCACCTGTGGTGCAAACATTAATTTCCACCCTTTTAATTGGGCTCTATAGCTTAAATCCAAATCTTCCGTCAGGGTGTCGGCCTGCCAGCCGCCGGCTTCCTGGATGGTTTTTTTGCGCCATACACCCGCCGTACCGTTAAAGTTCATAAAAAATCCGTTCCAGGCTCGAGAAGCCTGTTCCACGCCGAAATGGCCGTCAATACCGATGGATTGCGCGCGCGTAAGCAACGAATAATCGCTGTTAATATGACCCCACCGTATTTGAAGCATACCGATTTGAGGATTTTTGAAATAGGGGACAGATTCCTTTAGAAAGTTCCGATTGGGAATAAAATCGGCATCAAAGATGGCTAGCAGCTCACCTTTTGAGGTTTTGAGTCCCTCTCTTAAGGCGCCGGCCTTAAATCCACTGCGATTGTCTCGACGCACATGAACGATATCAACGCCTTTGGCTTTCATTTCTTCGATCGTAGCTCTGGCAATCTCCAGCGTGTCATCGGTTGAATCGTCCAGAACCTGGACTTCAAGCAAATCACCTGGATAGTCGATCATGCAAACCGCTTTGATCAGACGTTTTACCACATAACGTTCATTGTAAATCGGAAGCTGGATCGTGACGCGGGGCCAATCCCCGGCGGGAACGTTTTGATAAAATGCATCTTTGATTTTTTGATGGTTTTTGACGGCCTGCGGATATTTGCGGCGGTAAACCAGCATGAGAAACCAGCAATTCATGCCGTAGGTAAACAGTGCCATCAAGGCCGAAAGATAGATAAAAAGCCAAAGGTATTGAAGGAGGTCCATCATAGCTGGGCTAAAGTTAGAATGAATCAGACTTTTCCGGTATTTTTCTAAATGATCATTAAAAAAGGAATCGTGCTCGTGGCACCATTCGTTTCGCTTTAATTTGGCCGGCTTTTTTTATTAGTCGGGAAATGCGCGAAGACCTTATAGGACGATTTCCATTAAAGGCATGGGATAAGGATTTTAGCTGCCGGTATTTAGAGAAATCATTTAAGAACAGGTTAAATATCTGCAGCCTGTGAAGTATGTGTCTATTAGATTTAAAAGCAAAAATCAATGAAAATATGTCTACTGTATTGATGCTATCTCGCTTCGCTTTCTATCTTACTAAAACACAGGTTATGCTTTTCGGGCGATGATAAAGTTCATTCCATTTTCTTCGTTATCAAATTCAATTGTAAATCCAATCGATTGCAGATAATTTCGGGTCCAATCCGGGGAAATGCGCAGTTTTAGAAAAAAGCTTTTTTTCAGTTCCCATTGGTTGTCCTTTTTTTCATAAATGATGTCGTGTACCTTTACGGTGTCTTCTTCATATTCGAGAAAACAGGTAAAAATCGTATGGGCATTGCTTTTGACGGGTAAAAACCGGTCAAGCTCAGTAAGTTCAACTGTTAAGTTTCGAAAAGATAGAACCAGGCGGCCGTCGGCCTCCACAGCGGAATATACTTTATCAAAAAGCTCCTGGACCTTTTGTAAAGATTCGAGATGCGTCAGTGTATCTCCCATACACACGATCAACTCGATACTTCCGCTAACATAATCTGTAAAATTTAATAAATCATCGCAAACAGCTTCGATCTGGAATTGAGCAGCGGCTTCTTTTAATTCCGACAACAATTTGGAACTCAGATCAATTGCCACTACCTGAAAACCCAGGTTAGCTAAAGAGATTGACTGAAACCCACAACCGGCACCCAGGTCAAACGCAAGACCCGAGCGCAGCGGGTGAATGTCGTGATCAATGAAAAATTTTTGATTTTCCTCAATTTTAGCGTCGGCGCCCCCCGATATCCAGGAATAATATTTTGCGAGAAGATTTTCATAATGTTCAGAGACATTGGCCATGATCCAAAAATTCCTCTCTATCTTTTTACGTAACCCATTTGCACAAATTCGCGATAAGGAAACTAAACTCAAGAAGCAGTGTTACTAAAATCGGCAAAAAAAATAAACCTCCAAAAGAAACAACTTGTTTCCGGTTTGGAGGTTTATCAGAATGCGAATTATTTTTTCGGGTTTTATTAAACCCGCAATCTATCCTGGAACGCTCTATTATTCGCCGCCATATTTGAAGGAAAGGTTCACTTTCGCACGATATGCAGCGACTTTGCCGTCTTCAATTTTCAAATCCAGTTGTGAGATTTCCGCAATCCTCAAATCCCTCAGGGATTTGGAGGCTCTATCGACTGCATTTTTTGCGGCTTCTTCCCAAGAATTTGGGCTACTCCCTACCAATTCGATAATTTTGTACACACTGTCAGACATTTTTTCCTCCTTTCGGGTAGCTTCAAACACACTGTCAATTGATCGCTTTTACCGGCAGTCGGTCGGTTATTGAAAATCCACCACGCTGCCGCTGCGATGTTTTAGCCCCTTTAAGGGCTAAAGTCAAGCTTGAAAAAAAGAGGATTGAACGCGCTTCTGCGTTCCAATGATAAGCCTAAAAAATGCTTTTAAGGCCAAGCAGTCCTATCGCCATTTCTTATAGGACGTCTTCAGTTGCTGAAACCGGTCTGCGCCAATAATCTCCCTGACGCGGATAATAAACCCCAGGCGCTCGTTGGCAAGTTCGGTACGGGCACTTTCGAGCCGATTAAATTGTTTGCGGACTTTGGCGTCATCGACAGTTTTTTTGCCCAGCAGTGTATCAAGTTCAAACTGTTCACGCTCGACTGCATTTTTTAATTTAATGAGCTTGCGGTGACTATTTACATACAGCTGATCCAACTGACCGACCTCTTTCTGGGTCAGGTTAAGATTTTGAACCACCTTTTGATTATACCACCACTTCCCGGAAGGTACCTCCTGACCGGCGGCCAAGCCAGATAGGCTGATCATGAATATCAGCAGTATGACAACCCAAGCCTTTTTTAACATAATTTTGGTCCTTTCTTTGCTAATGCGGAGATTCGATTGGCCTCGTCAGTGGTCGGAATCAGAAAATCAAGAAAATCTTGATCCAGGTTCAAATTGGTTTCTCCGATAATATCCAGATAGACCTGGGGCAATGCGTTTTCCACGAGCACGTCTATCTCCATCATCAGTCTTTCTGCTTCTACCATATTTTGTGCTAAATTTCCAATACTACCTTGCTGTTGACTTCGAATTAAAAAGGTCGCCCATACGACGATAATAACCGCCGCAACGGCCGCAGCGCTAAAAGCAAATCCTCTGTTAAAGAAGGGCGTCCGAACTTTTTGTTCCGCCACTGTAACGCGTCTCTGCGGTTCCGGAGCATAATGCTCGGCCAGTTGCCCGAGGCGTGCCAATTCATTTTCAAGCCGTTCCTTCTGTGAGCGACATCGGGAGCATTCCAGCAGATGCTGCTGCAGCAGCATGGACAGATCGGTGTCATCGATGACTGCCTGTAGAATGTCGTTTTCCCCCAGATGGGGCTCGTTAGGGTTATGGATACTCACGTTAGGTCCTCCTGAAGAAATTGACGCAATCCCTTTTCTTTCTTAAATTTTGCCAATGCCCGATACAAATGGGTTTTTACGGTGCTTTCACTTTTCTTGAGTACCTGAGCGATCTCATTTATATTTAGATTGTCAAGAAACCGCAGCATAAATACTTCACGTTCCATTTTTGATAGTTTTTTTGCTATTCGTCCAACCTGCCGCCAGAAATCTTCTTTTAAAACCTGTTCCAGCGCTTCGGGCTGCTCTCTAAGCTGGTCTGCCTCAGGTTGTATGTCAGTGCCTTCATCGGAAGATTTAAATATGGATCTGACTCTTTTTTTACGCAGATAGTCATTCACCCGGTTTACTGCAATTGTGTATAGCCAGCTGCGAAAGCGCTCCGGTTCACGGAGGCGGGAAATGCTGCGATACGCCCGAATGAATACGTCCTGGGTAAGGTCCTCAGCATCCATTCGGGCGCGTATGCGGTAGTAAATCATGCGATGTATGTCTCCCTGATAGCGATCAATCAGTTGGTCAAAGGCAAAGCGGTTTCCATCTCTGGCCTGTTTGACAAGTTCTGCCGGCTGTGTATCAGAGGTCTGCGAGCCAGGCGCATTATGTGTTGATGGAGTCATATTTTAGTATCAGCTAGTTTATCCACACATGAGAAGAACGCTTGCGGTAATCGTTTTGATAATACTGGCTCAAGATAATCTTGTCCACAACTGTTACACGTTCATTTGATTTATCCTCCTTTCCTGAAGAGTTCTGGCAATAAAGACGTCAGACCGCAACAAATGGTTTACAAATATTCAGGCATGGCTCTTGCCGGATACCTATTCGAACTTATACCGCTTTCCATAATAATGTGCTGAATGACGGAATTGCGGCATAAGTGGTTGTAGAAAAAAACGTTTGATCACCGGAACGTTTTTTTGACAACCACTATAAGCGTTAGGATTGTTTGTAATGGAAACCGGATCATATTCTTCTTGCATAACCGCTGATTCCTTTGTAAGAATGCTCCCTTACTACCTGAATCTTGCATGAAAATTAATGAGAATATGAAAGCCTCCGACTCGTGCAAAATTCAGGTGCCAAGCGAAAAGAGAGGGTTGGTTTTTTGGTGGATTTTAAATTATCCAGAAGTAGCCCGATAACGGTTCCCGCTATTGACATCGTCGAAGTGGCGTCCTTAATTGCCAGGATCCAGAGGCCCGATGGGGAAATACCGTGGTGTGAAGGTCAAAAATCAGATCCCTGGGATCACGTTGAATCCGCCATGGGTCTCGGTGTGGGGGGCTACCTTGACGAAGCCAAGCGGGCGTTTGAATGGTTGGCCGGCATGCAGCTGGAAGACGGCAGCTGGTACACGGCGTATCGGCAAGGTGTTGCGGAAGATAAAACCAGAGACGCCAATCTGTCTTCCTATATTGCGGTCGGCTTATTTCACTATTATTTAATGACCGGAGATAAAGCATTTTTAAAAGAAATGTGGCCAACCCTTTCATTGGCCATTAATTTTGCATTGAGCCTGCAAACACCTGACGGAGAGATATACTGGGCGATAAGCCCCCAAGGCAATATTGATCGCATGGCGCTCTTAACAGGGTCCAGCTCCATCTATATGAGTATTAAGTGCGCTCTGGCGATCGCAAAAATATTGGGGTTTTGTATGCCATCATGGGAGATCGCATTACGCAAACTGGCAGGGGCTATTAAAAATAAACCCTTTTTATTTAATATGACGAAATTCCGCTATTCAATGGATTGGTTTTATCCGGTTCTGGCCGGTGTTTTTACCGGAGATGAGGCCCAAAAACGAATTGACAAATACTGGAAAAAATTTGTGGTTGAAGATCAGGGGGTGCGTTGTGTCTCGGATAAACTCTGGGTAACCATTGCCGAGACATCGGAACTGACGCTGGCGCTGGCGGGCATGGGAAACCTTGAGCAGGCCGGAATTGTGTTTAATTGGATCTGTGATCGACGCTATAATGACGGGTCTTATTGGTGCGGATTTACCTGCCCGGATCTGGTCATATGGCCGGAGGATAAAATTACCTGGACCAATGCGGTGGCGCTGATTGCCGCCGATGCGATCTACAACTTAACACCCGCAAGTGTGCTGTTCAGTCATCGATTCTGGGCGACCTCTGAGTTGTCGCCATTTGTCGATTCCTAATAAGTGGGGACATCTTAATCGGTGATAACATCCATTTCAATTGTCTTACCACAGAGTACACAGAGAAATTCAAAAGTTAAATTTATCCGCAGATTACGCAGATTTCCGCAGATTAAATTATAAATTAAAAAAATAAAAAAATTAGGGCCACAGGTTTTAGATTATTATTAACTGTTGCTGCCTCTGTAATAATTTTAATCAATATCTCTTAATATCAATTTTTTCAAATCTGCGGGAATCTGCGTAATCTGCGGATTATTAAATCACATGCGGAAAGATCACCGCCCATATTTTTTAAAAAAAGCATATTCCAAGTTTGAGCGATTTTATACCGAGCATTTTTTGCGGCCGCATTTTGACTCCCTCGGTAAGACTCCCACAATTATTAGGCCCTGGCATGTGGAAGTATTCGGCAGCCCTATTATTATCGGCGATTATGTTTCCATCATTGCGGCTTCGGATAACAGGGTGCGGTTGTCTGTATGGACAGATAAGCAGGTAAGGGGACGAATTCGAATCGGCGATTATTGTCTTCTCTGCCCTGGAGTCAGAATCAGTTCGGCGTCTGATATCAACATCGGTGATAACTGCATGATTGCCAGCAGCACTTATGTTACGGATTCCGATTGGCACGATATCTATAATCGTATTGGCTTCGGCAAAACCGATTCGGTCGATATTGCCAATAATGTTTGGATCGGGGATAGCGCAATTGTCTGCAAAGGGGTTTCCATCGGTGAAAACAGTATCATTGGCGCTGGGGCTGTGGTTGTTAATTCCATACCCTCAAATTGCATTGCCGCCGGAAATCCTGCCCAGGTTGTTAAACACCTTGATCCGGAAGAATCTTTTACGACCCGCAGGCAATGGTTTTTAAAGCCTGCTAATGTATTTAATGAAATTGATCAACTGGATAGGGAGTTGTTACGCGAGAATACACTGCTGCATTGGTTGCGGTATCTGTTCTTCCCCTCCAAAAAAGATTAAAAACAGGTTTCAGGCTTCAGGTGTCAGGAAACAGATGACGGAGGACAGAAAACAGAAGTCAGGTAGGGTAATTTCATTCTCCAGTTTTTACCATCTGTCTTCTGTCGTCTGACTTCTGTTCTCTCACTCCTGACACCTGAAACCTTGTAATGTGAGCCTTGCGATATCCATATGAAATCTGTATTTTTGAAGGATCAGAATTTAGGGTAAAACCCGGCTTTAAAATTGCGCCAAATTTTGCTCGGGTCTAATAGATATCACAACTTTTCCGTAAGTTTGCTTATTCTCAATATACCTTACATTTTTTGCCCTAAGCTCCAACCACAATATGTTGATGTCTACGGCAAATAATTTCTGACAGAGCTGAAATTTGCATTATTTGCCGCACAAGTGAGGACCCGCCATGTCTAAGAAAAAGGCGACTGCCATAAACGCATTGCCACAAAAGGTGCGCTAATCGGCAGTCTCATCTACCACAGATTTAATCCTGATCTGGCCAAGAATAATTGTCTCTTGACACGAGAATTTATTTTTGTCACCGTTGCAGAAAATCGGTCTGGGTAATTTGGGGGAAGAATTATGGACTCGACAACACTGACAAACTTTTGCTGGAAGAAGGACAAAAACGGTATTGAGTTTTTAGCCGGCAAAATTGTCAGCCGTATTAAAGATGTCTGCAACCAGAGCTACCGTTTAGGTTGTATCAAGCTGGAAATTGACAACATGGAAAGCTCTTGACATGAACCACACCACTCGTGTGTGTATGTCTTGTTTCACCGTGAACTTAATTCTTAACCGAAAGGAGATACTTAATGCCGGAATCTAAAATTCAAGAAATGATAAAGCCGTTATTGTATGGTGCTATTGGTGGTGCGATTTTAACAATAATTATTGGCTTCGCTTGGGGTGGATGGGTTACGGGCGGAACTGCTCAAGAGAGGATTGATGAGGCCGTGCTGCCGCTGGCGGCAGAGATATGCGCCAACAATTTTAAGGCTGATCCCAATTTTGAGAAGAATTTGGCCGCGCTCAAGAAGGAAACTGACTGGCAGAGGGATGATTATATTGAAAAAGGCAAGTGGTCGGTTATGGCCGGTGATGACACTTCTAAGTCCGGCGTAGCCGGCGCCTGTGTTGAAAAGTTAAGCGATTTGCTAAAATGAATCTAACAGAGGATAAGTAAGAGTGGTTCAAAATTATTGGGCCACTTTTTATTTTCCAGTTTTTAATGTAAAATCGCTTATAATTATCCTATGCAAAACATCCGTAAGCCCTGAGTTTGTCAACAATATCATTGGTAATCTTCAGCGCTTCTTTTATTATGCTCACTATACCAGATATTGTGGTTTCACTATCGTTGCTGAAACCTGACTTATCTCCAACATACTCAAAAAATAAACTGCCCTTAAAAACTGATGATATCCACTTTTCCATGACTAAGGGCATATTTGGTATTGGAGCCGTGACTCGGTAAAAGCAGTACCGAAATCTTTTTGGATAGATGTAGACCGCATGCAACTTTTTGTATGCGGTCTTTTCATATGGGGAAAATTATGTATTTGCGCAGCACTCAGTCCTCATCACTTCTTTCTATCTGCGATCCAGCATACAAAACCCCCAGAAAAATAGGCCGCCGGATAGTGCGATCAGGCAGCTGATGATAAACAGGACAAAGGATCCGGTAATTTCGTACAAATAGCCGCTAAAAAAGAAACCCACCATCAGGCCGAGACCGTAGGTGACAGCATTGTTTACGGCCTGGCCCAAGGTCTTGGCTTTATCAGGCGCCAGGCGGTCAATATAAAGGATACTGGCCATATGAAATGTGCCGTATGTTACGGCATGCAAAACCTGGGAAAGTAAAATTGCCGGTACTGATTGCGCGAAAAAAAGAATAAACCACCTGAGTGCGGCTACCAAGAATGAAAAGATCAGGACCGCTTCCAGGGAGAAGCGTTTAAATATTCGATCCGATCGAATCATGACCAGAATCTCTGCGGCTGATGCTAAAGCCCATGTTAATCCGATAAATGCAGTTCCGTATCCTAAATTCTCCAGATGAATTGAAAAAAAGCCATAATAAGCACCATGGCTGACCAGCATTAAGAAAGCACAAAATAGAAAAACGAGAACCCGTCTATCAATCAGGCTTCTTGCTCCTGGAGTGAGCCGCTTTTTTTGGGCGATTTGAATATCAGGAATTCGGGTGGAGATGGTGGACAGCATCAGCGAGCCGGCTAAAACGAGAACGACAATGATCTCCACTGAATAGAGATCAATGATTTTACCCAGCACGAGCACGATCATAATAAAACTGATGGACCCCCAGGCCCGGATTCGACCGTAACTTTTTTTCTCTCTTCCCAGGAGGTCCATGGTAAAGGCCTCCAGAAAGGAAATGATCGGGGCATAGAACATCCCGTAGAAGACAGTGATGACCAGCATGGGCCAAAAATCAACCGTAAAAAGATACAGCATCCAGATCAGGGCACTGCAGAAATTGCAGAGGATATAGATCGGTCGGCGGGCATTGAGGCGATCGGCCAGGGCTCCCCAGATGATCGGAAAAAGTACCATAACCACCGAACGCACAGCGGATAGAATTCCGATTCGAAAGCCGCTGAATCCCAAATGGTAGCAATAGAGGTTGAAGAAGGGTAAAAAAATTCCCAGCACACCAAAATACAGAAAGTACTGGGAACCGATAACAAGATGATATGTTCGCTTGTTTTCGGTGGCCATGGTTGATTCATACGGCATTTAATCAATATTGACGGTGATCTGTTTCGGTTTTTCTTCTTCGGCTCTTGGGACTTCTACCGTCAGAACCCCGTCTTTAAATGATGCTTTAATCGAATCAGGCCTGATCGACTCCTGGAGTGAGAAGGATCGGTTAAATTTACCAAAACTTCTTTCCTTGCGATAGTAATGTTCATCCTTGATTTCCGGATCCAGCAGGCGCTCCCCTTTGAGGGTCAGCACATTGTCTTTAACCTCAACCGATACATCCTCTTTGTTAACGCCGGGAAGCTCTATTTTCAGAACAATTCCATCGTCGGTTTCATAAATATCAACCGGGGGTCTCCAGTCATAAAGACTGACCTCATCGTCGAGATCCCGTGAGCGTCCAAAAGACTCGTTAAAGATTCGATTGATTCGGTCCTGCAGGGCCGCTACGTCTCGGAATGGATCCCATCTTACGATAGCCATGGTTAAACCTCCTTATACCTTTTATTCGACAGAAATTTAATCACACCTCGATTCTTGTCAAGCTTAGAATCTTTACAAACTACCGAATTAGTGTTATTTTGATCTGGTTTTTATAGAAGCAGAACAAAAAATTCGCATAAAATTTTAGGAGCCGGAGATGGAATTTATCAAAATTAGAATTGCAGAAGATTTTGGTCATCTGGGTTCTGACCTCGAAAAAACGATTGAAGACATGTTTCGATCGATGAGTCCGGCCTTCTCTCTTGCCGAACGCACCTGGAAACCCCCGATGGACATGAACGAAACTCCTGATGAAATTGTTATCGTCGCTGAGGTTGCCGGAGTGGACAAAGACAATCTGGAGGTCGAGATCAGCAGCAAGGCGGTTAAAATTCAGGGAAACCGGGTTGCCCGGCACTGCACTGCCGACGCCACCTACAGACTCGCCGAAATTCAATACGGCCGCTTCGAAAGAATTCTCTATCTCCCGGCGCCCATTGATCCTGAAGTCGTATCTGCCGGATACACAAACGGTCTGCTCGAGATTCGACTTGCAAAAATGCCGATTGAAAAATCCCATAAGATCACGATATCAGACGGCTAAATTAAATCTACTAAAATATTTTTTTGTGTTGCGGTAATCAATACAATCGAAATTAATAAAAACGGAGGACCAGACGACCATTTCTGGAGGTAATAATGACCGATCAACCTGATCAAAAACCACCGGTAGAGATTGATACGGAAAAAATCCCCGAGCTGCTTCCCATCCTGCCATTGTTCGATGCCGCCATGTTTCCCAAAATGGTACTTCCCCTTGTGGTGATGCAGGGGGAGTCGGTGCGGCTGGTTGATGAAGCCATGGCTAAAAATCGCATTATCGGGCTGGTTGTATCCAAAAAGCCGGAAGAGGGCAATAAGCCTGACCGCGAAGATTTGGCCCAGGTCGGAACCAGTGCCTTAATATTGAAAATGGCTAAAACCCATGACAATCGAACCCAGCTTCTGGTTCAGGGCCTCCACCGGTTCAGGATAAAATCCTGGGAAAATAGCAGGCCCTATTTACGCGCTCGTATCGAGTTGTTGAAGGAAGACGAAGTCAAAGATGATGAAACCGAAGCGCTCATGTCCAACCTTATCGGGCAATTTGTCCGCATCTTGGAGCTTTCGCCGGGGCTGCCGCCGGAGATTGGCCAGATGGCGAAATCGATTCCGGAAGCCGGTACACTGGCGGATATGGTTGCGTCTACAATTAATTCCAACCCGCAAGAAAAGCAAACAATTCTTGAAATTCAGAATGTGAAGGGGCGCCTCAAGGAAGTGACCCGTCTGGTGAATCGTCAACTCAGTATCCTTGAACTGGGGAATAAAATTCAGAGCCAGGTCAAGGGGGACATGGATCAGAGTCAAAAGGAATATTATTTGAGGCAGCAGCTCAAGGCCATTAAAGAAGAATTGGGCGAAACAGACGAAAGTCAGGTTGAAATTGAAGAGTACCGGACTAAAATTGCAGAAAAAAATCTTCCCCAGGAAGCCCGCAAGGAAGCCGAGCGCGAACTTGATCGTCTGTCACGCATGCATCCGTCCTCAGCCGAATATACGGTTGCCTCAACCTATCTGGACTGGATCACCGCTCTGCCATGGCACGAACGCACCGAGGATAATGTTGACATCAAAAAAGCCAGAAAGATTTTAGATGATGATCATTATGGGCTTGAGAAACCCAAAAGGCGAATCATTGAATATTTGGCAGTGCGCAAATTGAAGCCGGAATCCAAAGGGCCCATTTTATGCTTTGCGGGACCTCCCGGTACGGGTAAGACTTCGCTGGGGCAGTCAATTGCGCGTGCGCTGGGTCGTAAGTTTCATCGTATCTCGCTGGGAGGTGTTAGAGACGAGGCTGAAATCCGAGGTCACCGGCGCACATATGTTGGTGCCCTTCCCGGACGCATCATTCAGGGCTTGCGGCGGGCCGAATCACATAATCCGGTCTTTATGCTGGATGAAATCGATAAGGTGGGCAGCGATTTTCGTGGGGATCCGTCTTCGGCACTTCTGGAAGTCCTGGATCCTGAACAGAATTTTTCCTTTACCGATCATTATCTGGATGTACCCTTCGATCTTTCCAAGGTCATGTTCATTACAACAGCCAATATTTTAGATACCATACCGCCGGCACTGCGAGACCGGATGGAAGTTCTGATGCTTCATGGTTACACGCTGGATGAGAAATTAAAAATCGCCAACCGCTTCCTCATCCCGCGTCAGAGGGATGAACACGGAATAAAGTCCAAACAAATAAAATTTAATCAGGGTGCCGTAAAGCAAATTATCACGGGTTACACCCGTGAGGCCGGACTGCGTAATCTGGAACGTGAAATCGCCAACGTTTGCCGCGGTGTGGCCAGCAAGATTGCCGCCGGCAAGGTCAAGTCCGTAACCATTAAAATAGAGGATATCCACGGGTACCTTGGCCCTGTGCGGTTTACCTCTGAAACCAAAGCCCGCGTGACCGCACCCGGTATCGCCACCGGCCTGGCGTGGACCCCGACCGGTGGTGAGCTCTTGTTTATTGAAGCGACCGCAATGAAAGGGAATAAAGGTCTGACCCTGACCGGACAGCTGGGAGACGTGATGAAGGAGTCGGCAACCGCCGCCCTGAGCTTTATTCGCTCAAATGCAATAAAACTAAACATCGATGAAGATTTTTTCGAAACCCATGATCTTCATATTCACGTGCCGGCCGGTGCGATACCCAAAGACGGGCCTTCTGCCGGCGTCACGATGCTGACCGCGCTGACATCGCTGCTGAAAAACAGGACCATTCATAAAGATATGGCGATGACCGGTGAAATTACCTTAAGAGGCCAGGTGCTGCCGGTCGGCGGCGTAAAGGAAAAAGTGCTGGCCGCCCATCGGGCCGGCATCAAGGAAATTATCCTGCCGGAGTGGAACAAAAAGGATCTGGAGGACATACCCCCAAAGGTTCAAAAAGAAATCCGCTTTCACTTTGTCGATAAGATGATCAATGTTCTCGACCTCGCACTTGACGGCAAAAAGAAGTCCCCCCGGAAAAGGAGACGAAAAAAGAACTGATTGCAATGATTCCCAATTTACGCGTACGCACAATGCCGGTCGGTTACCGTTTCGCGGTCATATTCGCACTTTTTACGCTTTTTATCTACGGGTGTGCGAGCAGCACACCTAAATCTCACCCCCCGCCGCCCGGCAAACCCGGTTATCCAAAACCATACAAAGTATTGGGCAAGTGGTATCAACCGCTGCCGCATTCTGAGGGTTTTCGCCAGCGCGGCGTGGCCTCCTGGTATGGGCGGGATTTTCACGGTAAAAAAACATCCAACGGTGAGATTTACAACATGTATGCCATGACCGCTGCTCATAAAACATTGCCGCTGGGTACTTACGTGCGGGTGCACAACCTGGAAAACAATCGCAGCATTGTGGCCAGAATCAATGATCGCGGCCCCTTTGTGCGCGGTCGAGTCATTGATTTATCTTACACGGCCGCCAGAGATATCGGGATCGTGGGTCCCGGTACAGCCAGTGTTGAGGTGGTTGCCCTGGGCAGACCGGCATCGGTCGCCGGCAGTTCGGCAACAACTTATATTGCGGACGATTATTATTCCGGCAATTTTACATTTCAGATCGGTGCTTTTTTAAATCGTGAAAATGCCGAAAGACAAAAGCGCGAACTTGCAAAAAAGTATAAAAATGCCCACATAACCGTTTATGACAGAGGAGATAAAATCTTTTATCGGGTTCGGGTCGGCAGATTTACAACTCTAGAAGCGGCCGTTCAACAGGAAGAAATTCTCATTCAGGACGGATTCCCGGATGCAATTTTGGTTGCGGAATAGTGACCGGATGGTTGGGTGTTTTCAAACCGGGTGCAAATCACCCGGTTACACCCGCACCGATTAAGGCACTGCCGTGCCTTCGAAAAGCCCTGTTCAAAGCTGCACAGAACGAGTTAGTCATGTTTGCTGTCGTTTTGCGGCATGAACCGGCAGGTGTTCCCATAACAGAAAAATCATTGCTTTTTGTATGGCTCTCATCTATAAAAAAACTTCCATATTCCAACAAATAGTGCCGGCGGATTCGCCATAAATTACAGCCTTTTAACATCCAATGAAAATGGATAATTTCCTTTGAAAACCCGCTATTCCATTGTTCCACAATTCCATTATTCCATGATTGAGGTAAAAACTCAGGCCTCAAAAAATACCCTGTATTTTCATTCAGTTGTAGAAATTCCGAGACGTTAAATTACAGCGGAGAAATTATGCAACCGATTGTCTCTTCCGGAGTTCTTTCACCGTGGGAACCCGGTATTTTTAGCCTAGCGATCTATGTTATTCTTATTCTGATTTTCGTTGCATCCCAGCTGTTTATTGCTGTCTGGCTTGGGGAAAGAAAAAAAACCGTTGAAAAGTTAAGACCTTATGAAAGCGGCATTATCCCCACCGGCACCGCCCGCCTGCGTTATCCCGTCCCGTTTTATCTGGTGGCAATCTTTTTTCTCATTTTTGACGTAGAAGGCGCCTTTATTTTTGCCTGGGCTATCGCCTATGGAGAACTCGGCTGGTCAGGATGGATGCAGATTTCATTTTTTATCGTGTTGTTGCTTCTGGGCCTTTTTTACATCTGGCGAAAGGGGGGATTTGATTGGGGGCCGACAACCCAAAAGGATTAAGCGATCGTTTGCTTGGCGGAACAGATGCCCTGATTAACTGGTCACGTAAATACAGTCTGTGGCCCATGTTCTTCGGGCTCTCGTGCTGTTTTGTCGAGGAAGCCACCGCCCTGACCGCCCGCTACGATATGGCCCGTTTCGGAGCGGAAGTCCTGCGTCCCTCCCCGCGGCAGGCCGATCTTCTGATTATCTCCGGCACGGTCTTTAAAAAGATTGCGCCGGTTGTTCTGCGTCTATATGAACAAATGGCCGAGCCCAAATGGGTGATTTCAATGGGATCCTGCTCCAACTGCGGGGGCATGTACGACGTTTACAGTGTTGTGCAGGGAATCGATCAGATTTTACCGGTGGATGTTTATATACCGGGTTGCCCGCCCCGGCCGGAGGCCGTTCTGGACGGACTTGTGATGCTGCAGAAAAAAATAGAGACTGAAAGTCCCACCCGGTCTATTTTTCACTTTAAAGGCGGTACCCAGGGAAGTGTCAAACCCATTCTCGTAGACGGCCAAACCAAATCCCGTGACCCCCGGGGTCCGGGTATGGAAGGTACCGCCATACGGGGCACTTCGGTGGTTCCGCCTGAATTTCAGGATAGCCGCTCAGATCTCATGTGGACTCCCGCCGCCACGGCAAATCGAATTAAACCCATCCGATCAAAACCTGGCTCAGATTTTGAGCGCACAATTCGGCGATGCCGTTGAGCCCGTGTCTCCGACATCAGACATGCTCACGTTTCAGGTTGCCGAAAGCCGGCTCAAGGATGTGCTGCGTTATCTGAAAACCGAGGCCATGCCCAAATATCAGCGTTTGGATGATCTGACCGCCATTGACGAATCCGCCCGCCGGCAGCCGGAAAACTATCCGGACTACACAATGGTCTATCATCTGCTATCCTTTGATTCCGCCAGCCGGCTGCGGCTGAAAGTGCCTTTGCGGGGTCAGGACCCCGTCACCCGGAGCATCACCGATATCTGGCCTTCGGCCAACTGGTATGAGCGGGAAGTATTCGACCTGATGGGAGTTCGTTTCGAGGGTCATCCGAACCTGCGCCGGATTATCATGCCGCCCGACTGGCAGGGTCATCCTTTAAGAAAAAGCCATCCGGGCAGGGCAACCGAAATGGCGCCTTATACCCGCAAAGAAGCCGAAGAGCTGCAGCCTTTGGATGGCGGCGTTTATGCAAAAACGAGTGACGGTGAGCACCAGCTGATTCTAAATATCGGCCCCCACCACGTCGGCACCCACGGTTTACTGCGCTACATCGTCGCCCTTAACGGTGAAGAAATTATAGACCTTGATATGGATATCGGCTATCACCACCGGGCGGTGGAAAAAATCGGTGAACGCCAGACCTGGCACCAATTTATTCCCTACCTGGCACGTGTTGATTATCTGGCCGGCGCGGCCAATGATCTTCCCTATCTTCTGGCGGTGGAAACCCTTGCAGACATAAAAGTACCGGAGCGCGCCCAGGTGATTCGGGTGATGCTCAGCGAACTCTTTCGTCTGAGCAACCATCTGGTCTGGTTTGCCACTTATGCCCACGACGTCGGGGCTATGACGCCTAATTTCTACACCTTTCGTGAGCGAGAGATGATTCTCGATATTGTGGAGCTTATTACCGGCGGAAGATTGCACCCCTCCTGGTTCCGGATAGGCGGGCTGGCCGCGGATTTGCCCTGAGGGATGGAAACAGGCCGTCGATGAATTTGTCCAAATATTTCCAAAACGCTTGCAGGAATACGAAAATTTGATCCGTAGAATCCCATTTTTAAAGCGCGCACCCGGGGTGTCGGCCCGATCTCTTTGCAGGATGCCATGGACTGGGGGGTGACCGGGCCCAACCTGCGAAGTTGCGGGTCTGGAATGGGACTTACGCAAAAAGATGCCCTATTCGGGTTACGAAAATTTTGAGTTTGAAGTTCCCACTGCAACCGGTGGAGATTGTTATGCCCGCTATCTGGTGCGCGTCGAAGAAATGCGACAGAGTCTGCGCATCATCGACCAGGCAGCCAACAATATGCCCTCCGGCCGTTATATAACCGATGATTACCGTTACGTGATTCCCAAACGCGCAGACATGCTCAAAGATATCGAAAGCCTGATCCATCATTTTATCAATGTGACCCGCGGGCCCAAGATTCCCGCGGGTGAGGCTTATGTATCCTGCGAAATACCCAGAGGAGAGCAGGGGTATTACGTGATCAGCGACGGCCTGGGTTATGCCTATCGGGTGCGTATCCGCGGGCCCGGGCTTTGCAAATGTGCAGGTCATGCCCTTAATGGCGATCGGGCGAGAGTATCGCGGATTTAATCGCCATTATCGGTTCGGTTGATTATATTTTACCGGATATCGACCGCTAGGATTCAGATGTCAGAAAACAGAGAACAGAGAACAGAAAAACAGAAGTCGGAATAGCTGCTTCATCTTCAGGGCTTAAGCATCTGTCTTCTGTTATCTGACCTCTGTCCTCTGAATCTTGAAACCTGAAACCTTTTAAAGGGCAACTGTAAGACGAATAAATTTTATGTTACCCAAAGAACTTAAAAAATCTCTGTGGAGAAAATTGCCCATGCGGATCATCCCCGGGAGATGGTGGTTGACGTCATGCTGGCACTGCAGGATCACTACGGTTACTTTGAGTGATGAAGCCGTGGCGGACCGTAGCGGGCTCTGCTGGGGATGTCTCCGCTGGAAGTGGAAGAAGTGGCCACGTTCTATACCTTTACCTATCGTGAACCGGTCGGAAAATATGTGATTCATGTCTGTGACAGTGTGATTTGCTGGATGGACGGGTATGAATCCATACGAGATTATCTTTGCAGAAAACTGGACATCGCTGTGGGCGCCACCTCGGCGGATGGATTATTTACGCTTTTGCCGGTCTGCTGCATCGGGTATTGTGATCAGTCCCCGGCCATGTTGATCAATCGTAAGGTTTATGGACATCTCTCACCGCAAAAGATTGATGAGATATTGGAGAAGTTGAAATCAGAAGCCTGATTGATTGATTTGGGATTTTCGGATTTCGGAATAAAACACTTTTACCGCAGGACTACAAACATTCGCGCTAGATTCTTTTACTCTGTGTTCTTTGTTTGTTCCTAAGAGGCACAATATATCGTGTGTGTATTCACTTTAAATCATTAATCCTTTTTTAACTTTAGGCATTTTAGGCACTTTTAATTTTAGGCATTTACAATGAAGTATCCTCAGGTCTTACTTGAAAATCTGCAAGCCGGACCGGATTACCACACTGGAAGAATACGAACAGAGCGGTGGGTATCAGGGTTTGAAAGCGGCTATCAGCCAGCACGGTGAAGGGGGCATCCAGCAGATGATTGAGGATGCCAACCTGCTGGGGCGCGGCGGCGCTGCATTTCCAGCCGCGTTTGAAGCTTAAATCAGTGGCCGCCGACGCGCCCTTTCCGAGATATATCGTTTGCAACGCCGATGAAATGGAGCCCGGCACCTTTAAAGATCGAGTTCTGATTCATGCCAATCCTCACATGATTATCGAAGGTATGATCATTGCCGGATTTTCGGTTAAAGCGGAAAAGGGCATTATTTTCATCCGGCCGGAGTACGAAAGCGGTGCCCGAATTTTCGAACGCGAGGTCAAGGCTGCCGAAGCAGCCGGTTATCTGGGTAAAAACATATTGGGAAGCAATTACGCTCTGGAAATTGTTGTTCACCGCAGCGGCGGCCGGTACATCTGCGGCGAGGTGACGGCCCAGTTGAATGCACTGATGGGCAAGCGGCCCAATCCAATGCAACCGCCTCCTTATCCAACCGAAAAAGGGGTCTGGGGCCTGCCCACGGTGCTCAGCAACGTGGAAACCTTTGCCTGCATGCCACACATTATCCGCCGGGGCCCTGACTGGTTCAAGGACCTGGCCAAAACCGAACCCGGTGCGGGCACCAAAATTTTTTGTGTCAGCGGCAAGGTCAAGCGGCCGGGCTGTTATGAGCTGCCCATGGGAGTCCGATTAAGTGAGATTATTAAAGATTATGCCGGTGGCATGCTGGATGGCTCAGAATACAAGGCCTGTTTGCCGGGAGGCGCTTCAACCGGTTTTCTACCTAAAGAACACTTTGACATTGAAATGGATTTTGAATCCCTAAAAAAGGTCGGAAACCGACTGGGAACGGGCGCCATTATGGTATTTGACCATAAAACCTGTCTGGTGGGGGCGACCTTGAATTTAACGGGGTTTTTTGCCAGAGAGTCCTGCGGCTGGTGCACCCCCTGCCGGGAAGGCCTGCCCTTTATTCGGGATTTGCTTTTGCGCCTGGAAAACGGTGAAGGCCGCGAAGATTTTATTCCTTTGCTCGAAGAAATGGGCCGGCATCTCTGGAGTGCTTACTGTGCGTTTGCACCCGGAGCCGTCGCACCCCTGCAAAGTTTGCTGACGCACTTCGGGGAGGAAGTCGAAGAACATATCAGTCAGAAAAAATGCCCGTTCAGGTAGACGCTAATTATTTGGTTATACAAATATAAGCAGATAATGGTATTTCTTGTGAATTGAAGATCTTGGAATGTTGGAATACTGGAACAATGGAATAGTCTGTTTTCATTGAGGACCTTTTTGAAGACTATAATTTTGTACGAGTGTTGTATATGCCGAAGCTTGTTATCGATGATCGTGAAATCGAAGTTGCACCGGGAACCAAGGTGATCGAGGCTGCGGAAAAGCTGGGAATCATGATTCCGCGGTTCTGTTACCATCCGGCTCTGGGGTCGGTGGGCGCCTGCCGGGTATGTGCCGTGAAATTTTTGCAGGGCCCGTTTAAAGGGGTGCAGATGAGCTGCATGGTGGCTGCCCAGGACGGCATGGTGGTGTCCACTACGGATAAAGAAGCGGTCGATTTTCGTAAATATGTGATCGAATGGCTGATGCTCCATCATCCCCATGATTGTCCGGTTTGCGATGAAGGCGGGCATTGTTTGCTGCAGGATATGACGGTTTCCGGCGGCCATGGTATTCGAAGATACTTGGGGAAGAAGCGCACCTACACGGACCAGTATCTGGGTCCCTTGCTCCAGCACG
>PVMK01188147.1_pt1 | contig 25453 bp, 23 predicted proteins | sample 1853481 | NCBI WGS metagenome assembly PVMK01 (sample SAMN08533507, study PRJNA380276) | Marine sediment metagenome, whole genome shotgun sequencing project.
AACTTGTCAGTAACCTCTTTCGGCCTATTTGTTAGGGCCAGGAAAAAAGATGTTGGTTGTCTCTTGGTAGGCTTTATACTCCGGACGCTTCTGAACCGAATAATACTCCGCTGGCACTGCCCCAGTATGATACACCAGTGTGGAATACATCATTTTTGATGCCATCAAAAGACCAGCACCAAGCAGCCCCCAAATAATAATAGACTCATGATCATGCAGTGCAAGCCACGAAGGGATGGCGGCAATAACAAGACCATTCCACACCATCCACTCTGCAAAGTAATTCGGGTGGCGACTGTATTTCCACAAACCGACATTACAGACTTTATTCTTCTGGCCTGATTTTTTCATTGCTCTTAAAAAGGCCAGTTTTTGCATATCGGCAATAGACTCCATGGCAAAAGATCCGGCCCAAACAAGCATGCCAATAACTTCAAACGCTGAAATACTGGCGCTTGGGTTTGCCGCAATCAGGAACGCAGGTATCGCCAGAAAAGAGGCGTTTGCCATGCCCTGCAAAATGGCATCTACCTGCATAGCTAATGCGGTATTGGTCTTACCTGCTTTTATCCAGCGTCTTTTTTGATATTCATAGCGAGGAAACTCTTTTTTCAGCAGGCCCATCTTCCACATTTTCAAAGCGCCGAGTCCCATTCGGCTCCCCGCAAAAATATAAGCCATACTAACGAGGGCAACACGAATCGGATCCCCTTCACTATATACCCAGGTCAGGATTCCGATAACGGTTAAGCCCCATGGCCAGCCTATGTCCACATAAGACATTCGCCCGGTGCGCCAAGTGGGAAGACAAACCACCAGGGCAAACAACAGCATTTGCAGTACACCATTAATAAAGCTGATGGAAGCCAGGCTGTTGGTCATCAGCAACAAAACCCAACCAACGGCAAAAGAAATTAACGGTGAAAAGTACTTCATATTGTTTTCCAGATCATTAGATACAGAAGTCGGACTCAATCTGATTCCGACCTCTTGGGTTTAGTTGTTGGATCATCAGTATAGAAAGAGTTCATTAAGCTAGGTGACGGTAAATCGTATTCTCACCGCGCGAGCCAGCGGGCACAGTCTTGTCCCAGCTTTTTCAAGGCCAAAGCTTCATACTCGGCTTTTTCACCATCAGACAGAATGTCCCTCCAGCGACCATTGCTTCTCTTATGCACAAATGTCTTGGCACCGCCTTTCCAAGGGGCTCCGCCCAGCGGGGTCGCATATTCTGCATGCTGCTTCATATAGTCGAAGGTGCAATGATAGACCATCTCATCCCATTTGTTTTCATTGATTTCCATCTCTAGGAAATTAGCAATACGGCGGGTTCTGGCAAATTAACTCAAACCAGATCGCAGAAATCTGACTCCCGGTTTCAAGCCACCAGGTTCTGCCAAATTAACTCGGTTAGATCATAGAAATCTACCGCTTGCTCTCAAGCCACCGCCCTATTCCATTCTGTAAACGCACTCATCGTGAGATTGTTCTGCCTGGTTGTTAGCGTACTGATCCGTTATATGGATCGCCTCTGGGATCACCTCGCGATGTGCTACCGGATAGCTACGCAGTTTATCTGCCACGATTTTCCTGGGCTCACCCTGGTGACTCTTTATCAGCCTCCTGAAGAACCGCTTGGCAGCAGCACCATTGCGTCTCGCCTGTAGGAAAACATCAACGACTTCGCTATCCTGATGTACAGCCCGCCACAGGTAATACTGCTTGCCATTGACCTTCACGAAGACTTCATCGATGAAGAAGGTATCACCATAGCTTTGATGTTTTCGCTTCAGCCGCCGAGCATATATTGCTCCGAACTTGATACACCAGAGCCTGATAGCCTCTCGACTGACGGTGCGAGTTTATTTGGCGATACCCGCCACAGCCCTACCGGGTGGGGCTTGAGGGTGGCGAGCGGGGTGATAAATGTGCGGCGCAGAAGAGCCCCTCTGTAGTCCACTCCCGGAACCAGTCGCCAATATCATTCATGAGTTGGTCCGGATCGACCTCGGGAAGAGAGGCGCACAGATCAAGTGCTGTGCCCAGGGACTCGTTCCGCAGCAGGGCAGCGAGTAAGCAAAAGCGTTGGGCGTCAAGATCTACCCTCCAGGCACGGTAGTTGTGGCGGTACACGACGACAAAGGCCGGGCTCGCGGTCGGGATATCGATATGCCGGTCTTCGCGTACTGCAGTGATGAAAGCGTTGACCGGATAATCCAATTGCAGCAGGCGAAGAGCCGGAATGGTCTGCAAACGAACCTCAGACCAGCGCTCAGTAGGAATGGCCGCGAGATCTTCGAATTGAATCGGATCGACGCGGCGGGCGTCGAAGACGTCCTCCATCGCCCGCTCTACGGTCGCGACGGCGGCGGCGAACTCACGATGGGGTAGATCGTCCCTTCCCTCAGCCAGGTAATCGGGGAATTTGCTTCCCAGCCGTGTCAGGCTGTAGTGGGTGGAAGGATGGAGGGTGACATAGTCCCTGGCCACTTTTTCAAATAATTCAGGGCCAAACAGCTGTCGTACAGTGGGAAACTCCTCAGTAAGAATCTCAGTGAGGCGCCTGAAGTACATGTTGCCATAGATTGACAGCCGTTCCACGGAGCTCAGCTGCTCGGAGGGCAGCACAAGGTTTTCAAGGTTTTCCTCGGTACAGGGCAGTATTTGGCCGGCGGCTTGACTTCGAAGCCCGGCAGGGACGCCGTCGGGATGCGTTACCACCGTCAGCATCCAACGCTCGACCTGCTCGAGTTCAGGCGATCTATTGGGCATGCGCCAGCCTGCCAGATTGACGAAATTGTTTTGCCTTGAGCAGCTCGGCGTGCAGTTCCTCGAAGGGCGGAATACTGGCGTCCCACTCCAACAGCGTCGCCCGCCCGCCGGTGCGGTGCTCCACCTCGCGGTACAGCTCCCAGACCTGATCAATTACCCTGCTATCGTGGGTGTCGATGCAGTGTGTGCCATTGTCGGTGTGTCCGGCCAGATGAATCTGCACGACCCGATCATAGGGGATGCCCTCCAGGAAGGACTGGGGATCGAGATCGTGATTGCGGCAGCTTACATACACATTGTTGACGTCCAGAAGTAAGGCACAGTCCGCCTCTTGTGCCATGCGGCACAAGAATTCCTGTTCCGGCATGGTGGAGTTGGCAAAGGTCAAATAGGTGGAGGCATTTTCCAGAATCAGCGGTCGCTCGAGAAAATCCTGTACGATACGAATCCGTTCGACCAGGAAGGCTAGCGTTTTCTCGTTATAGGGAATCGGGTATAAATCGTGGCCGTTGCGGCCCGCCACCCCGGTCCAGCAAACATGATCGCCGAGCCATACCGCTGCCGTTCGCTCGGCCAGTTCCTTGAGCTTGCCCAGGTATTCGAAGTCAATGGGGTCTGTGCTGCCAATGGACATCGACACTCCGTGCATCACGATCGGATAGCGCTCGGCAATCTGATCCAGAACATACAGAGGTCGCCCCTCGGTGTCCATATAGTTCTCGGACAGGATTTCGAACCAATCCACTGCCGGCCAGTGTTCAAGAATGTGGTTATAGTGGACCGTTCGAAGTCCGAGTCCGAGGCCCAGGTCAGGAAATTTCCAGCGGTTTAACATCAATTCGCGCGCACCACTGCACCCAGCGAGCTAGCTGAGGCGTAATTTAACTGTGGCCGTAAACCCGGTCGCGGCAAGCATCGCCGCGAACCAGGGCAACACCGCTTAGGAATGGCTTTCGGGAACTGGAACTTCGCAGCCTCCGTGCCCTTTGCAGGAGTTTTTGCCGGCGCAACCGTTGTCACCGGCTTTGCAGCCACCTTGACCCTTGCACTCGTTCTGCCCTTTGCAACTGTGCTTGGCTGTCGTTGCACAACCGCCATGGCCCTTGCAAGAGTTTTTGCCGGCACAGCCATTGTCACCGGATTTGCAGCCGCCGTGGCCCTTGCATTCGTTCATGCCCTTACAGGCATGCTTGTCGCCGCCTCCGGCTGCGCCTTCCCCAGCCATTACAGCGTGAACCTGCGTACCGGCTACAATCCCGGACACAGCGCCAAGCAACAATTTGTTAAAAATTCTTCGTTCCATACTCATAGGGAAACCTCTTTTCAAGTCTAGCGAAAGACAGGTGTGTACCGCACGCACACATGTCAACCCGGCGTCAGCCAAGTCGCCTAGCTTAGTAGTCTAGACGAGGAACAGAAAACGCGCCAATCTCTGTACGAGTTGCTCATGGACGTAAAGGCCTGAGCGGCACCAAGCCTGGCACCTTGCTGAAAAACCAGATCCCCATCCGTACCCACTCCTGGGATATATCCCAGCCCGGGTTCATGGAGGCCGATACCGTCGCCCATTGTGGCAACAGCCTGGCCGGTGACTTCGTCTGGTCACTGACCATGACGGATATCGACACGACCTGGACCGAAAATCGCGCCACCTGGAGTAAAGGCGCGGAGGGTGTGCTGGCACAGATCAGGGACATTGAAGCCAGGCTGCCCTTTCTCCTGAAGGGTTTTGATTGCGACAATGGCTCGGAATTTCTTAACTACCACCTGCTGCGTTATTTCACTGACCACCCTTCAGTAACATCTTTCACTCGCTCACGACCCTACAAGAAAAATGACAATGCCCACGTGGAACAAAAGAATTGGTCACATGTGCGCCAGCTGTTTGGCTATGACAGATTCGAAGACCCCTGCCTGGTGAACCTGATGAATAACCCTGGAACCCGTAATCGGCGCCCAGGACCACCCGGGTGTAGATGGCACCGTCTTCTCCCGGCCCGGTAAAGAATGTGGCGCGGTTTTCGCGGGGGCGACGGAATCAAAATTCCTGTCCCAGCAAGGGCGGCGTCAGCCTTTGAGTAACGTATACTGCGCCGCTGCCACGGACTTTTGCGGCAGGAGTTCTTTATAATGCCTGCTTCGGAACGGTGAATTCGAATGTGGGAAAGTGGTACCACTGCTGTGGAGCGCTTTGACCGCAAGAATAGTCTGGCAGGTGTCTATCGATTGCGGTCAACCGGTTCATCACCCTCGACGGTCGACTGCTGATCGAGTGCCCCTTCCTCTTTCGCCTTGAGTTTTTGTTGGCGCTTTTCTTCTTTCTTCTTTTTCTTGGCCAGCTCCCGCTGGCGTTTTTCAAATGAATAGTTTGGTTTGGCCATTGGCAGCTCCTTTCGGCATCTTCAGCCGTAACGCCATAGCATAAGCCATTTTCATTTGCACGATGGATTTATTTGATGGAAATGCTGTCGGACAACGATCCGGCTCGGCCCTGGTTCGAAGTTCGGTTTCAAAAACCTGTCCCTGCCGAATTATTAATTCATTCATAAAATCAATAGCTTAGTTACAACCCAACGCAAGCCAACCACCCCAAGACCCTTGTACACCACCACCCGCGTCGAGTGCGTCAGGTTCGTCGGGTATAATTGGAGTTTCTAGCCCAGGCTATGGGCCCTTTTTGGCACCAGAGTTGGCAATACACATAATCCTGAATTATCTTAACAACTGCGGCACACTAAACACCCTGCCCACAGGACGCGTATGAATTATTTTCACGGCCCTAAGTACATTTTGGCTATCTCACTTTTTTTCTGTGGCGCCCAGTACAGCCACGGCTCGAATAATCACTGAATAAATTGGTCTATCGATTCCCGCGGCAATGGCGCCGATGGCGTTCACACCAGTGACATCAACAGAGACGGATTCATCGACGTAGTGTCCGGCAGAGGAGTTTCACAAAGACTTATAACTGCTTAGAGCATCCGACTATGCCGGGGAGATGGGTGACAACATAACCCGGAGTCGGTGGATGTGACCTGACCTGGCCACATATTACCAGATGCTTGACCACTTCAGATGTTCCCTGGCAACGCTGACTACTCCACTGTGTGTGACTTCGACACTGCAAACGTTGGAGTCGATGCAGAATGCTTTCGCCAGGTAAGGATGCCCTTGGTCACGTCACATATGAACGCCACCGCCCTGAGCAAACTCTGCTCTACCAGCTTATAGAGAAACACTACCCCACCCTGATTGAAGAACTCGAAGCCAAAGGCAAATGCCTGCCAGCACACGTCCATCGAGAATTTGAAGCATATCTCAAATGCGCTCGCCTCGAACACGGGTTCCTGCGCGTACGCTGCGATAAGTGTCACTTCGAGCGGCTTGTGGCGTTTTCTTGTAAGAAGCGCGGATTTTGCCCCAGCTGCGGCGCCCGCCGGATGGCCGAGACCGCGGCCCTGTTGGCCGATGAAGTATTTCCCGACGTGCCATTGCGCCAGTGGGTCATCAGTTTCCCCTTTCCTCTGCGATACCTGTTCGCCGCCCACCCACAGGCGATGGGTAAGGTGCTGGGCATCGTTTACCGGGCGATTTCCACTCACCTGATACACAAGGCCGGCTTGAAGCGCAAGGAGGGCGCCACTGGAGCCGTGACGCTGATACAGCGTTTCGGCTCCGCTCTGAACCTCAATATTCACTTCCACATCCTGTTCCTGGATGGTGTGTACGCCTATCGCGACAATCGCCCACCCCGCTTTCAACGCGTCAAGGCACCGGATAAAAGTGAGCTGGAGGGCCTGGTTCAGCTGATTAGTCAACGTGTAGGCCGTTGCCTGGAACGGCAGGGGTTGCTGGAGCAGGATGCCGAGAACGCATGGCTGAACATCGACCCCGCAGACGATACGGATGCCATGCCCTATCTCCTGGGCAGTTCCGTGTCTTACCGGATCGCTGTCGGCCCACAGCAAGGTCAAAAGGCCTTCATGATCCGCACCATCCGGCCACTGGATCGCCCGGATCCAGGATTGGAACGGGTGGCCAAGGCCAACGGGTTTTCCCTCCACGCGGGCGTGAGTTGCGAAGGCCACCAACGGGACAAGCGTGAGCGCCTGTGCCGCTATATCGCCCGTCCCGCCGTCGCCATCCCCCGTCTATCACTCAGTCGTATACACCCTGAAGACGCCCTACCGGGACGGTACAACCCAGGTGGCGTTCGAGCCGGTGGATTTCATGGCTCGATTGGCGGCTTTGGTGCCAAAGCCCAGAGTCAACCTCACCCGTTACCACGGGGTCCTGGCACCCAATCACCGCTGGCGCGGGTGGGTCACACCGGCCAGGCGTGGCAAGGAGATGAAGACGGGAACAAATGCGGAAGCAAGGACACCGGCAGAGTGTCATGCGGCGATGACCTGGGCTCAGCGCATGAAGCGAGTCTTCAATATTGACAAGGTGAATTGATGCGCAGCATCAAGAGAAGGTGCCCTGGGGTACAAGGTGAATTGATGCGCAGCATCAAGAGAAGGTGCCCTGGGGTACATTGAGACCTGCGGGCATTGCGGAGGGGCTGTCAAAGTTACCGCCTGCATTGAAGACCAGGACACCATAGACCGCGGCCAGCGTGTCGCCACTCACCCGCGCAGCTACCGCCAGGGTGCTCATACCACCTGCCCCGAGCACATGCCACGCGGTCACCGTGCGATGCTGGAGTGGTCGCCGGAGCGCTTCCTGCAATGGGCTGGCGAGATCGGCAAGGAAACGCACCTGGTGGTGGGCCACCTGCTACAGGAGAAGCGACATCCGGAGCAGACCTATCGGCGCATCCTGGCCTTGCTAGGCAACGCCAAAAAATACGGGCGGGAGCGGCTCAACAGGGCCTGTGCCAGATCGCTTGCGATCAACTCACCGACACGCAGCAGTGTCGAATCCATCCTCAAACAGGGGCTGGACCAGGTGCCGCTGGAAATCCCCCAAAACACTGTACAGAACGAACTGAATCTGGATCACCACGAGAACGTGCGCGGTGAAGATTATTACCACTAACCCAAAGAAGAGGATATACCATGCTTAACAACCAAACCCTGCAAACCTTGCGCAGCCTCAAACTCACCGGCATGGCCGATGCCCTGGAGCAACAGCTGGCGCAGCCGGCCACCCATGAAGAACTGGGCTTCGAGGAGCGCCTGGCCCTGCTGGTGGATCGGGAAATGATGTATCGCACTAACAACAAAGTGGCACGCCTGTTCAAGGCGGCGAAGCTGAAGTTACAGGCTTCTGCGGAGGACATCGACTACCGACACCGACGAGGGCTGAACAGGAGTCAGTTCGCAGACTTGCTCTCCAGTCACTGGGTGCACCAACACCACAATGTATTAATCACCGGCCCGACTGGCTGCGGTAAGACTTACCTCGGCTGTGCCCTGGCCAACCAGGCCTGTCGTCATGGGCTGTCGGTGCGCTACTTCCGAACATCCCGGCTGCTGGAATCCCTCACCATTGCCCACGGGGACGGCCGCTTCAGGAAACTGGTCCAGCAACTCGCCAAAACTGACGTGCTGGTATTGGATGATTGGGGGTTAGCAAAAATGACCCTGAGCCAGCGCAATGACTTGCTGGAGATCATGGAGGACCGGCATGGTCTGCGATCGACACTGATTACCAGCCAGCTGCCCATCAAGCAATGGCATAAGGCCATCGGTGACGCCACCCTGGCTGATGCCATTTTGGACCGGCTGCTGCACAACAGCCACAAGATAAAACTACAGGGAGAGTCGATGAGAAAAGCCATGAGCACAATTGCTGAATCCGATCACGCCAAGTGATATGATCCAGTCCTTCGCGTTGGCAAGGTCAGGTGATCGGAATCAACCAGAATGGATGATCGGAATCGCCAGAATACGCACCCCTGATTGCGGCAAATTATGAGTCGGGTTTGCTGACTGTGATCGATTTCGTTCCTACCACACCGCAATCCGGTTCATTTCAGCACTCAGGGTGTAAGCCACCGCTTCCGGCCTGGGTGACAGCCGGCTTTTGAGTGCTTTCCTTCAGACGAACAAACCTGTTGTTGGTGGGGCACGGCTCTCTGGCAACAAGCCAATTGCTGCTGAAGTCGGTGGTTGATCCAAGTGCGCGAGTATTTTTCCGATCACCACTGAGTCTTCGATACTGGCGATGATCTTAACCTCACCACCACACTGATTGCAGGCTTCAATATCGATATCAAAAACCCGCCTCAATCTCCTGGCCAAAGTCATTGCTATGTGGCGTTCCAGCGGTGGGGTTTTTTGAGTCGGCGGTGGTGCTTTGCCTTTCTTACCTTTGCCTCGTTTCGCGGGAGTGATCAACCTTCGATGCTGACTGTTGGGTGCAAGCGGAAGCTCCTGCTTAGAGGGGCCTAGAGCGGCACGGCAGCTGGCGAAACTACAATGCCGACATCACACACATCCGCATGAGTACTGATGCGCTTAACCCTGACCCGGCCACACCGGTCGCCGCGGCCATGTTGGCGGCAGCTACCGTCGCGACACACATCGCTTGTAAATTCGGCGGCAGCTGGGAGCAGATATCCATGCCTGAGTGGCCCAAGGCACTGTCCATCTGAAGCAGTTGTAATGCATTAAGCGCCGCGGACGCAGTGATGAAAGGGACAATTAGCCCACAACCTGCGGTGAGAGAGACTATTTTGAATTTGCCGTGGATCACAGCCAATTCCTGGAGATATTCCGAAAGTTCGGCGCCACCCCAGCCGTTGGAGAGCATGCCCAGGGTCTCGCCAGAAGCCGGATCTACGCGCCACCACGCATCGCACGATTTAGGGTCCCCGGACAGGACCACTAGCCGACCGTTTGACAGGTCTTTCTTGATGTTGGCCTTCGCTTGTTCCGGAAGAGACTCGATCAGTGGCTTGGAATCTACGCTCAGCACGGTGAGCGCGCCGCCATTGTCGAGCCGCTGCTGCAGCCTGCCATAGGCGGAGCGAGACCATTTCTCACCAGCGAACAACTTGTATTCGAGCCAAGTGTCGGCGATACCGCTGTACGACGTTGCAGCGGCATGCGGTGTTCTGTCGACTTTGGAGACAGCGTACCGCGGCGCATTGATGATGTCGAATCCTTCACGGCTGGCATCGATTCTGCCGTAAGGAAAGTAGCGTGCGACGATTGCCGGCTCTGCCCGGTAGGAAATGACTTCTTCATTCTGCGCTGCGATCACATCCGAGGTCAGCAGAAAAACCTCCGCATCCTCTGAGAACTGAGCGATGAGACCTTTGTTCATTTCCAGTGGTGTATCGGAGGCCAGGGACTTCAAAACTTCTTGTTGGGTACTCAAGTTTCGATCGAGAAACTTCGCGGTTGAGATGCGTCCGGTCTCGACCCTGAAGAAAACACTTCGGGCTAGTGACTGTTTGAACAAATTCACGTCATCCTGCCAATGCGCTATATCGCGGGTGATGATCTTGGGGTGCTGCCCCGGTCGCAGGAGCGTGATCTCGATCCAGTGGCGCATCACATGAGTACTGCTTGATGCGCCTTTCGAAGATGTTTTGTTGCTGCCTAAGGCATCGGAAGCAGCGAGAAAACTATTGCCTACCTTCTGGAAAAGGGGTGCCATAGCATTTGCGGCATTGTCTGCTGACATCACCGTGCCGTTAATATCGAACGCCTGCTTGAGCGACCCTGCGCCGAAATCGAAGACCGGAAAGAACAGCTCGGAAGCGGCCAACAGTTCCTCACCCCGGGCACCCGTGCTGTCATCGCTTGCCAGGAAGGCGCTTGGAATGACGGAATACGTGAATGTGACCCCGGACAGATTGGCGGCCGGATACTCGTATCGGGGCGTGACAGGCAGAGTTTCCAATTTGCCACCCCTTGTTCGATCAATAAATGCCTGGACCCTGATCCGTTGCTGCAACGCCTCGTCAATACTGTCGACCAGGTATGTTTCAGCTGCAATCTCGTCAGGCGCCGGCTCTGTGCCGAGCGCCGGATGGACTGCTTGCCAGGGTTTTGCAGGCGCAACGCGGTACTCCACCCAAAAGTATGGCACTTTGTCTTTAGGCTTTACATCCGATGACACACCGAAGATATGACCCGTTTTCCGGAGTTCCTTCTGAAGTTTCTCGGACAGCGCTGTCAGGGAGTCCGGCAGCTTCACAGTAGCGTCCCGAAGCATTGTCTTTTGCTCATCACTGATTTCACGAGAGTCTGCAGTCGAACCCATCAGTCTCGCCTGGACGCCGTTGAGCACTTCAGGCTCGCTGAAAGCTGACAGGCTATGTGGACGCTGCTGGAACAGCGCAGCCAGCAGTAGTGAATGGTGTATGCTGCCCTGCGCGATGCGCGCGTCGAGACCCGAATTTTTCAAAAGGTGTGCAAGCAGAATAGCCTGATCCAGACTGTTGCCGGCGCGGCTGACCAGGGTTCCCTTTGCGCCACGTAAGACGCCGGGATAATCCTCATAGGCGATTTCCGCTACAACGAAGTCGATAATCTCTTTTTCGTCGAAATCGAGCGACTCGAGCCGTTCATCGAGATCGAACTGGCTTCTGTCGATGGCATTGAGCAGATCGGTGAGTACTGAACTGATTGTCGCTGCACGGTCGCTCGGAATCGGCTTGAGCTTCGGTAACGGCTCTGTGCTCTGTGCCACATTTACGCCTGCAGCAATCCAGATCAATGTGGCGAACAGGCAATTTTGGAAGAAACGATTCACTACTATCATGGGCATCCCTCCTGTGGAAGAGATAAAAAACGTGTTTTCTTAGCAAATTGAATTTTACGTGCCAACATCTTACTATAAATCTAAACCTGCAATCTTCAGGATGTTGTAAAAAAAAGAAGACAAGTATACTTCGATCTGCATTTGATACTTCCTACCGATCTTTCGAAAACTAATATAAATATAGACGTTGCGTTCATGGGCCCAATCGGGGTCGCGCCAGGAGGCAATACGCGGAGTCACATCCAACAACAAAACCGTGCTCACAGCTCCGTCTCTCGCTTTTTTCATTAACAAAGAGCCTGCGTCCAAAGAGCCTGGACATCCACGTCTAAAGAGCCTGGACATCCACATCTTGCACTTACCCAAGTGAGTCAAATCCTTTCGCAGATTCCGCAAACGCCATTCAGTTTTGACGGGTTTTTCGGATATGAAGGTGATCTGAAAGTGATTCAGGCGATGTTGCTGGAATCTGGTCGAAACCAGCTTGTGAAGAACAGCCTGAAGTACAGGCTGTTTTTAGTGCTTGAGCATTAAGCCCTTTCCGGACCGAGACGCTCGCCCAATGCGTGCCCTTTTATAAATTTTCGGCCAATCGACTTGGCAAAAGCCCTGAGCATGCTAACCGGCCCCAGAGCACCAAACGAAGCAAGGTCATCCTTGGCAAGATATTCCAGTACCGGCGCAGCATCCATCCTTAATCTGGTTAATATCGGTGGGGCGTTCAATGCGTTCCTGGATAGAGGTGTAATCGGATTGTCCCGGTGTGGTGGCCATCGCAGCCCGTATAGGATTCAAATCCACATAAGCCATGCAGGCCAATAAAGCACGATCATCCAGCAAGGCCTGGGACTTGAACCGACCTTCCCAGAATCTGCCGGTACAATGATCTTCAGCATTGGCCATCCTGGCGATGGGCTCATTGATACAACGCATGAACCAAGATAGGTCACCGAGCCTTGCACGCCAAGTAGCAAACAGGCCAGCAATGCATTAGAGTTGAGTGCTGGTCAGATCGGTATTGGCCAGGTATTGGCGCATTAACAGGGGACCTGAAAAGATCTGCAGCCAGCGTTTTGCTACTTCTTCATCGGACCATTGTTTAACTTCTTCAGCATTGATTCGAATCACGATGTGGTAGTGATTGTGCATGATGGCGTAAGCACACAGATCAACGGCAAAAACAGAACATTACAACTTAATGCGATCGGCTATCCATTGGCGGCGGTGTTCAAAATCATAACCAGTGACCGGATCAGACCCGCACAGGAAGGCCCGTCGTACGCAGCGGGAGATACAGTGGTAATACGGTGTGTCTTCAATCGAGACTTGGCGGTATCTAGGTTGTGGCATTTAAAAAGCCTAGACAAGTGAACAGCGGACCGCTATGGCAAAAGCCGTTGAATGTTGTAGGATTAGGGCTAAATGTGGCTGTCTGGGTTTTTGTTTGTGGGTTTTTGTTTAGCTGTCTGGGTTTTTGTTTTTTCTGGGTTTTTGTTTGATGTGAATGAAAATACCAAGGTCTGGTATGCCGTTGTGAATTCTATGGATCTGGACATGGTCGGCAGCTATGCGACCGGAGATTAAGTTAAATTCAGATGAAATTCCCATTCAAAGATTCGAGCTCGGCTCGGAGTAGACCCGTACAGTAACCCGGCAGATCGCGCTACGATTCGCCCTTGATACCGAGATTTACAGAGAGAGAACCATGAGAAGACTTACCGCTATTCTGATCGCCATTTTGACCTGTGCCTCGCAACAGCTTTTTGCTGGCGTTGTGCTGGAAATGCTCACGAAAGATGGCTCGGGAAATGATATCGGAACCAGCAAAATCTACGCCGAATCAGGCATGGTCCGTCTCGACAACATCGGCGGAAACAGTGACGTGGACATGTCGATGATCTTTCAGGACAACAAGTTCCTGATGCTCAACCACGAAGACAAGACCTACTTCGTGATGGACGAGGCAATGCTGGAAGAAATGAATTCCCAGATGAGTACCGCGATGCGGCAGATGGAGGCACAACTGGCCAACGTCCCGGCCGAGCAACGGGAAATGATCGAGCGAATGATGAAGGGGAAAATGCAGGGTATGATGCCGCAGCAAGCGCAGACTGAACAGCCCAGGGTGGAGGTTGGCGGCACGAGTCAGTGGCGTTCTTACCCTTGCGTCAAGTACACGATCTATAGCGGCAATGAAAAAACCCAGGAAATTTGTGCCGCTTCCATGGATCAGATCGAGGGCGCCGGGGAAGTCGTAGTGGCATTCAGGATGATGGCTGTTTTTATGAAGAAAATGGTTGCCTCGATGCCGGATATGATTGCCTCCAGAATAGCCGCAAACCCGATGGAGATGATGGATCAGATCGATGGCTTCCCGGTCCATACCTTGCAATTTGAACAGGGCAAGCTCAGCCAGGAGGCCTCGCTGGAGTCGGTAAGCGCACAGGCATTGGAGAAAAGCTTGTTTGTCCCGCCCGGCGACTACAAAAAACAGGATATGTTTAACAGGTGACAGATCCATCGCAGTCGCGGAGAAGGAAGGCCAGCCTGCACAAAGAGGGTGAGTCTGTCACTATGAGAATATGCAGTTTGTGGCCTAACAGTCACAGTGGGATGTTTCTATGAAGAATTTAACGATATTCGCCGTAGTCTGAGTGTGGTCCTTCGAGGCCGGTGCGACCTGCCAAAATTTCGGAGAATACCTGGCGTTATGCGATAGCGGAGCTCAGTGTAAGTGCATGGTGGATGAGGGCGGCAAGGCCGAAACTAGCTCAACGGTGAAGGACACCATGATATGAGATTTTCCATTAAAATCCACGCACGCGGATTTGGACAATATTTCTTAGGCCGTGCGGCCAATCGGCTGGCCCTGCTGGCAATTATCTTTTGCTCTGCGTTGCAAGCTCAGCCAGCCTTCTATGAGGCCGAACCCAACAACACACCGGCCGAGGCCAACAAAATTTCCGGCGCTGTAACCATCATGGGAACGATGGCAGCGGACGATCAGGATGGCTTTCTCTGGTCGGTATCCGACGTGGAAGCCCAGAAGCGCTGGACATTGGAATTAAATGGCATCCCCGGTAGCCTGACGATCGTCGAAATCATCCGCTTGGAGTATGCCGACAACGGGGTCGATATTGCCGATAAAAACACGCTATTCGTGATTGGCAGCCGTGATGGCAGCAAACCGGTACTGGCCGAAAACCTCTACTTCGAACCGGGAGAGTACATCCTCGGTGTGGCCAGCGCCGGTGGTGGTGAATCATCGTTTCGACCTGAAATCAAATCGCTGGAATTTGGCGATGCCGATAAATCTGCGATTGAGAAAGAGACCAAAGCGGAAATCGGCGGGTACCGGCTAGTAATCCGCGAGGGAAAAACGCTATATCTGGCTGCCAAACCACCACAAAATGAAACCCGGGAAGCAGCGCAGATAGTCCAGCTTGGTCGTCATTTCGGTGCCTTCTCAGCAGGCACCGATTCATGGTTTCAATTTGATGTCAGTGAGCAACAATCGGGAACCAAATGGAACCTTGAGGGCCAGGTCCCGGTCAGTCGCAGTGCATCGGCTTTCCTTCGTGATACCGATGGTAACGAGCTGACCCGCACCATCACTGACAAGCAAGGTAAGTTTGCATTCCGCGACCTGGGCTTCGATGTGGGCACCTATTACATCGAAATAAAAGCCAAACAAGGCGATGTGATTCGGGCAATAGAGAGTGAGTCAGTCGGCCTGCGAATAGAAGGTGCCGAAGTCGAGCCCAACGACAGCTGGAAGCTGGCCAACGGCGTCGATTTTGACCAGGACCTGGTGCAAGCGGTGACCGGACGCATGGGCAGGCATCGTGAGAGCGACTTTTTCCGCTTCTCGCTTGATGAAGCGACCGTTAGCCAGATGCTAAGCCTGCGACTTGAAGCTGGCGCTGAGCAGGATTTCAGTTTGTGTCTGCTTGATGCAAAGGGTGCCGACGTCCAGTGCCGCAAGGGCATTGGCTCGGTGGAGCTACCGGACCTGGTGCTCCAGCCTGGTGATTGGGGTCTGGTCGTACGTGGACCGGATACCGCCGAGTACAGCATCAGCCTGACTCAGCAAGGGCCGATTCTGGCCGGTATCGAACTCGAACCGAATGACATGATCGAATACGCCTCCACCATTCCCTCCAACAACCGCATCAAGGGCCGGTTCTCAGGCCAGGATTATGATTTTTACCGCATTGTGGTCACCGACACGCCGCAGCTTTGGCGGTTTCAGGTTATCGGAGACGATATCCACGAGTTGGCCTATCACGACGGCGCCGGGATTCAGAGCCAGGTTTATCGGGTACCGACCGGTCAACGACGTGTACGTCTTGATAATGTTTTCCTGTTGCCCGGTATTCACCACGTCCGTGTCAGCGGTCATGATGGCGGCAAATACACCCTGTTAGCCAAGGCAATTGGCCCACCCGATCCCAACGGTGAATTCGAGCCCAACGATGACACCAGTCGCATGCAACCGCTGCGTTTTGGTCAAACCCGTACAGGCCTGCTCGCGGACAAGGCTGACCGGGACATCTACCGCTTTTACCTGGGGCATTGGGATCGCATTCGATTAACGCTTGAATCACCCGCTGATGGCGAGATTGCCGCTGATCTATATTGGGATACGAAAATCTTCAAACAATTCAACAACCCGCAGACCGGTCAAAAGGTCGAGCTCGACGGTCTTTTCCCACCCGGTGATTATCGAATCAACCTGAGAGCCAAAAAAACCAGTGAGGCCGAATACAAGATCAGCCTGGAGCGGCTCAAACGTTTTGGCTGTCCATCTGATTGCGAGCCCAACGACAACTTCGACTTCGCCAATCCTTTACCGGCCAACCGCATTGTCGAAGGCAGGGTCAACGAGTGGCGCGACGCCGACTGGTATGAGTTACCTGTTTTCGATCAACCGACAGAAATGACGGCCGTTTCAGAAACCCGGCGGCAAATTGCAGTCGTTGAGCCGGTTTACTCACCTAAAAGCCTTGTCGTCTGGAACGATAATTCCGGGATCTGGCGTGGAACCATACCGGCAGGCGTTCAAACTTACCTTCAGATTCCGTCCGGGGGCGAACCCGGCTACCGGTTTGAGCTTAGCTTTGCTGACCAGCTACCGGCCTATGACCGGCCCACTGAGATAACACTTGAGCTCTCACTCAAACTCACAACCCAGGAAGTTGGAGCATACCGACAATACGGGCAAGAAGTGGTGGGCACGCTGGAATTAAGCAACGGCGGTGGCACGTCCATCAATCTGGAGCTCGAAGCAGCAAGCAGTGACTATCGCTGGAGCTTAGAGTTGCAGGACCAAGCACTGACAATTCCGGCCGGTGGTCAGCATACTGTACCTCTATTGCTTCATGTCCCTGCGGATGCCTGGGCTGACTGGCCTGTTCGTATCAGCGTAAAGGCTGCGAACGAGGCGGGCGCCCAAGTTGAAACGTCTATCGATATCCATGCCGGTCGGGAAACGCCAGCCGTCAACGCAGTATATGGCTGGACTTTGCCCGAGGAACTACGGGGTGGTTTCAACGTCGCCTGGCAGGCTTTGGGCGGGCGTTGGACCGGCAAGGAAGACCGGGCCATCGGCTGGGGCTTCGCATATCTGATTGATGGCATGGCCGTCAAAAAGCAGGGGCTGCAGTTACGCGGCGGGATCGAGCGACGGACTGTTGACGTTATCATTGAGCTTGCCGGTGAAAAGCCTGTCGAGGTTGTCGGCTTGACACTCAATGAATTGAGTGGAGCATTCGCCCCTCAATTTCTGCGTAATCTCGATTTTGCGCTGTCGCTGGACGGAGTGGAGTTCACTCCTGTGGTTGAAGGCGAACTATTACCCGTCAAAGCCGAACAGGCCATTGTCCTCGACCAACCTGTTTTAGCGCGGTTTGCCCGTCTTCAGCTAAAGTCAGGATGGGATGGTGTGTCGAGATCTTCAACCGGGTTTGGTGAGCTGAAGGTGATTGCCAGGCCGGGTACTGATATTTCGGCTGGCAAAGGCTTCAACCTGGCGGATCCGACACTCGGCGGCCATATTGTCTGGTCAAGACCCGCAATCGACTTGGGGGGCTGGGATCTCAAATTACTTCGTGATGAGGATAAATGGCAACGATTGCGACTCAAGGACGGGCAGACCCAGGATTTTGTCATTGGCTTCCATCATGCAAGGGCAGCTCAAATCAACCGCATCGAGTGGCTCGATGCTGAAAAAGCTGAAGACGCAAGAAAGCTCCGGCAAGTTGCACTGTCGGTCAGTTCCAACTCACCAATTGGTCCCTGGACACCGATCGGCAACTGGGACCTCACCAACTCAGGGTCACCGGCTATATTCGAGCTTGAGCAACCGGTCTGGGCCCGTTACGTCAAGTTCTCAGCCTCCGGTGGCAATCTATCAGGTAATGCTGAATCACCTGCCGTTATTCGTATATGGGAGCGGCCGGGCGATGACGAATACCGCTCAATCCTCGCTGAATGGGGCTTCGCCAGTCAGTCGGCTATCTATGAAGAGCTGCACCCTCTGCAGGTTGAAAAACCTTTTGAAGCTGCGAACCATAATGCAAGGGACGTGGCGGCGTTTCTGGAGATGGACCAACTTGTTGGCGGCCAGGTCATACTTGGCGCACATGAACATTGGTACAAGTTAGTTGTTCCGCACAATGAAAACACCCTGACCCTGTCCATCGGCGGTGAACTATCAGTGCGCACCGTGGTTTACCTGGAAAGCAGTGACGGTAAACAAATCCCAATCCGCAAAAACACGCAACAGAGCACTCCCCAATTGCACATTTTCGAAGCGCTGGTTGAACCCGGCAGCACCTGTTTTTTGAAAATTGAAGAGCCGCCGCGCAACGTGGTCTTTCTTTGGGATACAAGCGCCAGCGTCGGTGCCTATCTGCCGGTAATTTACAACTCCCTGATAGCCTACATGGAAGACGTTGTACCCGGGCGTGACGCAGCCAACCTGATTCCGTTCGGCGGCAGGCTGTTGCTGCGCGACTGGTATGGCGAGCCTTACATCCTGCAGACAGTACTGAATGACTACCCACGCAAGGAGAGTTCAAGCGAGGCCGATAAGACCATGCACACGGCATCCAAGGCACTGGCACCTCGAGCCGGCACCAAGGCGATCGTGATGGTGACCGATGCGGCAACCATTCGATACCCGGCCGTGTGGGACGAGTTCGACCGGGTACAGCCACGAATCTTCGCGCTCGGTCTTGGCTCACAGGGTGCACTCCACCGCGACCCGGCCCGCGAACAGGACCTGATGCAGGACTGGTCACGCGTCAACGGCGGCTATTACTCCCATGTGCTCAGCGAAGGCGAGATGGGCATCGCTTTCGACCGCGCCGCCACCATGTTGCGCCGTCCAGCCGGTTACAGCCTCGAAGTCACCGGCAGCTACCGCGAAACACCCGGCCCTGGCAGCTTGACCGTCGTCGCCAAAGAAGGTGCGTCAGCCAGTGGTGCAATTGAGCTGATCCTTGATGCGTCGGGTTCAATGCTAAAACGCATGGACGGCAAGCGACGTATCAACATTGCCAAAGAGGTTCTGATTGAGGCGGTTAACCAGCATATCCCCCCTGGTACGCAGGTCGCACTGCGCGTCTTCGGTCACAAAGAGCCCAACTCCTGTCGCAGCGATTTGGAGATAGCGCTGAAACCGCTCGACCCGGTTACCGCTACCAGGACCATCGAGGGAATCACGGCGATGAACCTGGCGAAAACACCCATCGCCGATTCGTTGGCAAAAATCGAGTCTGACTTAAAGCAGGTACAGGGACGCAAGGTCATTGTATTGGTCACTGATGGCGAGGAGACTTGTGACGGCGATGCCGAAAAAGTCATCCGCAGGCTGCGTGACAAGGGTTTTGATGTTTCGCTCAACATCGTTGGGTTTGCCATCGATGACGCTACGCTCGAAAGCCAGTTCCAACGCTGGGCCGAGCTCGGCGGAGGTCGCTATTTCTCAGCCAAAAACCAGCAAGGTCTGAGCCAGGCCCTCGAAGTGGCACTGAAAATCCCCTATTCAGTTTATGACCAAAATGGCAGTTTGGTGGCCGAGGGCGAGGTTGGCGGAGCCCCACTTGAACTGCAAGCCGGCTTCTATCGCGTTAGCGTAGCAACTTCGCCAGCCAAAATTTTCGACAAGGTCGAAATACCGGGCGAAGAACAAGTCACACTTGAATTAGATCATCAATGAATCAGCGTTTCTCAGCGAGAACATGAAGTGCTGGTTCGGATTCACTCCTCACCATTTATCCTTGTCTTTTGAACGCTGCCCATCAGCCCAGTTCACCCGGAATGCCCCGTCTGAGATGGTCACATAGGAACGATCGTCCTGATTGGTCATGGCGCCCCGAAAAAACCGGCCGCTGAAGGTCCCTGAGATATATTCACCATCGTAGTCGGTCAACTCCAGGGTCGCCTGCTGAGCGTAATATTGCTTTCTCTCTTCCCATTCCGGGCTGCGCAAATTGAGCTCGAAATTTTGATTCATGTTCAGGTCGTCGGGTTCGAATGAATAGCTTCCCAGTGATTCAGCTTGAACCTTGAAGTTGATATCAAGCTTCAAGTCTCCCATGGTGGTTTCCATACTGAAAGTGGTCTGCTCTGACCGCTTGGAGGCCATCCAGTAATTTACATTACGGGCCCGGGTGTCAGTAGCAAAATCCGGCTCGAAGCGTTCATTGCCATAGCCGTCACCATTGATTGTGAAGCGCAGGTAGATGTCGTCGCGAACCTCGGTAGCGGAATTTGCAAAACTTGAAGACACGGCCAAAACCATAACTTGAAAAACAAGAAAGTATAAAGATTGAATTTTCATTTTGTGCCGTTTTGTCTTTTCAGTTCGAATCATTAGTGTACGCCTCAGCGTATTGCATGAGTAATTCACGCATCGGGGCCTCGTTGGCCTGAAACATTATGACCAGGTCTTCAATGGCCGCGGGCGGCAGGTTCATCTGCTCAATCGCTGCTTTATAGCGTAGCGTCTCGGCATCAAATTCATCGGTCGGCATGTCTCGCAGGCTCTGCGCATCAGCGATCTCCTGTTGTTGGTGTTCGACCTGCTGAAGCTTGGTTTTTTCCAACTCGGTCCAGATTGCCTGTCGAGACGCAGGTGCACTCGCCTGGAAAATTTCCACCTGGCTGGCGATTATATTTTCCGTGAATGGATAACGCATCATTTGTGACCGACTGCGGATTTCTGCTTCAAAACGCATTGTTTCAGCGTCTTTTTCTTGCTCGTCAGCCATTGCCGTGTTGAAAAGCAAGCTTGCCATAAGCAACAGCGCAAAATAATAGATCCGGTTCATATCGTTTTTACCCCGTTTGGATTGCTTTAAGAATAGGAGAGAAAGCCGACGAAGTCCAAAATCCTGCCCTCAAATGCAATGTGATCGGCAACATGGACATGGTGACAGAGCTGGTCAGCTGCCTCCAAGGTCTCGAGGCAATGCCCGCTGAGGGTGAGGCGGCTGGCTTCCGATAGCTGGACGTTCAGTTCACTGTCGCGGTGATATCCATCGTGCCGAGGTTCGAATACGTATCCATGACGATGGAGATCGTCTGCATCGCTCCCGTATCGTTTAGATACGTCAGCGTCTCCGAATCACCGTCGAGCCCGGTATCCGCTTTGGGCAGGCATTGATTGCTCATGACTTCGGTGCAGCTGAAGGCAAAGCCAATCGTCGGATCCTGCTGGCCGGATGGCACCACGTTGACTGTCAGCGTTTGTCCCGCACCAACGCCGATCGAGTAGACGAGGTCCGCCCCCGACGTTCCGGAACCGCAGTTGGAGCCGTAGTCGTTGTTCGCGGCAATGTTGTTGCCCGTGACCGTGATGCCGCTGGTGAGTGCGACCGCGCCCGAACAGACGTCGTTGTTGACGGTTGTCTGACACGCCGAGGGCTCTCCACTACAGAACCAGCCCGTCTCTTGAGCGCATCCATTGGCACAACCATCGCCTGAGCTCGTGTTGCCGTCGTCGCATTGCTCGTTCGTCTCGAGGACGCCGTTGCCACATCCGGGAGACAGAATCTCCGCGCGAACGTCGAACGCGCCATGAGACTTCCAGCCGTCCACGACGATATACAGCGTCTCCGTCGAGTTGCTAGTGTTGGTGTACTGCCCGCTCTCTGCCCCGCCAGGGTTCTGATCGGCGTCCGCCTTCCCGAGGCAATCATTGGGCATGACCTCCGCGCAGCTCGTCGCCCAGGCGATGCTCGCGTCGAGTTGGCCGTCGGTTGGAGTCACACGCAGAGACGCCACGGAAAGCGCGGGCACATCGATCGAGTAGACCAAATCCCCTCCGCCGCCCCGATAACCACAGAACTTCCCGTAGTCGTCGCTCGCCGGCCCGTTATGCGCCGAGACCGTCACCCCCGAGGTCAGAACAACAGGAGCGCTGCACAGGTCATTACTCGGCGGCAGACCGCAGACCGACGGTTCCGCACCGCAGTTGTAGCCCGCCTCGACGGCGCAAGTGCTCGAACAGCCGTCTCCACCCGTGGAGTTCCCATCGTCACAAACCTCGATGCCCTCGATGCTGCCGTCGCCACACGAGGGATTGAGCACCTCGGCGAGCAGCGTAAGGTTCCCGGCTTGGCTCACATTCGCGACAATATATGCGGTCTGCGCGGAGCCTGTATCGTTGACCCATGGCGTCATGATCGCTTGGGGTCCACCGCCGCCGTCGCGCACCATGCAGACATCATTTTCGATATCGCACGCGCCAGAACACCCGTCCCCGCTGCGCTGTTTCCATCGTCGCAGGTCTCGGGCTGGAGAATCATTCCGTCGCCACAGGTGATCTGCATGCAAGCCGAAGGCTCGCCACTGCAACCCCACCCGGTCTCGAAAGTGCAGTTCGACGAGCACCCGTCGCCATTTGCCGTGTTGCCGTCGTCGCACATTTCGGTGGAGAAGAGGAACCCGTCGCCGCAGACATCTTTGATTACGTCGATCGTGAAGTTGTACCTCGCCTCGAACGGAACCGCATCGAACGACTCGAGGATCACGTACACGCGCCCGGCTGAGGGTGCTTCGTAACGTATCTTCTCGGGGATATCTGTCGACGCGAGACACGCGGCGGTGGGATCACAGGTTGTCTGCAAGTGCATGACTGCATCGAGATTACGACCGCGACGGCGCTCTCTATAAACCCGGCGGCAGTGACCACGACGGCTTTTACCAGCCCAACTCACGGGCGTCGACGCAGAGACATGTTGATCTGTTTGAGGAGCTGTGGGAGCACAGCGCGGCGGATACCGAACTGCGTTCTCTGAGTTTGTAGATTGCTAGAGAAAGAAGGTTGGGATTCGCCACTTGTGTGATTCATAGGCCACAGGTGGAGGGTGCGACCAGATTCGATCATATCTTTCCAGGACCCAGCCTGGTTTAGATGTTCCAAATCTACACCGGCTGCTTCACGGTATGTGGCTTCAACACCACGAATGCTGGAGTTGACCCAGTATGCTGTCTCCAGGCAAGGATGCCCTGAACCAGGTCACCTACGAGCGCCATCGGCCTGAGCAAACACTACTCTACCAACTCGTAGAGAAGCACTACCCAGCCCTGATTGTGCAGTTGGACGCTCAAGGCAAAAGCTTGCCCATCCATGTCCATCAGGAATTTGAAGCGTACCTCAAGTGCGGCCGTCTTGAACACGGCTTCCTGCGGGAGTTCAATCAGCAGGGACGCCACTGAACAACCGGTCGGCATGGACTCCTGTGAGTTACAGTCTGGAAACGACCAAAAGAGATCTGCAAGTGGACCAATGCAAGCGCGATTTCAGCACACTCGGTGGCCATCGCCCGGTTCAATTCATGTAAAGCATCGGGATGCTGGAAGGAAATTTCCCCCTATAGCCCCTTTATTTGCCTTATACTTGACCAAAGCTTAGGCGGTTGTCTAGATTGCTGCGTGAGCAGAAGGAGCAGGTTGGGGCTTTTGAGCAGTAGGTCATATCTAGACTGATGTCGGCTTTCGCCTGAGGCTGTGTGAAAACTCCGGTACAGCTTTTCCGATCGTACGGAGAGTGGCCTCGTTTAAAATTTCAGACGAATTTTCCCATTTGAACAGCCTCTCACCCACGATAATCTTGCAATTTCGTGGGGCTATTTCGACTCATCTGAGTTTTCACACAGCCTCGCCTAATAGCGGACATCAGATTTCGAATTAATCTGACACATTCTGTTAGATCGGATGCCGACTATTGCATTTTTCAGAGCGGGTTTTCCTTCCGCTTTTGCTCAATGATTCGCTTAATTCGCTCGTTGGAATCTTCATCGAGGGAGGTACTCGTTTCTGGCTCTCCTGTGACCCGCTCAACGCTTTCCTTGGTTTCGTTTTCTGTAACGTTTCCGGTGGCAGTTTTCTGTTCGGCTTCCTTGGGCAGCATTCTGCACAACCTACCTTTTTCTGCGAACGCTTCCATGTGCGCTTTCACCTGAAGTTGATCGTGCTCACTTGTTTCCTCTTTCCGCATGTGGCCTAGGAACATGTTAATAATTCCTCCGTAGGCCTGATACAGATTAGCCTTAGGTTCCTTTAGACAGTCGCTCACCTCTATGGCATCCAGCTTCCGCCTGATGGCCTGTAGATTGGCTACGGGGCCGCTCAGGGCAATTCGGCCAGTCGCTCCTGCTACTTTCACAGCATCCTGCCATTCATCCAAATTCTGCTGCAACTGCTCGACACCAACCATTCGAGCCCTGATCACTTCCTCATCGGATGGTCCGATCACTTCTTTACTAATTTGACTAATTATAGATTCGCCGGTCTGCTCGACTGGCGCTTCCTGCGATTGTTTGCCGCAGCCGATAAGGGTGAAAACAACCATCAACATTAGGAATCTACGCATTAGTTGTCCTCTTGGGGTGGGGAGAATTCGAGTATTAGTAACGCAGTTGCGGGGTAATTGCCATTGATACGGATCATTAAATTGTTTTTGAGAATTACAAGAGGGGGCATGACCCGCCACTGGTAGAGGTATCAGGCGTATCGGGTCTTGACGCCTATCGATCCGTCAGATTCAGTAGCTAGCCGAAGTCCGCTACGTCGTGTAAGCGGACAGTCGATCAGGTCCAGGCCAGGCTGTTGAAATGTCTGCTTTCACGTCCTAGGAAGAGTCATTCGTACTGTGACACCGTGACAGGCGCAAATTTATCTCACAACGGTCATTGAGCGACCTGCTCCGAGGGCTTGCTTTCGGGCTGACGGATCAGAACCGCGGCCAACCCCGTGTCCAGGTGCTCCTGGCCTCTTGGCTCGTCGGCTTCAGGCTCCATCCTTCCAGGCCCGGTTGCCATAGCGGTCGATGGAGACCACGTCCTCGATAGGACGGCGGGTCGTGGGGCCGTAGCGGCCGATGGGCCAGCCCACAGGGATCACGACGCAGGGGGTCACGTTCCACGGCAGGCCAAGGGCGCGGCGCGCGGCGAACGAGTTCCAGAGGGGCAAGGTGATGAGGGCGGCGCCCAGACCGACGGCGCGGGCGGCCAGCAGGAAGTTCTGCACCGAGGGATAGATGGAGCCGTAGAAGCTGGAGGCGGCGATGCTGGGGAAGGGCAGCCGCATCCCCTTCAGGCAGGCGACCACCAGCACCGGGATCTCCTCGAAGTGGTCCGCCTGCCATTGCACGGCCTCGATGACCCGCAGCATCTTGGGGTTATCGCGATTCGCCTGGCGTCCCAGACGTCCGTAGAGGTTGAAGGCGCTCCGGTTGATGACCCCGAGCTTTGCCTTGACGGCGCGATCGCGCACCACGATGAACTCCCAGTTCTGGGCGTTGGATCCCGTGGGTGCCTTGAGGGCCAGCTCGAGCAGTCGGCGTAGCAGGGCATCGTCGACTGGGTCGGGCTTGAGGCGCCGCACGGCGCGCTGGGTCAGCATGGCCTCTTCCAGAGGCATGTCGAGTCCGGGGGTGAGTCCCATT
>PVMK01128730.1_pt1 | contig 25449 bp, 28 predicted proteins | sample 1853481 | NCBI WGS metagenome assembly PVMK01 (sample SAMN08533507, study PRJNA380276) | Marine sediment metagenome, whole genome shotgun sequencing project.
GTCGCAAGAACACTACCAGCACGATGATCACCACCAGAGCGCCGGCGATGGCTGGAATCACCCAATCGGGAAGATCGATCAGCGGCTCCGGCGGCGACAGGCGCCCACCCGGCCAGAAGGTCACGCGCCACGGGGTTCCCGCGACCTTGGTGCGCACCGCCGCAAGCCCCTGACGCGCACCCGGGTCGCCACCTTTGGCGAGCACCAGCGGTCTTCCGCCGCCACTGCTCTGGGTGAGCTCCGCGTAGCCGTCGGGGACGCTCACCCTGGACAGAATTTCCGGCAGCAGCGACACATCCAACGCCAGCACCAGATGTCCCGCCAGAGTGCCGTCCGCGTCCATGCGCCAGAGCGTCAATATGTGCTGGTCGTCGCTGCCGAACAGCAGCGCCTCCGGCGGCGGTGCCTTTCCCGACTTCTCGGATTCGCCCAACATCTGGATGGCTGCATAACCCAGCGGTGGTTTCGAGCGGAGATCGGGGCTGCCTGTGCCTGTCTTGATGAGCCGCGCCAGGAGCACCATGTCGTGGCTCGCGGCGATATCCCGCTCCCGGGCAGCCAGGGCCGCAGAATCGTCGCCCAGCAACAGCGCGGCCAGCTCACCCCCGTCGAAAAGCTTCGCCAGAGCCTGGGTTTCGCGGCTCACCTCCCGGGAAACATTGGCAGCCGCCGACGTGGCAGCCGCGAGAACGGCCTCCTGGCGTTGCTGCTCGGCGGATGCAGTGTAATTCTGATAGGCGACCAGCCCGCCCGCCGTTCCCCCGCCAATCAGCAGCACCAGAACGAGGGCCCAGCGCCAGCGCCGCCAGGCGCCGGCCAACCCTTCCGCGGGCGCCGCCTTGCCGGCTTTTGACTTGGCAGCGGGCTTTGCTGCCGGTTTAGCTTTCGGTTTGGGTTTTGCCAATGCTAATGAGCCTCAAGCACGGCCGGAATGGCCAAAGCCACCGGCCCCACGAGTACTTTCCTGAAAGGATTCGACCACCTCGAAGTGAGCGCGCACTATCGGTATGAATACCATTTGGACGATGCGCTCGCCCGGCTGGATGGTAAAGGACTGGCGACTACGATTCCAGCAGGATACGAACACCTGGCCCTGGTAGTCGGCGTCGATGAGACCCACCAGATTACCCAGCACGATGCCATGCTTGTGTCCCAGACCGGATCGAGGCAACAGCACCGCCGCCAGCGCCGGATCGCCGATGTGTATGGCGATGCCCGTGGGCAGCAAATGGGTGTCGCCGGCACACACCTCCAGGGGCTCATCCAGGCATGCCCGCAAATCGATGCCTGCCGAGCCGTCGGTGGCGTATTCCGGCAACGGGTATTCGCTGCCGATGCGCGCATCCAGAATTTTAAGCTGGATGCTTTGCACGAAACCTCTCGGCCACCAGCGCCACCAGCCGCTCTGCAAGCTCGGTCTTCAAAGCCTCACCGAGATCCGCTTCGCCGTCTTTCCAGAAGACGCGCAGCCGATTGGTATCGGCGCCGAACCCCGGACTCGGCCCGCCCACGGGATTGGCAGCGATCATGTCCAGACGTTTAGCCGTGAGTTTCTCGCGAGCGTGACTCTCGAGCTTCTCGGTCTCGGCGGCAAAGCCCACGGTAAAAGGCGCATGATCCCGCCCGGCGATGGCCGCGAGGATATCGACGTTTCGCACCAGGGCGATCTCCAGGCGCTGGCCCTTTTTCTTGATTTTCTGCTCCGATATCTCGACCGGCCGATAGTCCGCCACCGCCGCAGCCGCGATGAAGATGTCGCAGCCCTCTACCCTGGACAGCACCGCGGCGTGCATCTGCTCGGCGCTCTCCACCTGAACCCGCTCGATACCGGGTGGTGCCGGCAAATCGCTGGGGCCGCTCACCAGGATCACCGACGCCCCTGCGGCCCGGGCAGCGGCGGCCACCGCGTAGCCCATCTTTCCCGAGCTGTGGTTGCTGATGTAGCGCACCGGATCGATGGCCTCGCGGGTGGGACCGGCGGTAATGAGCACGCCCAGTCCTGCCAGTCCCGGTTCCCGGCTGTGCGTGGCGAGCAGTGCGTCCAGCTCCGCCGCCAGCTCCGCCGGTTCCAGCATGCGTCCTTCGCCTGTCTCGCCGCAGGCCTGATCGCCTGAGCCCGGGCCCAGCAGACGAACGCCGCGGGCCCGCAGAGTATTGACGTTGGCCCGGGTAGCGGCTGCGGCCCACATGCGACGATTCATGGCCGGGGCAAGCACGATGGCTGCGTCCGTGGCCAGGCACAGGGTGCTCAGAAGGTCATCGGCCAGACCGTGGGCCAGACGGGCGATGACGTCGGCGCTGGCCGGCGCAATGAGCACCACGTCCGCCCAACGTGCCAGCTCGATGTGGCTCATGGCGGCTTCTGCCCGCGGGTCGAGAAGCGCCGTGTGCACCGCTTGACCCGACACCGCAGCCAAGCTCAAGGGAGTGATGAATTCCTGGGCCCCACGGGTCATGACCACCCGCACCTGGTGGCCGCGCTCACGCAGACGCCGCACCAGGTCCGGGCTCTTGTAGGCGGCGATGCCGCCGGAGACGCCCAGCAGCACACATCGGTTGGTCTTGTGAGACATATTGCCCGGTCCATTACGACTGTAACCTTACAGTGTATCAGCAGCTTGCCCATCCGCCACGGAGGTGACATGGCAATCAAGGACTGGCCGGCGGCGGAGCGCCCCCGGGAAAAGCTCCTGGCCCGGGGCGCAGACGCGCTGTCCGACGCGGAATTGCTGGCGCTGTTCGTCGGCAGCGGTGTCGCCGGCCACACGGCCCTGGACCTGTCCCGGGCGCTACTGGCGCGTTTCGGGGACCTGCGCGGGGCGCTGGATGCCGATCACGGGGAATTCTGCCGCCTGCCGGGCGCGGGCGACGCCCGTTATGCTCTGCTGCAGGCGGCCCTGGAGATCGGGCGGCGCTATCTGGAGTGCCGGCTGCGGCGTGGCACGGCGCTCGGCTGCCCCACCGACACCCGGCGCTTCTTGAGCGCGCGCCTGCGGCGCCACGAGCACGAGGTCTTCGCCTGCCTGTTCCTGGACAACCGCCACCGGCTCATCCGCTTCGAGGAACTGTTTCGCGGCACCGTCAACGGGGCCAGCGTCTATCCCCGGGAGATTGCCAAGCGCGCCCTGCACCACAATGCCGCGGCCATCATCATCGCCCACAATCATCCCTCGGGGGTGGCGGAGCCGAGCCAGGCGGACCGCGCCATCACCAGCCGCATCCGCGACGCCATGGCGCTCATCGACGTGCGCCTCATGGATCACTTCGTGGTCGGCGACGGCGAGGTCGTGTCCTTCGCCGAGAGGGGTTGGATCTGAGCAGCCTGGCCCGACGCCAGGGTGTTTCCGGGCCCTGGGCGCCGGACCCGGCAACCCCGCCCATCTTGAAACGGTCCGCGGGCACTGGTATAAAGCTCGTTTCCCCGAGTCAATGGTTACTGGCCCCCCCGATGTCCAAAGTCTGTCAAGTCACCGGCAAACGTCCCATCTCGGGTAATAACGTTTCCCATGCCAAGAACAGGACGCGCCGGCGCTTCCTGCCGAATCTGCACACCCACCGATTCTGGGTACCCAGCGAGAAGCGCTTCGTGAAGCTTCGGGTATCCGCCAAGGGCATGCGGATCATCGACAAGAAGGGCATCGAAACCATCGTTGCCGAAATGCGGGCGCGGGGCGAGCGTTTTTAGAGGAGGCGTCTGACCATGCGTGACAAAATCAAGATGGTTTCCAGTGCCGGCACCGGGCACTACTACACCACCGACAAGAACAAGCGCACCACTCCAGACAAGCTGGAGATGAAGAAATTCGATCCGGTGGTGCGCAAGCACGTCATCTACAAGGAATCGAAGATCAAATAAAAAAGACCGCCGGAAGGCGGTCTTTTTGGCTTGGGGGGGGACAGATTTCAAATCTGTCCCCAGGCGAGTCTGGTCAGACTGGCTTCACCGAATACATGGGCAGGGTCTTCGCGAACTCCTGCAATGCGCGGATTCCGCTCTCCTCGGCCTCACGGCACCATTCCTGCAACGACTGGCGGAGCCGCTCGTGGCTGGCCGTACGTTCCTGCCAGATTGCCTGCAATTTTCCCTTGTACAGATAGACCGTCTGTAGCGCCTGGTTGTGATTCAATGCCAGGTCGAGTCGCGCCCGGGCGTCGCCGGTCAAACGCGACTCCTCACGAACCAGCAAAGTCCTCACGCGCCGCAACAACGGCCGCTCGGCCTGGTCCGCCCGGTCCAGCTCTTCATCGTAGACCTTACCGAGCACATTCTTCGCGTACTGGGACATGACCTGCATGCGGTTGCTGATGACGCCTTTGACGGAATCCATATCGACGCGCGCCTTGCCCGGCACGATGACCGGTCTGGGAGCAACTTTCTTGACCCGTGCGAGACCCAGCATTTCCAGCAATCGGATGTAGAACCAACCGATGTCGAACTCCCACCACTTGCTGGAGAATTTCGCCGAGCTCGCGAACGCGTGGTGATTGTGGTGCAGCTCCTCACCGCCGATGAGGATGCCGATGGGTGAGATATTGGTGGAAGCATCGGGGGTCTCGTAATTGCGATAACCCCACCAGTGACCAAGACCGTTGATGACACCGGCCGCGGTGACCGGAATCCACAGCATCTGCACCGCCCACATGGTGAGGCCGATGGGCCCGAAGAGAACCACATTGAGCACCAGGGTCAGGGCATAACCCTTGTCGGAATGCCGTGTGTAAATATTGCGCTCCAGCCAATCGTCCGGTGCGCCGTGGCCGTAGCGCTGCACCGCTTCCCGATCCCGCACACCGATACGGTAGAGCTCTGTTCCCTGGAGCAGAAGTTTCCCAATTCCGTGAATCTGGGGGCTATGGGGGTCTTCTTCTGTCTCCACCTTGGCGTGATGCTTTCGATGCACGGCAATCCACTCGCGAGTCACCTGTCCGGTGGTGAGCCACAGCCACAGGCGGAAAAAATGCGAGACCACGGGGTGCAGGTCCACGGCCCGATGAGCCATGGCACGGTGCAGATACAGGGTCACGCCGACGATGGTAATGTGGGTCGCCACCAAAGTGATCGCGACGTATCCCCAGATGGGTAGCTCGAGTAGTCCGGTCAGCATGATTCTTTCCAAGGGATTGTTGACCGCGCGCCCTTCGCGGCCTCGGCGAGTCTAGCACCTGAGCACCAGAGGCGCATTAGATGGTGCCAATTCTGTCACAATCATTAATGTGAAACGTGACCAGGGACAACATTTTGGCGCCTGGAGGTCAGCCGCGCCGAGGAGCGTCCGACCCGCACATGCCTGTCGTATCCTGTCGGTCATGTGCCCGTGATCTCGGATCTGGGGCCGAAAATCGCAATCTCAACAACAGGGGTACGCTGGTAGCGTGAAAATTCCTTCTGGCATTCTGCGCCGTCGCCGCAAATAATAGCGCGCCATGGGCGAACAGAGCCTGATCGAGGTCGCGAACCTCCATCGACGCTACGGTGACGTCCATGCCGTTCAGGGCCTGGACTTCCGGGTCCGCCGTGGTGAGGTGCTTGGTTTCCTGGGCCCCAACGGTGCCGGTAAAACCACCACCATGCAGATGATCTGCGGTGTGCTGGCGCCAACCCGGGGCACGGTACGCATCGGCGGCGTCGATCTGCGCGAGGACCCGATAGCAGCCAAGCGCCAGCTCGGATACCTGCCCGAGCTGCCACCCCTGTACCGTGAATTCACCGTCGATGAGTATCTTCGCTACTGCGCGCATCTGCACGATCTTCGCAAGCACGCGGCAACAAAAGCCATGGAAGAGGCCAAAGCGCGCTGCGGTCTCCAGGACACCGGCAGGCGTTTGATCGGAAATCTCTCCAAAGGCTACCAACAGCGCGTCGGTATTGCCCAGGCAATTCTGCATCGCCCCTCCGTGGTCGTGCTCGATGAACCAACGGTGGGCCTGGATCCGATTCAGATCCGCGAGATACGGGAGCTCATGAGCGAGCTCGGTAACGATCACGGTGTCATCCTCTCGACGCACATTCTGCCGGAGGTGCAGGCCGTGTGCGATCGGGTGCAAATCCTGCACGAAGGACGCCTGGTGCTGGACGAAGATCTGGCGCAACTTTCCAAAAGCCAGCGCCCACGCAGCACGCGGGTCAAGTTTCGCCGCCCACCGAGCAATACCGCATTGACCGGACTTGCCGGAGTCGCGCGCGTCGAGGCGCTGGATGCGGATACGCTGCGCCTGCATCACAGGGACGATGAATCACTGGCCGAGCGCATTGTGGCGGCATCGGTAGCCGGCGACTGGGGACTCTATGAGCTGGTTTCCGAATCGCGTTCCCTGGAGGAAATCTTCGTCGAGCTCACCTTCGGCGAGGGTCGCGGGCAAGACCTGCAGGCTTCGGAGAAAGGCAAGTGAAATTACTCGACATTGCCGCGCGCGAGCTGCGCAGCCTGTTCCTGTCACCGCTGTCGTGGACCGTGCTCGCCATTACCCAGGCGTTCGTCGCCTACACCTTCCTGGTGAAGCTCGAGCTGTTTCTGCAGCTCAAGCCGTACCTGCCGGGGCTGCCGGGCGCCCCGGGCCTGACCGCCATTGTGGTCGCGCCGGCCTTGAAGGCCGCCGGCATGGTCATGCTTCTGGCCACCCCCCTGGTGACCATGCGGCTGGTGAGCGAGGAGCGCAGAAGCGGCACGCTCAGTCTGCTGTTGAGCGCGCCGGTCTCCATGACCGACATCGTGCTGGGCAAGTTTCTCGGTGTCATGGGCTTCTTCGGCATCGTCGTGCTGGTCATTTTGCTCACGCCGCTGTCTCTTCTGGCGGGGGGGACTCTGGACTACGGACTGCTGGCGTCGGGCCTTCTCGGTCTGTTCCTGCTGATAGCGAGCTTCGCCGCCGCGGGACTCTTCATGTCGACTTTGAGCGCACATCCGGCGGTTGCAGCCGTCAGCACCTTCGGCCTGCTGCTGCTGTTGTGGAACTTGGACTGGGCGGGCACCGGAGCCACCGAAGGAGTGCGATCGTTATTCTCCTATCTTTCCGTCACCTCGCATTTCAATGGCCTGCTTCAAGGCGTCGTCAACAGCGCGGATCTCATCTACTCACTGCTCCTGGCCGCCACCTTTTTGATACTGGCGATACGGCGACTGGACGCCGTGCGGCTGGGGCACTGAGCGACGAACATGGGGAACACCGAGGGTTCAACACTCGTGGCCCGCGCCCAGACGGTGGTGTTCGTGGTGCTGCTTTTCACCGTCGCCGGAATGCTCGCCTGGTTGAGCGAGCACTACCGGTTGAGCTGGGACTGGACCGCTGCCGGCAGAAACACATTGACGGAGCCGAGCCGCACGCTGGTCCAGCGCCTGGATGACCCCATAGAGATAACCGCCTACGTGGGCGAGGACCCGCTGATGCGGCGATCCGTTCTGCAGCTGGTGGAGCGCTATCAGCGCTACAAACCCGACATCCACCTGCGTTTCGTGAATCCGGCTCGGGTGCCTGACGAGGTTCGTGCGCGCAAAATCTCCGCCCATGGCGAAATGGTCATCCGCTACCGGCAACGGGAGGAACACGCGAAAACGGCCACCGAACAGGCGTTGACCACCGCCCTTGAAAGGTTGGCGCGAGCCGACACGCGTTGGATCATTTATTTGGGCGGCCACGGCGAGCGCGATCTCGTGGGAACCGCCAGCTACGATCTCGGCGAGCTGGGCGAGCAGCTGCAACTCCAGGGATTCAAACTGCACCAGCTGTCCCTGGCCGAAGCCGGCGAGGTCCCGGGCCAAGCCGCGGTGCTGCTGGTGTCACCGGGGCGAGAGGATTTACCGGCCGAGGAAGTCGGCGCGGTGCTGCGCTATCTGGAACAGGGCGGCAACCTGCTGTGGTTGGCCGAACCCGGACCGGCCAGGGGCATGGAACCGGTTGCCGACGCCCTGGGGGTCGCCTTCGAAGCGGGCGTGGTGGTCGACCCCACCACCCAGGTACTGGGAATTTCCCATCCGGCTTTTGTGCCTGTTTCGGCCTATTCGAGCCACCCGGTCACCGAGAACCTGGCGATGGTGACGGTATTTCCCCGGGCAGCAGGCATCGCCTGGGTTCAACCCCGGGGCTGGCGGACACGGGGGATACTCAGCACCGGCTTGCGTGCCTGGTCGGAAACCGGTGATCCGGACGGCGAGCTGCGCTTTGACGGTGACGCCGACGTATCCGGACCCCTGGACATCGGCATCGCCATGCAGCGATCCCTGGCCGCCAACGATGACCGGGGCGCTGACAGTGAGCAGCGTATCATCGTCGTCGGTGACGGCGACTTCCTCTCCAATGCCTACCTCGGCAGCGGCTCGAATCTGGCTCTTGCCCTGAACATCTTCAACTGGCTGGCGGACGACGAAGCCCTCATCGACATTCCCGTGAGGAACGCGCCGGATCAGGATTTCGAATTGTCCCACACCAGCGCCGTCCTCATTCGTATCGGCACGATGTTCGGTCTGCCTGCCCTGCTTCTGGGGACCGGATTTTTCATCTGGCGCCGGCGTCGCAGCCTCTGAACACTGGTGGGGCAACGCACGCTCATCAATCTCGCGTTGCTGCTGTTGGTAGCCGGCCTTGCGCTGGTCATCGCATTTGCACCGGACGAAGAGCCGCCTCCGGCGCTTGCACCGCTCAGTAACGAGGACGCCCGCGCCGTATCCCACATCCGTTTGAAACAGGCCACCGGGACAACCATCGAGCTACGCCGGGTGAACGGCAGCTGGCGTCTCGTGCAGCCCATAGGCATCGCGGCCAACGACTTCCGCATCCAAACCCTGGTGCAGATGCTGGAAGCCCCGGTACACGCGCGCATGGACGCCACCCCGGGGCAGCTTGCCCGCTTCGGCCTGGCGCCACCACGGGCACGCATACTGCTGGACGAAAAGGAAGTCCTGTTCGGAGACACCGAACCGATACACGGGCGCCGATACCTCCTCTATGACGGAAAGATCGCGCTGGTGGACGACGCCTTCTTCTCCCACGTCAGCTCGAGCGCCGCCAACTACGTGAATCCGGCGTTGCTCGGCCATGACCCGAACCCGCAGAGCCTGGTTCTGCCGGGTTTGCGCGTCTACCGGGTTGCCGGCAGCTGGCGTGTGGATTCCGAGGAAGGGAACGCGGGCAAGGACAGCATTTCCATGCTGGTGGATGCCTGGCGCCGGGCGCGAGCCACGGCCGTGCGTCCCTACGAGCCGTCACTGGATTGGGACGATGAAATTCGCATCGAGCTGGCCGACGGCGATCTCCGCTTCGACCTGGCACGCACCGAGTACGAGATGATCCTGGGCCGCCCCGAGCTCGGCATTCAGTATCACCTGACCAAAGGTGCCGGCGATCGGTTACTGGGGACAAATTAATTGGGGACAGATCTATTTATCTCGCGGCCGCAGCGCGGCCGCGAGATAAATAGATCTGTCCCCAATTAATTTGTCCCCAGTCGATCTCACACTTCCGCGGTTTCGTCCTCGCCTGCGTCCGGTGTGGGTTTACGTACGTAAAGCCTCGAGAAAATCACACCCAGCTCGAACAACACCCACATGGGAAGCGCCAGCAACGTCTGGGAGATGATGTCCGGCGGGGTCAGCATCATGCCGAGCACGAATGCGCCGACGATGATATAGGGGCGTTTTTTGACCAATTCGGCGGGCGTGGTGAATCCGGTCCAGACCACCAGTATGGTCGCGATGGGGACCTCGAAGGCGAGGCCGAAAGCGAAGAAGATCTTCAGTACGAAATCCAGATAAGAGCTGATATCGGTCATGATGGCCACGCCTTCAGGTGCGACCGCCTGGAAGAAAGCGAACATCAATGGAAAGACAATGAAGTAGGCGAACGCCATGCCCAGGTAGAAAAGCACGGAGCTCGTCACCAGCAGCGGGAAAACCAGACGACGTTCGTGCTTGTACAAGCCGGGCGCAACGAACGACCACAGCTGATACAGCACCACGGGCATGGCGAGGAAGATCGACAATACGATGGTCAGCTTGAAGGGTGTCAGAAACGGCGAGGCCACCTGAGTGGCGATCATGCTGGTGCCCTCGGGAAGATGGCGCAACAGCGGCGCGGCGAGCAACGCGTAGAGATCGTTTGCAAAGGGAAATAACACGACCAGGAAACAGAGCACGGCCACCACCACCCGCAGCAAACGATTGCGAAGCTCCACCAAATGCTCGACGAAGGTCATCTCGCCCTGGGCCTGCGTTTCGTCGCCGTCGTCAGCTTCGCCGATGTTATCGGGATCGTCGCTCATCGGGTTCCGTATCCTGAACTGCTTCGTCCAACGCCTGATCGGGAGCCGGCAGCGGCACTTCGGCGGGCGCGCTCACAGCCTCTCCGATAGCGGTCGCCGCGGCGTCCGGTGTTGTCGTGTCGGCCCCGGTCTCGTCGTCACTGCCCGGCGCAGGGGAAGAGCCGGGTCCATCGGTGGTTTCTTCGGACATCAGCGCGTCCGCGTCCTTCTGGACGCCGGCAAATTCCTTTTTCGCATCGCTGATGGTGCCGGTGGTTTCATCGACGATGTCCTGGAGCGAACTCAACTCATCAGGTTTTTCCAGTAACTTCTTCAATTCGTCGGCCTGGATCTCGCGCTCGATGTCATCACGAACCGTAGAAACGTAACGGCGGATGCGGCCCACCCAGAGCCCGACCGTGCGGGCGAGCCCGGGCAGGCGGTCGGGTCCGACCACCAGAAGCGCTACGACGCCAATCAGCGCCAGCTCCCAAAAGCCAATATCAAACATCGGGAATCTGAGATTGAAGCGAGCAACACACGCGCCTTGCGCTTGGCCCGCCAGAGAATTTCAACCGCGGGTACGCAACCCTCGGGCGCGCTCCCGCACCTGCTCGTGGCGGCGAACCGCTAGGCGCTGTCCCGCTCCTTGTTGGCGACCTCTCCATCGACCACATTGTCGGCGGGCTCTTGCTCGAGTTGCTCGGATTTCTCCGTGGTTTCCTCTTTCCCGCCGTCTTTCCCGCTGTCTTTCACGGCGCCGCGAAAGCTCTTGATAGCCGATCCCAGATCACCGCCCAGATTGCGCAGCTTCTTGGTACCGAATAGAAGCAGCACGATCACCAGCACAACCAGCAGTTGCCATAAACTCGGGCCCATATCTCCTCTCTCCCCATGGCTTCGCCGTGCGACGAAAGCAGACACTTTAGCGGAATTCGAGGTCCGCCACTACGACGCCGGGTGAACAATTGGAAACCATGGCCGGTGAAGGCCGGGGAAATCACCGGGGAAGCTCATTCCCCGGCGCCGCGGCCGGCTTTCTCCTCGATACCGGAAATGCCGAAGCGGCGGTCCAGCTCCGCCAGCACGTCCCGGGGGTGCAGGCCGCGGGCCGCCAACATGACCAGGCAGTGAAACCAGAGATCCGCGGTCTCGTGCACCAGGGCGCCGGGGTCGTCCTCCCTGGCGGCGACGATGACTTCGGCGGCCTCCTCGTGGACTTTCTCCAGCACCGCATCCAGGCCGGCCGCATAGAGACCGGCCACGTAGGAGCTGTCCGGAGAGGCGGATTTTCGCGCCTCCAGGACCTCGGCGAGCCTGTCCAGTGTATCGCTCATGGTGTCTGATCCCTGGTGTCCGCCCGAGGCCCGGGCGACATCCCGGGCCCGGAGCCTTCAGTCGGTCTTGTAGATATCCTCGGGAGCCTTGAGCACCGGGTCGACCTCTAGCCAACGCCCATGCCGAAGCTTTTTGTAAAAGCAGAGTCTGCGCCCGGTGTGACAAGCGATACCACCCCGCTGATCGACTTTCAGCAACACCGTATCCCCGTCGCAGTCGAGCCGAATTTCGGCTACCCGCTGCACGTGGCCGGACTGTTCTCCCTTCTTCCACAGGCGCCCCCGGGAGCGCGACCAGTACACGGCCTCGCCCTCCTCCAGGGTGCGTGCCAGGGATTCGCGACTCATCCAGGCCAGCATCAGCACCTCGCCGCTATCAGCGTCCTGAGCGATGGCCGGGACCAGCCCGTCCGAATTCCAGCGGATTTCCTCCAGCCACCGAGCCATGCCGGCTCCTCCTGGTAAGCTAATGGACCGATCATACACCCATCGGCAGTGCTTCTTGACCCGGCAGAGGCTGGCCGTGACACTAAAGCTCAGACGTCAAGCTCGGGACACTCTATCAACAACTTACCCTTTGGGGAGTGTCCCCAATAGGTAGCGAACAGGTATCCCAATGACCGTTGGAAAGGTATGCGTGCTCGGAGGAACCGGGTTCGTCGGGCGCCATCTCTGTTGCGAGCTCAGCCGCCGCAAGCTGGAAATACGGGTGCTCACCCGCCGTCGTGAAAGAGATCGGGATCTGATCGTCATCCCGGGCCTCGAGCTGATAGAGACCGATGTGCACTCGGTGGCCAACCTGAGCGTTCAGCTGAAGGGTTGCGACGCTGTCGTGAACCTCATTGGCATTTTGAACGAACGGCGCGGGTCGGGGCAGGACTTCGCCAGCGTGCATGGCGAGTTGCCCGCCAAGATTGCGGAGGCCTGTCGCTACAACCGCATCGGTCGCCTGCTGCATATGAGCGCGCTGGGCGCCAGCGGCGACGCACCGAGCAAGTACCTCCAGTACAAGGCCGAAGGCGAGAACGCCGTTCACCGCTGGGCCGACCAGGGTCTGCATGTCACCAGCTTCCGGCCGTCGGTGCTGTTTGGCAGCGACGACGATTTCTTCAATCGCTTCGCCACTCTTCTGGCCATGAGCCCCATCGTGTTTCCCCTGGCTTGTCCCGACGCGCGCATGTCGCCGGCGTACGTGGAAGACGTTGCCAGAGTGTTTGCCGACAGTCTCGAGCGCAAGAGCACATACGGCCAACGCTACGATCTCTGCGGGCCAAAGCAGTACACGTTGCAGGAACTGGTGGAGTATACGGCGCGCGAAACAGGCATCGGGGCGCGCATAGTGCCGTTGGGCGATACGCTTTCGAAGCTTCAGGCGCGGGTCCTCGAGTGGGCCCCTGGAAAACCTTTCAGCCGCGACAACTATCTGTCATTGCAGGTGAATGCGACTTGTGAGAACGACGGCTTTGCACAGTTCGGCATCCATCCCACGAGCATCGAGTGCATCGTGCCGTCGTATATCGGGCATCAGGGGAAAATGGACACCTATGGCGAGTTTCGCCGGGCCGCCGGACGCTGATACACGGTGCCAACCACTGGTCAGACAACGAAACCGAGCAGCACGACGCCCAACGCGAGCCGATAGACCACGAAGGGAAACAGGCCCACGCGTTCCACCAGCTTGAGAAAGAAATGGATGGTGGCGTAGGCACAGGCGAAGGATATTGCCGTTCCGGCGAACATGGCTTCCCAAGCGACCGGCGTCTGGCTGGACCACGCCTCCAGCGCCTCGAGCATGCCTGCCAGGGCAACCACGGGTATCGACAGAAGAAAAGAAAATCTCGCGGCAGTTTCGCGCTTGAGGCCCAGGGCGAGCCCGGCGGTGATGGTAATGCCTGCCCGCGAGGTTCCCCGGTATCAGCGCCAGGGCCTGAGCCGCGCCGATGATGAGCACGTCTCGCCAACCGATATCCCCATCACCGCGCGTGCCGCGATTGCGACGATCGCTCCACCACAGCAGCAGCGCGAAAAAGATCGTCGTAGCGGCGATCACCGAAGCATTGCGCAAGCTCGCGCTACCGACGGCGGTCAGTGCCAACCCGCAAAGACCGACGGGCACGGTACCAACCACCAGGTACCACACCCAGACGCTGTCGCCGACCCGGCGACCCACGGCCAGTGAACGCAGCCAGTCCCGGAACATGCGCGACAGATCCCGGCGAAAGTAGACGAGCACGGCCAGCAGCGTGCCCACGTGCACGGCGATGTCGAAGGCGAGGCCCTGGTCGGGCCAGTCCACCAGCAGGGGCAGAAGTATCAGATGGGCGGAGCTGGAAATCGGCAGGAACTCGGTAAACCCCTGGAGCAGCGCCAGAATTACGACTTGAAGCCAGTCCACCGGCAGTCTACCTCCCGATCTCAGGCCTTATCGGCCTTATAGGTCCTGGTAGGCCTTGACAGGCGTCAATCAGCATCAAAGGCGGCCGCGCAGATCGCGACCGGAAAATCCCGCCAGAGATCCATCGTAGTTGCGCGCGAGCGCCAGCACTTTGATCGCTTCCCCCATTTGGCCGGGCAAGGTAAGCCGCTTGATCTGAGCGGTCAACTCGGCGTGCTGACGACTGGCCGGATCGACACCGCGACAGGCCTCGAGTATCCCGGTGGCGAGTAGAAACTCCGCCTGGGTGGTGTAGGCCGCCACCTCGAGCCCGGCGCCCAGCGCCGCCTCCGCCATGGCGGTGAAGTCCACATGCACGGAGATGTCCTGAAGCCCGGTGAGAATCAGCGGATCATCGTGGGCCTGGTGGCGATGGAAACAACGCAAGGTTCCGTTGCAACGCTGGGGGTGGAAGTACTCGGCGCGGCCGTATCCATAGTCGAACAACAGCACCACGCCACGGTTCAAGCTTACACCGAGGCTGCCGATGAAGTGTTGCCGGTGCGGCGCGCATTCCGACAGGTAGCCATCCGGTAGCGGATCATCGAGGGTGCAAAGAATGCTCTGGACATGCTCCCCGAGGGTGCTCCCCGAGCAGTCGGCTTCCACCCACCGAAAGCCGCCGTAAGCCCAAGCGACGCGACATTCAGCAAGCTTTGCCCCGCGCACACGAAATCGATGGGCCGGCATCGCATCGAGAACTTCGTTGGCGAGCACCACGCCGCAAAAATCCGGTGGCAATTCGTCCCGCCAGCTGACCCGCCCCGCCAGATCCTCCAGGCGCGACGCGAGACGCGTGTGTTGCCGTTGGCGCAAAGCGGGACTGCGCTCGATGATGAAATACCTTCGCGGCAGGCATCCTGCCTCGGCCAGGTTCTCCAGCAGATCTGCCGCGAGTGCACCCGAACCGGCGCCCACCTCGCAGATGTCGCCGCCGCCGAGCTGGTTCAGCACTTCCGCCACCTGCACGGCCAGGCATCGTGCGAACAACGGCGAAGATTCCGGCGCCGTGATGAAATCTCCGCTGCTGCCGAACTGCTCGGCGCCGGCATCATAGTAGCCGAGCTGCGGCGCAAATAACGCGAGATCCATGTATTCGGCGAAGCTGATGGCGCCACCCGCCTGCTCGATGGCTGTGCATATCAGGGCCACGAGCCTCGGATTGCCGCCGCGAGCCGCGGTCGGCCCGCTCACGAGATCATCGCTGTTCACAGCATTTGACCGTCAACACGATCTACAATCTCCCCGTGTCCGCGCCGACCCGTCGGAGAAGTCCCATGCACAACGAACCCGACTCTCTGCAATCGAAAGTCGCTCTCATAACCGGAAGCGCGCGCCGAATCGGCGCGGAGATCGCGCGTTGCCTGCACCGCTCGGGCATGAACATCGCTTTGCACTACCGGACCTCCCTGGACGACGCCAGACGCTTGCGCGACGAGCTCAACGCCGCGCGCCCCGCGAGCGTGCAGCTCTTCGAAGCGGATCTCCGCGACACCGCAGCAACAAAAGAGATGGTCGCTTCGGTCACGGATACGTTCATGCGCATGGATGTTCTCGTCAACAACGCTTCCGCATTTTCCGCCACACCTCTTGGTGCCATCGATGACGGCGCATACGACGCGCTGCTGGACACCAATCTCAAGGCGCCGCTGTTGCTCGCCCAGGCGGTAGCGCCGCAATTGAAACTGACGAAAGGCTGCATCATCAACATAGCGGACATATATGGACTGAAACCGCTGGCCGACCACGTAGTCTACTGCGCGTCAAAAGCCGGTCTCATCATGATGACGCGATCCCTGGCGCTGGAGCTTGCTCCGGATGTCAGGGTCAATGCCATCGCCCCTGGCGCCATCCTGTGGCCGGAGGCGGACCGCGACGACGAGGAACGGGCAGCGGTGCTCGCGAGTATACCCATGGGCCGCGTCGGTGAGCCTGCCGACATCGCACAGACCGTCCTCTACCTGGTTCGCGAAGCCCACTATGTGACCGGCCAGGTCATCAAAGTCGATGGTGGGCAGGCAATCGGCTGAAGCGGAGCAGCGGGCGCGCGTCGGCCTTGCTCACCGGGGACGCCGTTCGATGTCCGCCATGTGCACGCCAAAACCGTCACCGCGACGATCCTGGAAATAAAGGCGCAGGGCCCGCTCGATGGATGGAAAGGCGATTTCCTCCCAGGGGATCTCATGCTCATGGAAGAGCCGCACTTCGAGGCTCTCCGCGCCGGCGGAAAAATTCAGATCCAGGAGGCGCGCGAGAAAAATGACGTACACCTGATTGAGCGCGGGAATGTTCAGGTAGGCAAACAGCTTGCCCATCTCGACTCTGGCGTTAGCCTCCTCGCGGGTCTCCCTGGCCGCCGCCTGGTCGGTGGACTCGCCGTTCTCCATGAATCCGGCCGGCAGGGTCCAAAGGCCACTGCGGGGCTCGATGGCGCGGCGGCAGAGCAGCAGCTGCTGGTCCCACTGGGGGATGCAGCCGGCGACGATCTTCGGATTGCTATAGAAAATCGTACCGCAGCTGTCACACACGTGGCGTAGACGGTCGTCACCGGGCGGAATGCGGCTGGTCACCGGGGAACCGCACTGGCTACAGAAGTTCATGGGTCACGAGCAGGCTTGCGCGCCGCTGGGGATGTTCACCTTGCGCAGCTCCTCACCGTCGCCTTCCAGGCGCGCCCACATGGCCGCCAGGGTCTCGCCGCTCACCGGGTGCTTGGCGTCACCGGCGATTTCCGCCAACGGGCACAGCACAAAAGCCTGGGAGCCGATCTCCTCGCGGGGCAGCACGATACCCTCCTCGCGCAGAACCCGGTCGCCCACCAGCAGAAGGTCCAGATCCATGGTTCGCGGTCCGAGCTGAGGATCACCGCGCGCACGGCCGCAGCGACGCTCCATGTCGTGCAGAGCCGTGACAATCTGGCGAGGCTCCGCGTCGCTCTCGAACGCGACCACCAGGTTGAAAAAGGGATCGCCTTCGAACCCCACCGACGCGCTTTCGTATACGCTGGAAAGCTGTAGCTCGCCGAAACGTGCGCGCAGTAATTCGAGAGCAAGAGCGATGTGACGTTCGCGATGGACGTTGCTGCCGACGCTGACGAAAATTCTTGCCATCAGGGCCGCTGCCCACGCTCGATGATGACGCCCACATCCCGCGCACCCCGAAGCGCGCCCTGCTTGTTGACGCGCAGCTTCACCCACGGCACCTGAAATTCCTCCAGCACGACCGCTGCACACCGCTCGGCGAGGGTCTCCACCAGCTGATACTCGCTGCTGCCGACGAACGCGATCAGGCGCTTGGCCACGGATTTGTAGTTCAACGTATCTTCGACGTCGTCATTGCGCGCCGCCTTGCGGCAATCACCGGCCATTTCGATATCGAGCACCACCGTCTGCTTGATCTTGCGTTCCCAGTCGTAAATGCCGATAACAGTTTCAATACGCAGATCATGTATATAGATGATATCCACTGGTCATTGCTCGCTATTGGAACGTCCGTCGAGTCGTGTGATTTGTTGTGCGGGGAGCAGAATTATTAACCATAATCCCACATGGATGGGCCGGTGGATGGGTGAGATTTGCCCGCTTCGATCCGCCGGGCCCGGGTTTGAAGCCCTGATAAGCGGAACGCGACTCCTATGGACATGATTCTCGGCATCGTTCTGGTTGTGCTCGGTTACCTGTGCGGCTCGCTGGCCTCGGCAGTCGTCGTGTGTCGGATCATGAAACTACCCGATCCCCGCAAGCAGGGCTCGGGCAATCCGGGTGCCACCAACGTGCTGCGCCTGGGCGGCAAGAAAGCGGCGGCCCTGACCCTGGCCGGGGATGTGCTCAAGGGTGCCATCCCGGTGCTACTGGCCCATCTGCTCAGCGATTCGCCCACGGTATTCGCCGGCACCGCGGTAGCGACCGTCATCGGTCACATGTACCCGGTTTTCTTTCAATTCAAGGGCGGCAAGGGCGTGGCCACCACCTTCGGCGCCGTGGCCGCGCTGGTATTCCCGGTGGCGCTGTTCATGGCCGCCGTGTGGGTGCTGACCGCCATGGCCACACGCTATGCGTCCCTCGCCTCCCTGGCTGCCGCGGTGGCAGCGCCGCTGTTCGCCCTGGTCTTCATCCAGCAACCCGCTTACATCCTGGCCCTGGTGATCATCGCCGCCCTGCTGGTCTATCGCCATCGGGGGAACATTCAACGTCTGCGCGACGGAATCGAGAGCGAGATCAATCTTTGAGCCCGGCGCCAGGCGGTTGCAGAGACGCCAGAGGCCAGCGCGCCCGGGCGCCGAAGGCCAGAGGCTCGCTGGCGCCGGCCAGCAGCCGCTGGCAGCCCGCATAAGCCACCATGGCGCCATTGTCGGTGCAGAACTCGAACCTTGGATAATGCACCGAAATCGATAACTCGTCCGCCAACGCGCCCATGGATTGCCGCAGCCGACGATTGGCGCTGACGCCACCGGACACGATCAGGCGCTGCAACCCGGTGTGGGTAAGAGCGCGCCGGCACTTGATGACCAGGGTGTCCACTACTGCCTCCTCGAAGGCCCTGGCGACGGCGGCCAGGGTCGCAGGGTCCCCGGGCGAATCGGCGATGGTATTCATGGCGAAAGTCTTGAGGCCGCTGAAGCTGAAATCCAGGCCCGGGCGGTCGGTCATGGGCCGAGGAAAGCGGAATCTGCCGGCATCGCCGCGCTCGGCCAGGGCCGCCAGCTGCGGGCCGCCGGGATAGGGAAGGCCCAGAAGGCTGGCGGTCTTGTCGAAAGCTTCGCCGGCGGCATCATCCAGGGACTCGCCCAGCATCCGGTATTCCCCCACCCCGGCCACCGCCACCAGCTGCGTGTGCCCCCCGGAGACCAGCAGCGCCAGAAAGGGGAAGTCCGGCCCATCGGGCTCCAGCATCGGCGCCAGCAAGTGCCCTTCCATGTGATTCACAGCCACCGACGGCACCCCCCAGGCAAACGCCAGGCTGCGACCCACGGCTGCGCCCACCAGCAGCGCACCCACCAGCCCCGGCCCGGCGGTATAGGCGATTCCGTCGATACCGCCACCCTGCCCCCGGGCGTCGCCCTGCAACAAGTCCTCCAGTAAAGGAATCAGCTTCCTCACGTGGTCCCTGGAGGCGAGCTCCGGCACCACGCCGCCGTACTCGGCGTGCATGGCCGCCTGACTGTAGAGTAAGTGCGCCTGCAGACCGGCCTCGCTGTCGTACACAGCGACTCCGGTCTCATCACAGGACGTCTCGATTCCCAGTACTCGCACCAGCGCCTCCGGACCGCTCGCCGGCCCCTGCGCGTGGACACAGGTGTCCACGGGGCTTTGCTTGCCCGGCCAGTCCCAATTACACTATGGGGTTCACTGCCCCGGCGAGTGTAACGTAACCCGCCGCCAGGATACTGCGAGGAATATAAATGCCGTCCGTCCGAGTACGCGAGAACGAACCGTTCGACGTCGCCATGCGCCGATTCAAGCGCGCCTGCGAGAAAGCAGGAACCCTCACCGAGATCCGCCGCCGCGAGTACTACGAGAAGCCCACCTCGGTGCGCAAGCGCAAGGCAGCGGCGGCCGTCAAACGCCATCTCAAGAAGCTCGCCCGCGAGAACATCAAACGCCGTCGGCTCTATTAATTTCGGATTAGGGCCGCTTGAGGGCCGGCGCCCTCCCCGGCCAACCAAGGGCGCCCCGCCAGCCATGACTTCCCCGCTGAAACAACGCATCCTGGATGATGTCACCGCCGCCATGCGTGCCAAGGACAAGCCGCGCCTGGGCACCCTGCGGTTGGTCACCGCCGCCGTCAAGCAGCTCGAGGTCGACTCCCGCGCCAGTCTCGATGACGCGGACGTGCTGGCGGTGCTGGAGAAAATGCTCAAGCAGCGCCGGGACTCGCTGCAGCAGTATTCCGATGCCGGTCGCCAGGACCTGGCGGACCAGGAGAGCTACGAAATCGCCATCATCGAGACCTACATGCCCGAGGCCCTGCCGGCCGAGGAGCTGGAGGCCCTCATCGACGCCGCTATCGCGCAGACCGAGGCCGACTCCATGCGCCACATGGGCAAGGTCATGGGCCTGTTGAAGGCCCAGGTCCAGGGCCGCGCCGATCTGGGCGCCGTCAGCGCCACAGTCAAGCAGAAGCTCGCCGGCGTGTAGGAGCGAACCGCCCGCAGGGGTAGACTCTCTACAGGCACGGCCGCAACGGCCGTGTTTCAGGGCGGAGGCAGAAGTGGCCGGGCGCATTCCCCGTCAATTCATCGACGATTTACTCGCGCGCGTCGACATTGTGGACGTGGTCGACGAGTACGTGCCCCTGAAGAAGGGCGGCAGGGACCACAAGGCCTGCTGCCCCTTCCACAACGAGAAGACACCGTCGTTCACTGTCAGCGCCGACAAGCAGTTCTACCACTGCTTCGGCTGCGGTGCCCACGGCTCCGCCATCGGCTTCCTGATGGACTATGCCCACATGGACTTCATCGAAGCCGTGGAGGATCTGGCCAGCCGCGCCGGCCTGGAAGTCCCCCGGGAGGCCGGCAGCGAGGTGCGCAGCGAGAGCCTGCAGCCCATCTACGACATCCTGGCAAGAGCGAACGCTTACTTTCAGCAACAGCTCCGCCAGCATCCCGATGCCGGACAGGCGGTGGATTATCTCCGTAGCCGCGGCCTCTCGGGTGAGATCGCGGCCGCCTTCGGCCTGGGAATGGCGCCGCCGGGCTGGGACAACTTGCTCAGCGCCATCGGCGACAGCGACGCCCATCGGACCCTCATGTCCCGGGCCGGCCTGCTGGTGAGCAAAGACGACGGCGGATTCTACGACCGCTTCCGCGGCCGCATCACCTTTCCGATCCTGGATCGCCGCGGCCGCACCGTGGGCTTCGGCGCCCGGGTGCTGGGCGACGAAACGCCCAAGTACCTGAACTCCCCGGAAACCACCGTGTACCACAAGGGGCGCGAACTCTACGGCCTGTACCAGGCCCGCAAAGCGGCTGGTCGGCCGGAGCGGCTAATCGTCGTCGAAGGGTATATGGACGTGGTGGCGCTCGCCCAACACGGCATACGCAACGCGGTGGCAACCCTGGGCACCGCCGCCACCGAGGCCCACCTGGAGCAGCTCTTTCGCACCAGCCAGGACATCGTGTTCTGCTTCGATGGCGACGACGCCGGCCGCCGGGCCGCCTGGCGGGCCCTGGAGACCGCGCTACCCGCCATGCACGATGGCAGGCAGGCCTTTTTCATGTTCCTGCCGGAAGGCCAGGATCCGGACAGCCTGGTGCGAGCCCTGGGCGCGGCCGCCTTCGAGTCCGCGGTGGCCGCGGCCCACAGCCTTGGCACCTTTCTGTTCGATCATCTGGCGGCTCGCGTGGATCTCGACACCATCGACGGCCGCTCGCGGCTGACGGCGCTGTCACGGCCGTTGCTGGAAAAGTTACCCCCTGGCAGCTTCCGGGAGCTGTCGGAAAATCGCCTGGCCGAGCTCACGGGACTGGCCCGAGGGAATTCGTCTACACTGATAACGGGGAGGGGAAGTGCGTCGGTCCTCAGGCCGCGCGGTCCCGCGAGTAAGCACAAACGACAATCACCATCTCTGGTGCGAAGGGTGATCACCTGGCTCCTTCACTACCCGTCGTTGGGAAAGAGGGGCATGGCAACCGTTCACCTGCGCTCTCTGGAGCTCCCCGGCGTACCGTTGTTGCTGGAACTCATTGAAACTCTCGATGACAGCCCCAATCTGACAACAGGTGCGCTATTGGAGCGCTTCCGTGACCACGAGTCCGGACGCCATCTGGCGAAGCTGGCGGCGGAAGAGATCGCCGCCCTCGACGAGGGCTTGGAACGGGAGTTCGAGGATTCCCTGGCAAAGCTTCAGCAACTGGCCGACGATCAGCGTTTTGCCGCGCTCGCCCGGAAGGAGCGGCAGGGGCAATTGAGCGACGCTGAAAAACGGGAATTTGCCCGCCTATCAGGAGGTGCATCGCACCAGGAAAACGACGGAAATGCGGCTTCGGAACCCCGGTAGGGGAAAGCGATGTTTGGTATAATTGAGCGTTACCGCCCGCATTTCTCACGACAGTTTGGCAGACGAAAATAATGGATCTGAATAAACAACAATCACAACTTAAGCTATTGATTGCAAAGGGAAAGGATCAGGGTTACCTGACCTACCACGAAGTCAACGATCACCTGCCGGAAGGCATTGTCGACCCGGAGCAGATCGAAGATATCATCAGCATGATCAACGACATGGGGATCGCCGTTCACGAGGTGGCCCCCGACGCCGATACCCTGCTGATGATGGAGACCGCGGTCAACGCCGACGCGGATGACACCGAGGAGGCCGCGGTGGCGCTGGCCACCCTGGACGCGGAGTTCGGGCGCACCACCGACCCCGTGCGCATGTATATGCGCGAGATGGGCACCGTCGACCTGCTGACCCGCGAGGGTGAGATCAAGATCGCCAAGCGCATCGAGAAAGGTCTCAACCAGGCACTGGGTGCGCTGGCCGTCTATCCACCGACCATCGCGCTGCTGGTGGCCGAATACGACCGCCACGAGAACGGCGAGGTCAAACTCACCGACATCTTCTCGACCTTCGTCGACCCGAATCAAAGCGACGAGCCCGCGACACCCAGCCCCGCACCGAGCACCAAGCCCCTGATCGGCAAGGATGCCAAGAACGCCGCCAAGAAGCAGAAAGAGGACGACGAGCTGGAAGCGCTGGTCGATCTGGGTCCCGACCCGGAGGAGGCGAAAGCGCATTTCAAAAAACTCAAGCGCACCATCGGACGCCTCACCCGGGCGACGGCCAAGCACGGCTCGCCATCCAAGCAGGCGGTCAAGATTCGTGACGAAAGCTCGGCCATGTTCTTCGAGATCAAGATCGTGCCGAAGCTCGTGGACCGGCTCACCAATCAGCTGCGCGGTGTCATCCGGCGCGTGCGCAACCACGAACGCCAGATCATGGCCATGTGCGTACGCGAGGCGAAAATGCCGCGCAAGGATTTCGTTGCCAGCTTCATTGCCAACGAGACCAACGTGAACTGGCTACGCTCGCACCTGCGCACCAAGAACAAGTACGCCGAGGCCCTGAAACCGTTGGCGAAAGACATCAAGCGCCTGCAGGCAAAGCTCGTCGTCATCGAGGAAGAAAGCGGACTCACCATCGGCGAGATCAAGGATATCAATCGACGTATGTCCATCGGCGAAGCCAAGGCACGCCGGGCGAAAAAGGAAATGGTGGAAGCCAATCTGCGCTTGGTGATCTCCATCGCCAAGAAGTACACGAACCGCGGCCTGCAGTTTCTGGACCTCATTCAGGAAGGCAACATCGGCCTCATGAAGGCGGTGGACAAGTTCGAGTATCGCCGCGGCTACAAGTTCTCGACCTACGCCACTTGGTGGATTCGTCAGGCAATCACGCGTTCCATCGCGGATCAGGCCCGCACCATCCGTATTCCGGTGCACATGATCGAGACCATCAACAAGCTGAATCGGGTTTCGCGCCAGATCCTGCAGGAGCAGGGCCGCGAGCCGACGCCGGAGGAGCTTGCCGAGCGCATGGAGATGCCGGAAGACAAGGTGCGTAAGGTGCTCAAGATCGCCAAGGAACCGATTTCCATGGAAACGCCCATCGGCGACGACGAGGATTCGCACCTGGGTGATTTCATCGAGGATCAGTCCATCGTCACTCCCAACGATTCGGCGACCTTCGAGGGCCTGCGGGAGTCGACCCAGAACATCCTCGCCGGGCTCACGCCCCGGGAAGCCAAAGTGCTGCGCATGCGTTTCGGCATCGAGATGAATACCGACCACACCCTCGAGGAAGTGGGCAAGCAGTTCGACGTCACCCGCGAGCGGATTCGCCAGATAGAAGCGAAGGCTCTGCGCAAGCTCCGCCACCCGAGTCGTTCCGAGCAGCTGCGAAGCTTTTTGGACTAATAGAAGTAGGCCGCCTCCCCTACTCTTCCCCCCTCTCCCCCTCCGGGGGAGAGGGCCGGGGGTAAGGGGGGGACAAAGCGCCACCCGCCTCAACGGGCCTGTAGCTCAGTTGGTTAGAGCGACGGACTCATAATCCGTTGGTCGCAGGTTCGAGTCCTGCCGGGCCCACCAAAAATCCATCCCGCACTCATCTGACCCGAGCCGCGAACGGGCCGAGTCGGCGCGCTATCGCCCGTATGTTAGGCTCTTCTGCGGCGGCGCAGTGGCGCGGCCTGGAGGGGGAGCCGTGGAAGATCTCGCACAAGAACTCCGCGACGCGCGGGCCCGCGAGGCCGCGACCAGTGAGATCCTGCGGGTCATCAACCGGTCCCCGACCGACTACCAGCCCGTCTTCGAGGCAATCCTCGAGAACGCGACCCGGCTTTGCGACGCGTCGCTCGGGCTGCTTTGTCTCCGCGAGGACGAGGGCTTTCGCTTCGTAGCCGACCGCGGGGCCAGGCCGGAGACCAGCGAGCGCCTGCGGAGCGAGCTGCTGCCGCTCGATCCCGAGCGTAGCGCTACGGCGAAGGCCGCAGCGGAGCGCCGCCCGTTCGAGGTGCTCGACGTCGCCGACGTGCACGCCCATGGCGCGGGCCAATCCGCGCGCCGAATCATAGTGGAACTCGAGGGAATCCGAACCCTGCTCACCGTCCCCATGCTGCGGGGTGACGAGGCGGTTGGGGTGATCCTGATTTATCGCCGCGAGGTCCGCAGCTTCGACCCGAGCCACATCGAGCTGCTCACCACGTTCGCCGAGCAGGCGGCCATCGCCGTCGACAACGTGCGCCGTTTCAGGGCGCTTGGCGAGGCGCTCGAGCGCCAGACCGCCACCAGCGACATCCTGCGCACCATCAGCCGTTCGCCGACGAACTATGGGCCGGTTTTCGACGCCATTCTCGAAAACGCGACCCGCCTCTGCGACGCGCCGCTCGCCATTCTGCTGATCCGCGAGGGGAACCAGTTCCACTCTGTCGCACACAGGGGCACGCGGCCCGAGTTTGTCGAGTGGTTGAAGTCAAACCCTGTCCCCACCGGTGCGCGGCACTCGTTTACCGTACGCGCAGCCGCCGAGGGGGTGCCCCTGCAACTCCCCGATATGACCGACACGGAGGGCTATCGCGACGGCAGGCCGCACGCGGTCGCCGGCGTGCGGATCGAGGGCATCCGCACCGCCCTCTTCGTGCCGATGATGAAGGGCGACGACTGCGTCGGCGTGATCGCGGTGTACCGCCGCGAGGTGCGGACTTTTGACGAGAGCCACGTCGCGCTGGTCTCCACCTTCGCCGACCAGGCGGTGATCGCCATCGACAACGTGCGCCTGTTCCAGGCGCTGGAAGCCCGCACGGACGAACTCGGCGAGGCGCTCGAGCGCCAGACCGCGACCAGCGACATCCTGCGCACCATCAGCCGTTCGCCGACCGATTACGGGCCCGTGTTCGACGCCATTCTCGACAGCGCGACCCGGCTCTGCGACGCGCCGCTCGCGTTCCT
>PVMK01117545.1_pt1 | contig 25420 bp, 24 predicted proteins | sample 1853481 | NCBI WGS metagenome assembly PVMK01 (sample SAMN08533507, study PRJNA380276) | Marine sediment metagenome, whole genome shotgun sequencing project.
CAGCACGCTCGAAAGGATCGCGGCGCAGGTTGAACAGCTTTGGAAAACGCAGCGTCACATATGGGCTCCTGCCATACATCCATGCCATGGCCACGCTGTTCGCTAAACATCACTTTCCATTGGCCATAACGCAATGCTGAAAGCTGGCCATCATCGGTAAAGTAGAACATTTCCTTGCGTGGGACTCTCTGATTCCTGTCCGGTCCAGTACGGCAACATATTGTAGCCATCAAGGTGCACATTGAATTTCCTTGCGCCCGCCTTGTGACCCTTGAGCAGCTTGTTCTTGATGTCTGCGTCGCCGGCCGCGGCAAGCAGTGTCGGCAGCCAGTCTTCCATGGAGATAATGCCGTTGGAAACCTGCCCCGATTTGATCACCGCGGGCCATTTCACCATCATGGGTACACGAAATCCACCTTCCCAGGTGGTGTTCTTCTCACCTCGATAAGGTGTTGTGCCACCATCAGGGCCAGGTCATTGTTTCAGCACCATTGTCAGTGGAATACATGACAATGGTATTGTCAGTGATACCGAGTTCATCCAGTTTGGCCAGTAACTCGCCGACCATTCCATCGTGTTCCACCATGCCGTCTGCATAGATGCCCTGGCCTGTTACACCTTTGGACGCAGGTTTCAGACGTGTCCAGACGTGCATGCGGGTGGTGTTATACCACATGAAAAATGGCTTTTTAGCCTGGTGGGCCCTGTCGATGAAATCAAGCGCGCGAGTGGTTACCTCTTCATCGATGGTTTCCATGCGCTTCATGTTGAGTGGACCGGTATCCTCGATCTTGCCGTCTGCGAGGGAGTGGATGACACCACGCGGTCCGAATTTCTTGGCGAATTCAGGATCGGACGGATAGTCTTCATTTTCCGGTTCATCTTCGGCATTCAGGTGGTACAGATTGCCAAAAAACTCGTCAAAACCCGTGATTGGTGGGCAGATGTTCATCGCGGTCACCCAGGTGATTCTTGCCAAACTGGGCTGTCATATAACCCAGCGGTTTGAGTAGTTCTGCGATGGTTGGGATCTTTTTCGCTGATTCCTTCCTTGGCGCCAGGCAATCCCAACTTTCAGTAGCCCGGTCCGAAACGGACTTTGGCCGGTAATAAAAGTAGACCTTCCTGCCGTACAGCTATTTTGCCCATAGCTGTCGGTGAACAAAATGCCTTCATTGGCGATACTGTCGATATTCGGGGTGTTGTAACCCATTGCTCCCCTGTTGTAGGCGCCGACATTGTATACGCCAATATCATCCCCCCAGATAATTAGGATGTTGGGCTTGTCGGCTGCAAATGCAGCGCACATAGCACCAAAGTGAGAACGCGATGCTCACTTTGAAAGATCGGGGTAATGCTTTGTTCATATCCTTGCTCCTCAAGTATGGGTTCTGCCTCAGTACGCAGATGGACAAGACTAAACCTTTCCGGGTATTAATTCACCTTTAACGCCTGAATTGTTAAAAACATCTATTGGTCTTTTTCCGACTGCTACAGAAAGCGTTCCTTCAGTTTATCTGAGCGCAAGCGCAGACACCCACATCTAATCCTTTTCCTACATGACAAAGCGACGATTTGCTATTTTTCACCGTCCATTGCTTGACCTAAACTATGTCTTCTTGTGAGGCATTAATCCGGTCACCGGTTTTGACTTATTACGCCAACACTCAGTATACTACTGACTAGTCTGACTAGGTGTAAGTATAGAAGAGGAAAATATCATGCGCCAATGGCAATTACAGGAAGCGAAAAGCAAAATTCAGTGAAGTGGTTAAAACTCGCCAATCGGGAAGGGCCACAAGAGATCACGATGCGGGGGCAACCGACAGCCATTTTGATTTCCCTGGAAGATTTCAAAAAAATAAAAGAAAAGAAACCATCCCTGGTATCACTGATGCGCTCATCGCCGCTGGCGGGTATAAACCTGGATTTGCAACGGGATAAATCCCCGGCACGTGACATCAAGTTATGAGCTACCTGATAGATACCTGTGCCCTATCGGAACTTGTTGCTGCCAGGCCTGATGAAAATGTTATTTCCTGGTTTGAAAGCGCACCCCAGGAGAGTTTGTACATGAGTGTCCTCAGCCTTGGAGAAATTCGTAAAGGTGTAGAGAAATTGTCGCATGGTCGGAGGCACAACCAGATTCTCAGTTGGCTGGAGCATGATTTGCCCCGGTGGTTTGAGGACAGGGTGCTACCCGTCGACAACCAGGTTGCCGATGAATGGGGTCGTTTACAATCAAAGGTTGAACGCACTTTACCTGCTATTGACAGCTTGATTGCTGCGACAGCTTTATTTCACCGCCTGGTACTGGTTACCCGCAACGTTAAAGACTTTGACTTGCCGGATGTTGATGTTTTGAACCCCTGGAAAGGTTAAACCAGCGCAACGGTTTCAAGAGTGGTAAATAGCTGGTTTGGAGTTGATAAATAGCACTATATATAGTATGTTAAATAGTACTTATAATAGTATTATTAGCAAAAGAAACAAATCATGAATGCTGTAACAGCCAATGAACTTAAAACCCGGGGTATTTCTGCCGTTGAAGACCTGCTGGAGATCGAAGAAGAAGTCATTATTTCAGTTCGGGGAGTAGACAAATATGTGGTCATGGGGCTGGAGAAATACGCCAGGTTTCGTGAATCAGAGTTGCACATGGCCGTGAAGGAAGCCAGGGCCGATTATGAAGCAGGGCGCATCACCACGGAAAGTGTTGACGATCATATGAAACGGATAACTGGTGAAATATAAACTGGTTTTTCCGGAAAGCTATATCAGGCGAGTCAGAAAGTTTCTGAAAAAACACCCCGAAGTTCACGGCCAGTACCGCAAGGCCCTGGAACTACTCGAACTGAACCCTTATCACCCGTCGTTAAGGCTACATAGTCTTCAAGGAAATCTTAGCGGTCTGTCATCTGTCTCTATCAATATCAGCTATCGGATCGTGCTCGAACTCATTATCGATGGCAACGAAATTCTACTCATCAACATTGGAAAACATGATCAGGTTTACTGATTTTCCGCCTGTTTCAGGAAGTGCCCTGTTAGTTTATTTACCCGTATTCCTTTGAATGAAACCCAGCATTTGCTGGCCGATGGGGTTCTCCGGGTGCATGGAGACCATGTCTTCAACGATGGGTCTGGCTTTTTCAAACAGGCCTCTTTTCAGGTAGTGGTCTGCCAGGCCATATTGATAATCCAGGTTTTGCGGCTCCACGTTCAGTGCATCCCGCAGTTTGTCCTCAGCTTGCATGATGTTTTGCATCTGCTGATACAGAAGTCCGAGGTTGTAGTGGACACGTGCCCGCCCAGGCAGGCCCTTTGAAGCTTGCTCGAGGAATTTAGTTGCTTCGTTGTACTGCTGCATCTCCACCAGTAAAAGACCGAGAGAGTAGGCTATTTCGTATAGTTCGGGATGTTCGGTTACCACTTCACGTAGTAGTTTTTCTGCCGACTTATTCTGACCTCTCTGGTTGTGAAGCATCGCCAGGTTGACCTTGGCCGGGTAGAATAGATTATCTATCCGGATAGCAGCCTCGAAATAATCGATCGCTTTTTTCGGTTGGTCGAGTTCGGTGTACAGGTTGGCCAGGTTATAGCGGCTGATGGAGAAGTCAGCGGAGTATTCCATGGCCGCCTCATATTCCTGCAAAACGAGCTGAAAAACTTTGAGTTGAGCAGCATCCAAATGCTTTGACATGTCGCCGGCAAGTCGTCTTGCAGCCTCGATGCGTACCGTTTTTACCGGGTCATACAACATGGGGGCAAGCAGTTTTGCCAGTTTTTCCATGTCGGGCAGCATAATAAATGATACTGCGGTTCGGCGTATCAGGGCCTCTTCATCCATCAGGCCAATTTCCATTATCTGGGTGCTGGCTTCACCAGGATACGCCGCCAACATCGAAATAGCGGTAGCCCGCACATTCACCGGGTAGAGTACATCTGCCGCCAATCGCAACAGGCCCTCGCCGGCATCAGGGTCGCCATGGCGGGCACTGGCAATAATTGATCCATAGTGGGCAGTCTGGCCAGGCCCGTACCATTGATGCACGCTGTCTTGCGACCATTGTGAGTCTTTATCAACATGACAGCGCAGACAGGCATCCGGTGCTCCAATCGCGGCATCGAGGACGGGGTCGGGTATCCTGAAACTGTGGTCCGGACGATAGTCTATTCCCATGTAGTACCGTCCCGGCATATGGCACTGGACACATTCTGCGCCGGTTCCAACTTCGAACAGGATTTCGCCTTCCGTAGATTTAATAGCTTCACCTGGCTCACCTTCCTGCTTGTGAAAATGGTGTTCCATGGTGTCGTACTGTGCAGCCCGGTGGCACTGCAGACAAAGATCATTGCCTTCCTTCACCAGCTTGATGGAGTGCACATCATGGCAGTCGTTGCAGCGCACATCGTGGTGGTACATCTTGCTCTGGGTAAATGAGCCGTAGACGTAAACCTCATCCTGTATCTGGCCATCGGCAAAGTAGAGATCTTCGGTCAGCAGGCTGGGCAGGTAATTGTCCAGTAAATCTGCTTTGACATGCGTTTCATCGCCCATGGTTCCACGGCGGGAATGACAGGGTGCACAGAGTTCTACCAATTCCCTGGAATTGATATCAGAAGTTTGTTGTACGAGTTCGAAATTTGAGACCTGTGGGCGGGCCATTTCTGACATCTGCGCCCAGTCCATGTGCCTGGAACCGGGGCCATGACAGGCCTCGCAACCCACGTTGATATCCGACCAGGTGGTGTTGTAGCTGTCTGTCTCCGGGTCGTAATTCTTCTTTAGGTTGGTGGAGTGGCACTGGGCACACATGCCGTTCCAGTTCTGGGCGGCATTGGTCCAGTACAGCCAGTCATCAGGGTCCGTCGGGCCTGTGGGGGGCACCCGGAACCATTGATTTTGCTTCGCATCCCAGGCGATGGGAAGGGTCTGAAGCCGGCCACCGGGAAATGGCACCAGGTATTGCTGTAACGGGTACCAGCCAAATGTGTGGGTGATTTCGAACTCCCCCATCTCACCGCCGGGGCCATTGGTATGCACAAAAAACCTGTCGTCCTTCCTGTAAAAACGCGAAGTAACACCGTGAAGTGTGAACTCGGCCTCGTTGAAGTCCCCCAGGACGGTAGTTTCGTTGGCCACGGCCATGGCCAGGTCATGGTGGGATTCCTCCCAACTGTCATATTCCAGATTGTGGCAATCTCTGCATTCAGTACTGCCGACAAATGTTGGTTCAGGGCTTGAAGTAACGATCTCGGCCCGGTCTTTCACGACCAGATAATAGTAGACCGGCAGCGACACAACGATGACCATCGCTGCTAAAAGGCCGGTCAATTCCCAGGCCGCTGTTTTGTTGCTGGGCAGGCTCATGATTTCTTTGGATAGGTTACCTGGTCCGCTGCAAATGCAGACCGTTTTCTGAGTTTGCCGGTATCCACCTTGAGTACGTTGTTCTCGATACTGACCTGGTAAAGATCCAGTGCCCTTGGTGCCGGAGGGTTGGCAACCTCGCCCCGTATGTCAAATTCTGAAGAATGGCAGGGGCAGATGAATTTATTCTCCTTTGATACCCATGGAACGGTGCAGGCCAGATGCGTGCAAGTGCGCGACATGGCCAGGAAGCCGCCATCCTCGAGCCTGGCAAGGTAGAATTTTCCGCGTACAAAAGCCTTGACCGTACCGGGCTCAAAATTTTCTACCGGCCCGGCGATGATAATGCGCTCGGCGTCTGCTGCTAATGCTTTTGGTTTCCGGGGTTTAAAAAAAGCTAAAGACCATTACAATAAACTCGGCAAAAGCCACGGTGCCCAATACAAGCCACAGCTTGTTGAGAAAAGACCGGCGGGATTGGGTTTCTTTTTTCATTTCCTAACTTGCCCACATCAGTTGCATACCCGTTCCACGGAACCAGACACCGATAACCGTCAAGGTCACAAAAGCCGTCATTAGCAGGGTAAACAGAGCCTGGACTGCTTCATTATTGGTGGCCGTAAAGCCCTTTTTGATCAAAAAATAAAAGCCAATACAAGCGGCCAGGATAACTGCAAAAGGCAACAGGCCGTTGTTGATCATATTGGGTGGGCCCACCGGGTTTGCGCTGATCACAAACTCATCGAAGAGCACTGCAGCAGTGGTTGCTATTGATGCAACTACTGCAGCAATCAGGGCCATTTTCCGGCCTTTACGGGAACAGAACCAGATACCGGCAGTATTGGTCTCATAATTGATGTAAGGAATCGACAGAAGCCCAAGTACAAGCAGCGATGGTATGACCAGAGTTGCAAAAACTGGATGAAAGTGCATGAGCATTTCCTGGAAACCCATAAAGTACCAGGGTGCCTTGGTCGGGTTGGGGCTCAGCCCCGGGTTTGCCTTGTCAGCCAGTGGGGCGTCGACAAACATCGCAATCAGCAGTACGGCGGCAAGCACGACAAGGGCCAGGGCGACTTCACGCGTGATCAGGTGAGGCATGGCCTCTACCATTTTCCCCGGTATTGGAGCGTCTTCTTCGGGTGATCTGGGAACTGTTAGTCCATCAGCCTTGCGTATCCGCCAAAAGTGAAAAGACAGAACAAACAGCAACAGGGCCGGCAGGATGGCAGTGTGAATGGCATAGAAATTCACCAACGTCGCCGGACCGGGTTCCGTCCCGCCGAGTATCCATTCTTTTAGCACTGTTCCTATGCCTGGTATGTAATCCAGCATTGAGGTGCTGATGGTAATCGCCCAAAAGGCGATCTGATCCCATGGCAGCAGGTAGCCGGTAAAATTGGAAAATACCACGGCGGTGAAAAGTGCCAGTCCGATGATCCAGTTGAACTGGCGCGGCGCGACGAAGGCACCGGTGTAAAAAACCCTCAGAAAATGCAGAAAGACGACAAACAGGAGCCCGTTGGCGCTCCATCTGTGGACATTTCTCAGCAGTTGCCCAAATGGAATATGGTTATTCAGATAAACAATGGAGTCATAAGCCCTGTCGGGAAAAGGTGCATAGACGAATTTGAGTATCAGGCCTGTGCACAGCAGCAGAAATATCAGCACAACAGCTATGACACCCAGCCCCCAGGCATGTGACAGTTTCAGGCTGCGTTCCGGAACAGTCCGGGGTCTGAAATGCAAAAGAAGGCCACGGAAAATCTTGCGGTGGTCATTCTGGTCTTTTGTCGCATTTCGAGTGCCGGGAAAAATAGATAAGCGAATGCGTTGCAGGATATTCAAGGTTTGGCTCATCAACGGGTAAATGGTGCGCGGAAGTTTACTGTGAAGGCTCGAAAGCTGCCATCGGTATTGAAGCGATAAATCAAGCCCAGGTGCTGGAAATCAAGAAACCATATCTTGATGGGGCCATCCTGCCTGGCTATGGCTATACCAATTTCCCACTCGTCTTCAACTGAAACCGGCACGGAAGCGAACTGAGAAATCGATGAAGTGCGCGGGAACGACAGATCGTTCTCATACCAGCGGTAGAGGACATCCCAATTCAGCTTAAGGGTGGTTCCAGAACCCGAACCAATCGGGTAACTGAAATCCAGCCCGGCCATCATCCCGCCCAGGCTGTCTTTATCGGTTTTTTTTGCATTGTAGCCTGCAAAAAACAGCTCGTTGACTACGGCCCAGTCCAGGTTTCCATTTTTGAAGCTATACCGGCTTTTAAGTCCGGCATCGTAGATCCACGCCCTGTCGTTCGATTCAACATTTTTGCCCCATCCGAAGTGGCCGTAAGCGCGTAAATGCCAGCGGTTTGAGACCGGATATTCGATTTCTACACCTGGATTAAAGCTCAGGGTTCCAATGTTGTCGATGTCAATAAAGTCATCAAGCTGTTCCAGCTTGTGTAAGCCAAAGGTCAATGGAAAATGAAACTCGATCCCCAGTTGCCGTTTGCCCGATTCATCAATGGAAGAATCCCGGAAATACCAGCGCGGGGGAATTCTCAGCACATAGACCTGTCGGTTACTGTCCAGTTTGTACCAACCTGTACCCAAAAATGCCGCGTAAGCCCAGTGAACTGACTCCGCATCTGCATCTTGCGCCGAAGATACACCGGGCAGAAACAAGGCCATGCCCAGGAACAGGGCAATAAAACGCGAATGTGAAGCTGTGCGGTTCAATTGATACGTTTCACTCGTGCAGGTTTCAATACGCCCATTCTATCGCGATTTGTCATGAAATCAGTGTGTGAATGTGTCATTTTTCTGACATATGTCTCATATATAATAAGAACCCAATGTTGTGAACAAACGTATACATTGCAGCAGTAGTCGAAATTTAACCTATAATCGCGCCACTCAAAAATAAGAAGCTAATAAAATAATGCAGATTCGTCGTACCAAAATAATTGCCACCCTGGGCCCTGCCACGGATTCCCCTGAAGTTTTGCGAGCCTTGATTGAAGCCGGTGCAGATATTCTGCGCATCAATCTTTCTCATGGCACCCACGAGGGGCAGGCCAAAAGGGCGAAACAGGTCAGGGAAGTTGCCCGCAGTTTGAACCGGGAAGTTGCGATACTGGCTGACTTGCGCGGGACCCAAGATCCGTATTGAAAGATTCAAGGATGGTTCGGTTGAGTTGGAACCGGTGATGTTTTCACACTGGATGCTTCGGCTGAGCCGGCTCCCGGTGAGCAGTCCCGGGTAGGGGTTACCTACAAAGGCCTGGCTGATGATGTGTCTCCCGGTGATCTTTTGTTACTTGATGACGGTCTGTTGAGCATGCGGGTGGTTAAAATCAAGGCAAAGGATATTGTCTGTGAAGTTGAGAATGGTGGTGTGCTGCGCGACCGCAAGGGCATCAATGTCCAGGGCGGTGGACTTTCACTTCCCGGTATCGCAGAACACGATATCGAAGATATTCCCCGCGCAGCGGCCATGGGTGCTGACTACCTGGCAGTTTCTTTCCCGCGCAATGCGGAAGATATGAACGAGGCCCGTCGTCGTTTACGTGAAGCCGGAAGCCATGCACACCTGGTGGCGAAAATAGAACGCACCGAGGCCATCACTAACCTGGAAGAAATAATCGCCGCTTCCGATGCCGTTCTGATCGCCCGCGGTGATCTGGGTGTGGAAATCGGCGATGCTGAATTGCCGGGCCTGCAAAAACTCATCACCAGAAAAGCGCTTGAGCAAAATTGCGTGGTGATTACTGCTACCCAGATGATGCAGTCCATGGTTGAAAGCCCGATACCTACACGGGCTGAAGTGCTGGATGTTGCCAACTCGGTTTTTGATGGTACCGATGCTGTCATGTTGTCAGCTGAAACCGCCGTGGGGCGTCACCCCCATAAAGTGGTCGAGGCCATGAACAGGATTTGCCTGGGTGCGGAGCGGACCAATGATTCCCGCCTTGACTGTGACCAGTTGAATGTACAATTTGAGCGCATAGATCAGGCCATCGCCATGGCCGCAATGTTCATGGCGACGCATGTTTCGGTCCAGGCGATCGTCGCTTTGACCGAGTCGGGTTCGACCGCACAGTGGTTGTCGCGGGTCCGGTCATCTGTACCTATTTTTGCGTTGTCACCGGTTCGTGACAGCCGTCGTCGCATGGCTTTATTCCGCGGTGTGTATCCCATAGCTCATGATTTCCCCAGCTCGAAACTGGAAGAGGCGGTGGCCGAAGGTGTGCACTTGCTGGTACAGAACAACTGCATCAAGGCGGGTGACCGGATTATCGTGACAATGGGTGAGTACACAGGCAATGAAGGTGGCACCAATTCGCTGCGCCTGGTGCGGGTCGGAGAAGACGGGTACCTGGAATACAATACAGCACTGGATAATCAATAAAAGCATAGAATTTGTTTTATAACAAACCCCATCCGCTCCAACTGTAATGGTTTTGCACCACAGTACCCAGTAATATATAAATCCTGACAAACACTTGTATGGCCCGGTCTTATGACGGGCCTTATCACTTTTGAAAAGTTGAAAACTGCCATGACAGACAAAATGAAACAAAATGCGCTTGATTACCACCGTTACCCGACCCCCGGTAAGCTCAGGATTGCGGCCACCAAAGCATTGACCACGCAGGAAGAACTGGGTCTCGCGTATTCGCCGGGTGTGGCTTACCCCTGTGAGCTCATCCATGAAGACCCATCTGAAGCCGCCAATATGACAGCGCGCGGCAACCTTGTTGCCGTGATCACTAATGGCACGGCTGTTCTGGGTCTCGGTGATATCGGACCGCTGGCGAGCAAGCCCGTGATGGAAGGTAAGGCGGTTCTGTTCAAGAAATTTGCTGATGTTGATGTTTTTGATATTGAGATTGATGAAAAAGATCCGGGTCGCCTGGTCGATATTATTGCCTCACTGGAACCGACTTTTGGTGGTATTAACCTCGAAGATATCAAGGCGCCGGAATGTTTTGAAGTGGAAGCCAGGCTCAAGGAGCGCCTGTCTATCCCGGTATTTCATGATGATCAGCATGGCACGGCTATTATCACGGCCGCTGCGACAATCAATGCACTGCACATCGTTGGCAAAGATATTAAAGATGTGAAACTAGTGGCCTCAGGCGCCGGTGCTGCTGGAATGGCGTGCCTGGATTTGCTGGTCAACCTGGGCTTGAGCAAGGACAACATCCTGGTCATCGACAGCAGCGGCGTTATTTATAAAGGCCGTGAAAACCTGGGCGGAAGAAAACTGGATTATGCCCGTGACACGGATAAACGAACGCTTGAAGAAGCAATGTTTGATGCAGACATCTTCTTGGGTGTGTCAGCAGCCGGTGTGCTTAGCGGAGAGATGGTTAAAACCATGGCAGACAAGCCTGTCATTATGGCATTGGCCAACCCCACACCTGAAATCATGCCTGAAGTTGCGCTTGCTGCACGTCCGGATGCCATTGTTGCGACGGGGCGCTCTGATTATCCCAACCAGGTCAATAACGTGTTGTGCTTTCCATATATTTTCCGTGGCGCGCTGGATGTTGGTGCCACCACCGTCAATGACGAAATGCAGATGGCCTGTGTACATGCACTGGCACAGTTAACACGTCTTGAAGCCAGTGATGTCAGCACCGCAGCATATGGTGGAAAACCATTACAGTTCGGACCTGATTACTTGATTCCGAAGCCTTTTGATCCGCGTTTGCTGGTCCACCTGGCGCCGGCAACGGCCCAGGCGGCAATGGATAGCGGTGTGGCTACCAGGCCGATAGAGGATATGGAAGCCTATCGGGAAAAACTGGCGTCATTCCTGTGGCGCACAGGTTTGGTGATGAAACCGATTTTTGATGCCGCAAAGAGCGATCCCAAACGTGTCATTTACGCAGAAGGTGAAACAGAAGTTGTTCTGCGAGCGGCACAGTCGGTGCTTGATTGGGGTATCGCAAAGCCCATATTGGTCGGTCGTCCAAAGGTGATTGAAGAACGTATTAATAGGCTGGGTTTACGCCTGGTTATTGGGCAGGATATTGAGATCATCAACCCGGAATCCGATCCCCGCTACTGGGATTACTGGACCTCCTATCATGCCCTGGTGGAACGCAAAGGCGTTTCTCCCAGTGCGGCCAAAGATATCCTGCGCACACGGACCACGGTGATAGCGGCGATAGCGGTCTATCGTGGCGATGCGGACGCGATGATTACGGGTCTGATTGGGCGGTATAACAGCAAGCTGAATTTTTTGCGGGACATACTGGGGCCGCAACAGGGCAGCAAGACCACTGCAGCACTTGGGGTTCTCAATACCGACCACGGTGTTTATTTTATTTGCGATACCCACGTAAATCCTGATCCAAGCGCAGAAGAGATCACTGAAATCGCGCTGATGGCAGCAAAAAGAGTGGCCCTGTTTGGTATCAAGCCGCGCATTGCACTGCTTTCGCACTCGTCTTTTGGCAGTCATGATGATGCCAGTGCGCGCAAAATGAGACGTGCGGCCGAGTTAATCGCCGAGGCAGCACCCGAGCTTGAGGTTGAAGGTGAAATGTCTGCAGAATTGGCGCTTTCTACGGCGTTCCAGAAGCAGGAGTTTCCAAGTTCCAGGTTGAGCGGGCCTGCAAACCTGCTGGTTATGCCGACTACTGATGCTGCCAATATCACCTTCAATTTTGCACGGATTGTGAACGATGCGGTGACGATTGGACCGATATTGATGGGGCTGGATTATCCGGCCCATGTGTTAGACCCGTCAGCAACGGTACGGCGCGTGATCAATATGACCGCATTCTCAGTGGTGGAAGCACAAAAATATGAAAAGAAGAAACCTTCAGAAAACAAGGTAGCTGAATGAACGTTAAGACATTTTTAGAAGCCCAGGATATTGATCCTGCAGAAACCAGTGAATGGTTGGATTCCATGCAGGCTGTCATTGAGCGCGAGGGGCTGGAGCGCGCGCATTACCTGTTGGAATTATTGGTTGATTTTACCCGTCGCTCAGGCGGTCATCTCCCGTATGACGCCACCACTGCCTATATCAATACCATCAAGCCTGACCAGAGCGCAAAAATGCCGGGTGATTATGAAATTGAACGGCGTATCCGTTCGTATATTCGCTGGAATGCCCTGGCAATGGTTTTGCGCGCCGGTAAACGTGCCGGTGAACTGGGTGGGCATATTGCCAGCTTCGCGTCTGCAGCCTCCTTGTACGATGTTGGTTTTAATCATTTCTTCCGTGGACCGGATCACGAGGGTGGTGGCGATTTGGTGTACATCCAGGGGCACTCGTCACCGGGGATTTATGCGCGGGCATTTCTTGAGGGCCGCATCAGCAGCGAACAAATGGACCGTTTTCGCCAGGAGGTTGATGGCAATGGCCTGAGTTCCTATCCGCACCCATGGTTGATGCCGGATTTCTGGCAAATGCCGACGGTTTCGATGGGTCTCGGACCCATCCAGGCTATTTACCAGGCACGATTTCTCAAATACCTGCACAACCGCGGCATCGAGGATACCTCACAGCGCAAGGTCTGGTGTTTTCTGGGCGATGGTGAAACCGATGAGCCGGAATCACTGGGTGCTATTTCACTGGCAGGCCGTGAAGGCCTGGACAACCTCATTTTTGTTGTTAACTGCAACTTACAGCGTCTTGATGGCCCTGTGCGTGGTAACGGAAAAATTATCCAGGAGCTTGAAGGTGTATTCCGTGGTGCAGGCTGGAATGCGATCAAGGTCATCTGGGGTTCGCGTTGGGATGCATTACTGGCCAAAGATAAGGACGGCCTGTTACGTAAACGTATGGAAGAAGTGGTCGATGGGGACTACCAGAACTACAAGGCCAAGGGTGGCGCCTATACGCGCGAGCACTTTTTTGGTGCCTATCCGGAACTGGTGGAAATGATTTCCAATCTGACCGATGACGATGTCTGGCGTCTGAATCGCGGCGGCCATGACTCTCACAAGATTTATGCGGCCTATCATGCTGCCACGCAACATACCGGCCAGCCAACCGTCGTGTTGGCCAAAACGGTCAAGGGTTATGGCATGGGAGAGTCGGGCGAAGCACTGAACATATCTCACCAGCAAAAGAAAATGGATGAGGAATCCATACGGCTGTTCCGGAACCGTTTTAAAGTGCCGGTCTCCAATGAAGACCTCGCTGAAATGCCTTATTACCACCCGGGCGAAGACAGTGTGGAAATCAAATACATGCAGGAGCGTCGCAAAGCGCTGGGTGGTTACCTGCCACAGCGCCGGGTTCAGTCGACGCCGTTGGAGGTGCCATCACTGGATATTTTTGAGTCCTTGCTCAAGGATACCGGCGAACGTGAAATCAGTACGACAATGACCTTTGTGCGGGCCCTGGCCATCTTGCTCAGGGATAAGAATATCGCCAAACGTATTGTGCCTATCGTGGCGGACGAGGCACGCACCTTCGGCATGGAGGGTATGTTCCGGCAGTTGGGTATTTATTCTTCCAAGGGTCAACTTTATACACCGGTGGATTCTGACCAGTTGATGTTCTACAAGGAAGATACCAAGGGCCAGATTTTGCAGGAGGGAATCTCCGAAGCCGGCGCCATGTCATCGTGGATTGCAGCAGCCACCAGTTACACCAACAGTGACTCGCCCATGATTCCATTTTTCATTTTTTATTCAATGTTCGGTTTTCAGCGCATCGGCGACCTTGCCTGGGCTGCTGGTGATATGCGCGCCCGCGGCTTCCTGTTGGGTGGCACTGCGGGCCGTACCACATTGAATGGTGAAGGCCTTCAGCACCAGGATGGCAATAGTCACATCATGTCCGGCATGGTGCCCAATTGCATTTCCTACGATCCGACTTTTCGCTTATGAATTGGCGGTCATCCTGCAGGACGGTATGCGTCGCATGTACCAGGACCAGGAAGACGTGTATTACTACATCACCATAATGAATGAAAACTACACGCACCCGGGTATGCCTGTCGGGGCGGAAGAGGGCATTCGTAAAGGTCTTTACCTGTTCCGAAGAGGCCGTGCCGGTAAGCACAGTGTGCAGTTGATGGGATCGGGTGCGATTCTGCGTGAAGTTATCGCGGCTGCAGAAATTCTTGAGCGTGATTATTCGGTCAGTGCCACGGTCTGGAGTGCTACGAGCTTTACCGAACTGCAGCGCGACGGCATGGCCGCTGCGAGGTATAACCGCCTTAACCCGGAAGTTGATCAACGTATTCCGTGGCTGGCGCAATGTCTTGATGGCTATGAAGGGCCGGTCGTTGCGGCGACAGATTATGTGCGTAACTTTGCTGAGCAGATAGCTCCCTATTTGCCAGGGTCGGATTTCACGGTGCTTGGAACGGACGGATTTGGTCGCTCGGATACACGTAAGAACCTGCGGCGTTTCTTTGAAGTTGACCGCAATAATATTGTTTATGCCACCCTGGACTCGCTGCGCAAACAGGGCGTCTTGTCTGTTGATGAGTTACTCAAAGCCCGCGACAAACTGGGTCTTGATCCGGATAAGCCAAATCCAATGAAATCATGAAAATGAAAATAGAATGTAAAACACATACTGGTGGTAAACAGTGACTCAGCTGATCGAAATCAAGGTACCGGATATCGGTGATTTCAGTGATATCCCGGTGATCGAAGTGCTGGTTGCTGTCGGGGATTCAGTCGAGGCTGATCAGTCACTGGTTACTCTGGAAAGTGATAAGGCAATGATGGAGGTGCCGGCACCTGTTGCCGGTGTGATCCGCGAGTTGCGTGTGGCGGTGGATGATACCGTTTCGGAAAATGATGTTGTTGCCGTTATAGAAGCCGAAAAGATAGCTGAATCGACGCAGTCTGAAACGGAAACCCCGGCGGTACCGAAGACGGCACAACCAGCAAAAACTGAGCCAGCCCCACCGCAACAGGTACCCACCCGTCAACCAGCCCCAGCCAGTCCGGCTCCACCCTCTACTGGCAGCCGGCAGTCGCCACCGGTTCCCATGGACGCCAATGCAACGTTACCGGCTAAAACACCCTACGCCAGTCCGGCGATACGTCGCTTTGCGCGCGAGTTGGGTGTAGACCTGTTTCGTGTCGCTGGCAGTAGCCGTGGCGGGCGCATTGTTCGGGATGATGTAACCGGTTTTGTTAAATCTGTCATGAGTGCCGCCGTAGCACCTGCTCCAACAGGTGGCCTGGGATTTGATTTGCCGCCGCCACCAAAAGTTGATTTCAGCCGTTATGGTGAAATCGAGCTTAAACCTTTATCAAAAATTCAAAAGATTTCCGGGGCGTATTTACATCGTAACTGGGTCAGCATTCCGCATGTAACCCAAAATGATCTTGCCGATACCACGGATATGGAGGTGTATCGAAAGGCCAATGCTGCCAAGGCCCTGGAACAGGGGTTCAAACTGACGCCGTTGGTTTTCCTGATTAAGGCCAGTGTGGCAGCGCTTAAAGAATTCCCCAATTTCAACGCTTCGCTGGATGAATCGCGTGAGAACCTGGTTCTGAAGAAGTTTTTTCATATTGGCATAGCGGTGGACACGCCAGATGGACTGGTCGTGCCGGTAATACGTGATTGCGATCAGAAAGACATTTTCCAGTTGGGCGCAGAACTGGGTGATCTTAGCCAGCGGGCACGTGATGGAAAACTCAAACCCATTGAAATGCAGGGCGGTTGTTTTTCCATATCCAGCCTGGGTGGTATAGGTGGTACGTCGTTCACCCCCATAATCAATGCGCCGGAAGTAGCGATTTTGGGTGTTTCCCGCTCCAGTATGAGACCACAGTGGGATGGTGAAACATTCCAGCCGCGTTTGATGCTGCCCTTGTGCCTGTCCTATGACCACCGGGTCATCGATGGTGCAAATGGTGCCCGTTTCATCCGCTATCTTGCCACTTGCCTGGAAGATATCGAAAGTATGGATTTGTAACGGCCCGGATGAACGACAAGGTATGAACGAATACGAAAGCAATCCCGAATCGCGTATCGGCAGACGCATGATATGGCTTGCTGCCCTGGGTCTGTTGGGTGGTTTGTACGCCCTGTTTTCAATGCTGGAACAGGGTGGGGGTACGGTTATTTCGGTGGATGCTGGGTGGTGCTGCGATGATCGTGCTGGAACAGGATCGTAACGGCCACTACCAGGTGGAAGGGACAATCAACAATCAAGCGGTTAATTTCCTGGTTGATACCGGCGCAACCGATGTCGCAATACCTGAATCCATGGCCCGGGCTATGGGCCTGGAATTCGGCCCGCGGGTACAGGTGATGACAGCAGCAGGCCCATCAAAGGCGTGGATGACAAGATTGAACGAGGTTTCGATCGGTGGGATTAGCCGCCGGGATGTACGCGCAACCATCACCAGCGGAGAGTTTAACGGGGTATTGCTGGGTATGAGTTTTCTCAAGCACTACAACCTGCGACAGCAGGACGGAAAACTGGTTATCAGCGAAGGGCTCGCGGATGAGCAATTGAGTATCGATTAATGAATGGTGACAGATGAGTAATACGATTGAAATCCGTGTACCGGATATCGGGGATTTTACCGATATACCGGTTGTCGAAGTACTGGTGAGTGCCGGCGACCGTGTGGATGCAGAACAATCCCTGGTGACGCTGGAAAGTGAAAAAGCCATCATGGAAATTCCATCACCAGTTTCTGGTGTTATCCGCTCAGTGGACGTTGCTGAAGGTGATTTTGTCTCAGAAAATTCGTTAATTGCCGTTTTAGATGCAGATGAAGCCGTTGCCGTGGCGGACAGCGATTCACAACTTGCTGCAAAAACTCCGAAAGCAACTGATCAACGTCAGAAAGCTGCTGAACCCCCACAACAATCCGTAGTGGTTGAAGAAGATATTGATCCGTCTGTTGATTATGACTTTGATGTGCTGGTACTGGGCGCCGGTCCGGGTGGATATACGGCTGCTTTCAGGGCGGCGGATCTTGGCTTAAAAGTGGCCCTGATCGAACGCTATTCAAAATTGGGCGGGGTCTGCCTGAACGTGGGTTGTATTCCTTCCAAGGCCCTGCTTCACGCGGCCGCCGTCATAGACGAAGCGGAATCAATGGCCGACCACGGTGTGGTTTTTGGCGCACCGGAAATTGACCTGGATAAATTACGTGGCTGGAAAGAGAAGGTTGTCGGGCAGTTAACCGGTGGTCTGGCTTCCATGTCGAAGCAGCGTGGTGTGACCGTTATACAAGGTCGCGGGATGTTCAGCGAAGCGCATGAAATGACGATAGAGACAGCGGACGGCAGCCGAACGGTCAGTTTTGCACGGGCCATCATTGCCGCAGGTTCACAGGTATTTAAATTACCTGGTCTGCCGTGGGATGATCCGCGTGTCATGGATTCTACCGACGCGCTGGAGTTGAAAGATGTACCCGGGCGTCTGCTGGTTATCGGTGGCGGGATTATTGGTCTTGAAATGGCCAGTGTTTACCAGGGGCTGGGCTCCGAGGTCACCGTGGTCGAATTGACCGGCCAGCTAATGCCCGGTACCGATAAGGACCTGGTCAGGCCACTGCAAAATAGAATCAAAACCCGCTACGCCGGTATTTTTGTGAATACCAAAGTGACATCGGTTAAGCCCACAGACGATGGTCTTCACGTGAGCTTTGAAGGTTCTAAAATTCCGGAAAATACCGTATTTGACCGTGTACTTGTTTCAACGGGGCGCACACCTAATGGAAGCCTGGTTGGTGCGGAAGCAGCGGGAGTTGAAGTTACGGATCGCGGCTTTATTCCTGTTGATAAACAAATGCGCACCAATGTGCCGCATATTTTCGCCATCGGCGATATCGTTGGTCAGCCCATGCTGGCGCACAAGGCCACACATGAAGCCAAGGTTGCGGCAGAGGTCTGTGCAGGCATGAAAAGCGCATTTGAGGCGCGGGTCATTCCATCGGTTGCATATACCGATCCTGAAATCGCCTGGGCGGGACTGACAGAAACAGAGGCCAAGGAACAGGGCATCGATTACAAGCTGGGCAAGTTCCCATGGGCTGCCAGCGGCAGAGCTATGGGAATAGGCCGAACCGAGGGATCTACCAAGCTATTGTTTGATCCTGAAACCCACAGGGTTATCGGCGCCGGCATAGTCGGCCCGCATGCAGGCGACCTGATCGCAGAGTGTGTGCTGGCGATTGAAATGGGCTGTGAAGCCGGGGATATCGGTCTATCAATCCACCCGCATCCGACACTTTCTGAAACCGTTGCGATGTCGGCCGAGGTATTTGAAGGAACGATTACCGATCTTTATATTCCCAGGCGGGAATAACAGCGCTTCGGGAAATTTCGATTGATTATTCCCTAAATGATAAAAAGACTATTGCAAAAAATGGGGAAACCCCGTAGATTCAACAGCTCACTAGTAATGCGACCTTAACAGCGGTTTAGAAACATGATTTTTTCAGTTACTATCAAAATCAATAACGGTTCTATCCGCCGTCTGCGACGTCCAGGAGTTCACTGAACGGGCCGGGTTGCCATGTGGTTTGAATAAAGACACAAACGAATTAATAAGAACCCGGCCAAAGGCTGGGTTTTTTTGTATGGGCCGGTTGTTTCCGGCGTACCAATAGAAATTAGTTTTAAATGAATTAAACGGAGATCTGATAGTGAAACATTTTTTGTCCACCATTGACTGGTCACAGGAAGACCTGGCGTCGCTGCTGCAGGTAGCGGGAGAGCTGAAGCAAAATCCTATCAATTCCAAGTTGAAGGGCCGCTCGATTGCACTGTTGTTTTTGAATCCATCCATGCGCACAAGGACATCTTTTGATCTGGGTATGCAACAAATGGGCGGCATAGCCATTGTGCTGCAGCCAGGGAAAGATGCCTGGGGTCTGGAATTTGAAACCGGCGCGATCATGGATGGCGACGCCGAAGAGCATATCGCCGAGGCGGCGGGTGTTTTATCACGTTACTGCGACCTGATTGGTATACGGGCCTTTCCTACCTTCGTGGACTGGTCGAAGGATCGTGAAGATTACGTGATCAAATCATTGGCAAAATATTCGTCTGTTCCCGTTATCAACATGGAAACCATCGTGCATCCCTGCCAGGAACTGGCAATGATGATGGCTCTGCAGGAAAGAATCGGTGCAGTGGCCAAACGTAAAATGGTGTTGACGTGGACCTGGCATCCACGGCCGCTGAATACGGCAGTGGCCAATTCAGCCCTGCTGATGGGAACCAAGTTCGGTATGGATGTGACATTGCTTTGCCCGGAACCGGATTACCTGCTGGATTCGCAGTTTATGGATGCGGCAAAAGCCAATGCGGTTGCCAGTGGCGGATCACTTGAAGTCAGCCATGATATTGAGTCAGCGTACGAAGGCGCAGATTTTGTCTACGCCAAGAGTTGGGGCGCTCTGCCTTACTACGGCAAGCCCGAAGAAGAATGGGAATTGCGGAAGAACTACCGTCACTTTATCGTCAATGAAGAGAAGATGGCTTTGACCAATAACGCTCTGTTCAGCCATTGCCTGCCTTTACGACGAAACATTAAAGCCACCGATGGCGTGATGGATGCGCCGTATTGCCTGGCGCTGGATGAAGCCGAAAACCGTTTGCATGTGCAAAAGGCCCTGATGATGAACCTGCTTGGAGCAGAACTATGAATACGGCTACAAAGACCCCCATCGTACTGGCGTTTTCCGGCGGTCTGGATACCAGCTATTGTGTACTGGAGTTAAATGCACAGGGATATGACGTACATACCGTATTTGTTGATACGGGTGGTTTGAGTGCAGAAGAGGTCGCCTGGATTGAAGAACGTGCTCTGTCCCTGGGTGCAAGCAAACATCATTTGGTGGATGCCAGTCAGCTGATCTGGGATGAGTTCGTCAAGCCCCTGGTGTGGAGCCAATCCCGGATGCTGGGTGAGTATCCGATGTTGTGTTCCGACCGTTACCTGATTGTCCGCTTAAGCCTGGAGTTGTGTGATGAACTCGGTACCCGGCATTTTGCCCATGGTTGCACCGGCATGGGTAATGACCAGTTGCGTTTTGACCAAACCGTGCGCAGTCTGGGGGATTATGAAATTCACGCACCGGTCCGGGACCTGCAAAAACAGCCTGGCAATATCAGGGAATATCGAGATTGAGATACTGAAAACGCAGGTGTATCAATACCGGAAAAAACCGGTAAGTATTCCATTAATGAGAACCTGCTTGGTGTGACTATTTCCGGCAGTGAAATTGATGAGTTTGATGCACCCGATGCAGAGACCTGGCAACTTAGCCGTCCCAAGGAAAGAGTGGCCGGAGCAACCCCTGCAGGTTTCCATCCGTTTTGAAAAAGGTGTGGCTGTAGCGATTGATGGCCAGGACATGGCAGGGCCTGAGATTGTGCAGGATCTGAATACCCGGTTTGGTAGTTATGGCGTAGGCCGCCACATCTACACAGGTGATGTCACCATTGGCCTGAAGGGCAGGATTGTTTTCGAATGTCCCGGTATTGATGCTTTATTGCTGGCCCACCAGGCATTGGAAGATTGCGTTAATACACGATTCCAGAACCAGTTCCGTCACCAGGTTGCACAGCGCTGGGCAGAATTGGTCTATAGCGGTTTCTTTTATGAGCCCTCACAAGCAGGATCTTGAAGCCTACCTGGCCAGTTCACAGTCATTTGTAACAGGTACGGTGACATTGGAAACAACCGGTGGATCCATGCATGCTGTAGTTATTGATTCTGACTTTATTGTGCAGGATCCGGACGCGGTATACGCCCAGAGTTGTAACTGGTCCCCCACCGAGGCAGAAGGGTTCATCAAGTTAACCGGTCAGAGTTCGACAACGGCTATGCGGGTCAGGAAGAAAGCATAATGGATGTGACCGGTGTGCTGAAGCACCTCAAAAGCCTGATCGCTTTTGATACGCAGAACCCGCCGCGCTCGCTGGACGCCCGTTCCCCGATATTCGGGTGGATCAGTGATGTCCTGGGCCCGGGTTTTGAAATCGAAGTCACCGATCACGGTTTGGGACGGATCAGCATGCTGGCGGTTCGTGGCAAGCCCTTCGTTGTTGTTCAATGTACATCTGGACACTGTGCCGGTGATTGAAGGTTCACGTTTTCCTGCCCTTGAAATGACAGTGGATGGAGGCAGGGTTTATGGGCGTGGCAGTTGTGACATCAAAGGTGCGGCAGCCTGTTTGCTGGAAGTCGCCAGTGAAACCGATAATCCCATGGCCATGTTGTTTACCACCGATGAAGAAGGTGCCAGCGGTTGTTGCGTGGCTGAGTTTGTCCGCTCCGAACAAAGTAAAGCATTCAAACAGGTAGTGGTCGCCGAGCCGACAGATTGCCTTGCTGTATTAAGCCACCGTGGTTACCTTTCGGTAAAAGGCGAGTTTTCGGGCGAGTCTGGCCACTCGTCTGAACCACGTGCCTTACGGGATAATGCTTTGCATAAACTTTCCGCCTGGGTGGCGGCAGCTGTCGGGCAGGCCGGGGAAATGGACCTTGGAGGCCACAGACCCTGTTTTAATGTTGGTGAGGTGCATGGCGGGATCAAATCGAATGTGATAGCCGATCAGGCCAGGCTTCATTGGAGTGCACGGCTGTCTCCGGGTGATAGCAACGAGGATTTTCTGGATTTGATGACAGGTCTGGATGTCAGTGATTCGGCGCAATGGCAGGTGCCTTTCTCCGGTCCGCCGTTGCCAACCGATGGTATGGGGATTTCACCGGCGGAAGCCTTTGTTGAAAAGCACGCTATTGAAGCTGGCAAAGCAGTCGATTTCTGGACCGAAGCTTCATTGTTCGCGCAAGCAGGTATGCCTGCCATTGTTTTGGGGCCAGGCAATATCGCCCAGGCGCATGTTTTAGACGAATGGGTCAGTATTGAACAGCTGGAATCAGCCCTGAAAATATACACAAAGTTGGTAAAAAACCATGACTGATGTACGCCAGATAGTCCACGAATTACTTGCGCAGTTGGGTTCCAGCCGGGAAGCACAGCAGTATCTTAAGGAGTACTCTGGTACCAACCAGGCGCGTTTTGCAGTGGTTAAAGTAGGTGGCGGTATTTTACGCGATCACCTGGATGAACTAACCTCAGCGCTGGCCTTTCTGCACCGGCTGGGTTTGATTCCGGTAGTTTTACATGGAGCAGGGCCACAGTTGGACCAGGCTCTTTCTGATGCTGGTATTGAAACTGAACGACGTGATGGATTGCGGGTGACGAGCGAGGCGGTTATGTCGGTGGCCCGGCCATTGATGTACAGGGAAAATCTGCGCCTGGTTGACGCATTGGAAGAAAAAGGCATCCGCGCCCGTGGAATTCAACATGGCGTATTCCAGTGCAGCTATCTTGACCGGGAAAAGCTTGGTCTGGTTGGCGAGGTAGAACAGGTTGAATTGAGTGCAATTGAAAGTGCTGTGAGCAGCGGCGCGGTACCGGTACTGACCTGTCTGGGTGAGTCGCCATCAGGCCAGGTTCTGAACATTAACGCCGATATTGCTACTCGCGAACTGGTCTGGAAGTTGCGACCACATAAAGTGATTTTCCTGTCACCCACCGGCGGGTTGCTGGATCGCCAGGACCGGATTATTTCAGCTGTCAGTTTGACCAATGACTACGAGGCATTGATGCAACAGCCATGGCTGCATTCCGGGATGCGCTTAAAACTACAACAAATCAATGAAATGTTGCAGCGGTTACCGGACGATACTTCAGTATCTATTACTTCTGCGGCACATCTGACCCGGGAGCTGTTTACTTACAGGGGTGCTGGCACGCTGGTCAGGAAGGGCGAAGCGATCAACGTGTTTGAAGATCCCGATGATGCGACATTAGCTGTTGTAAAGAAACTGGTAGAACATTCATTTCAGAGAAAGCTGCGCGATGACTGGTTTGAGCGACTTATCGAGCCACTCGTTTTGCTGTCTGAGACAGGTCGCGCGGCAGCCATTATGACCAGGGGGGTGGATGGTCTTCCCTACCTGGATAAGTTTACCGTTACTTCCGAGGCACAGGGTGAAGGTCTTGGTGCTGCAATTTGGCAGGTGGTCAGGGCGCGTTACCCGGCTTTGTACTGGCGCTCACGGTATACCAACCCGGTTACTCCATGGTATTTCCAGCAGTCGGATAGCAGCAACCGGTCCGGGCAGTGGGTAGTTTTTACGATTGGCGTTGAAGAGGCCGCCCAAAGGGATCGATGCGTAGAGGACTCACTTGCGCGTGATTCAGGCTGGGTCGCCGAATGAGTGCGTCATGCATAGTTAATCTGGTCGGTGGGCGCGGATATACAGGCTCTGAGTTGCTGCGCCTGATAGCAGGGCACCCGGACATGGACCTGGGAATGGCCAGTTCGCGCAGTCACGCAGGGCAGAGTATAAGCTCCACCTGTGATGGCTGGCCGGATGATGGCCGGGCGTTTACTCAATTAGAACCCGACGGTATTACTGCTTACCCGGCAGATGCCTGGGTATTGGCTCTGCCCAATGGTTTGGCTGATAAATGGGTTGAGCATATCCGCGCCGGGTTCCCCGAAGCTGTGATTCTGGATCTGAGCGCAGATTATCGTTTTGATCCCCAATGGACATACGGTTTACCCGAACGTTTCCGGGATCAAATCCGGGCCGCACAGCTGATTGCCAACCCCGGTTGTTATGCCACCGGTTCACAGCTTGGCCTGTTGCCACTGAAAAACAGCCTGGTATCGGCACCGGTAATATTTGGTGTTTCCGGATACAGTGGAGCAGGCAAGACACCATCGCCACGTAATGACCCGGATGTGCTGCGAGACAACCTGATTCCATACGCCTTAAGCGGGCATATGCACGAGAAAGAAATAAGTCACCAGTTGGATACTGCAGTCAGGTTTATGCCGCATGTGGCCGCATTTTTCCGGGGAATTTCTTTGACCATTGCGTTTGAACTGGATCATGCGGTAACCGTTGATGATTTGGAACAGACTTTTCAGCAGGCATATGCAGGTGAAGCCAGGATCAATGTGAGCAAGGGAAATCCCACAGGTCAGTGCCGTCCAGGATACACCCGATGTCCACATCGGCGGTTTCACCATTGACAAACGCAACCCGTCACAGGGAAGCCTGGTGGTCGTTTTGGATAACCTTCTCAAGGGCGCTGCATCCCAGGCCTTACAAAATCTGAACCTGGCTCTCGGGCTGGATGAATACTCAGGAATCAACCCATGAAAGATCTGATATGGAAAAAAGACGGCAAAGGTGAAAGTGCTGATCCAGCGATTATGGCATTCCTTGCCGGTGAGGATGTTGAGCTCGATAAGGAGTTGCTGTTATTTGATATAGAAGCCAGCGCGGCCCATGTCAGAGGGTTGCAGCAGATTGATATTCTCAGTGCCGATGAATCGGCCCGCCTGCTGGATGGGCTGTCTGTGATTCAGAAGGAAATCCTGAATGGCAGCAGAGAGCTTGACAGCAGTTTTGAGGACGGGCACTCGGCGATTGAATCGTGGCTGACGGATATGCTTGGCGATGTCGGCGGAAAGATCCATACCGGTCGCAGTCGCAATGATCAGGTGGCGGTCGCTTTACGCCTTTATATGAAGGACCGTTTGCAGCGATTGCAATTCAGCTGCATACAGATCGCCTCCGTATTGTTGAACAGAATAAAAACAGAGGGTGATTTACCGATGGCCGGTTACACCCATTTGCAACCGGCGATGCCTTCTTCTGTTGGGCTATGGCTGGCAGGCCATGCCGAGGCATTTATTGATAATGCTGAGCTTGCAGCACTAACCACCCATTGGCTGGATGCTTCTCCGCTGGGAACGGCTTCCGGTTTTGGTGTCAATCTGAATTTACCGCGACAGGCGGTTGCAGAGGATCTGGGTTTTGCACGGATGGTGGTTAATCCACAGTATGCACAAAACAGTCGTGGCAAAATCGAGTTACAGGCTTTGTCCGTATTATCGGCCTGTACGCTGGACCTGCGCCGGCTTGCCTGGGACTTGAGTTTGTTTGCCACCCATGAGTTTGGTTTTGTGAGTTTGCCGGATCAATACTGCACGGGATCAAGCATCATGCCGAACAAGAATAACCCGGACACCATTGAGTTG
>PVMK01137949.1_pt1 | contig 25419 bp, 35 predicted proteins | sample 1853481 | NCBI WGS metagenome assembly PVMK01 (sample SAMN08533507, study PRJNA380276) | Marine sediment metagenome, whole genome shotgun sequencing project.
TGTTCCAACTAGCTCTACAGTAAAAATTTGTAAATTAGAATATACCATTAATCATTCCTCAAGTGAATCTATTAGATTTATCACCTCAGTTTTAATTTGATCACGAATTTCTCGCACTTCATCTATTGATTTGTCTTTTGGATCAGAAATATTCCAATCAAGTACATCATTAACAAACAATGATGGACATGATTCTTTATCCATACAACCCATGTTAACAGTTTTGAATGAACTTTCAATCATGTTCTTTGATAATAGTTTTGGTTGTTGTTCATCAAGATCAATTCCAATCTCTTTCATTACTTTAACAACTAGTGAATTTAGTTGAGACGAAGGAATTGTTCCAGCACTAATTACATTGAATTTTTCTGGAGCATATTTTTTGAAAAATGCCTCTGCAATCTGGCTTCGTCCAGCATTTTCTACGCACACAAATAAGATATTTGGAGTATCAATCATTAAAATAATATAAATATTAGTTTATATAAATTTAGATTGATATGAATGGGATTAGTCTACTAAAATGCATCTGTGATGAGACAAGATTTGAGATTTTAGAATTGCTACAAAAAAACAAGGAACTCTGCGTAAATGATTTTGTCAAGAAATTAAAAAAAGACCAACCTCTAGTGTCACATCATCTAAAGACATTGAAGAAATGTGGGATTGTCAAATCAAGAGATGAAGGAAAAAAGGCAATGTATGCAATTTCAAACAATCAATTATCAGAATTAATATCAAATGTCACAAAGACTAGTAAGAAAATTCCAATTCTGTGTTCTGATGATGCCTGCTGTTAAAATTTTTCGGTTCTTACTACGCTAACATCACTGACATAAAGTACTATAGCAAAATTGGCAAACATTGTTCTTGAGATCTCCTCCACAATATCTGATAACTTGTCTTCTCTCATAATTATCTCAACTTTGACATTTTTTTCATTTTTAAAACCTTGACCACGTAAGCCACGTGCTCCATTTCCTTCTACCTCATAAGTTGTGTATCCTGTTATATCATGTTTTTTTAAAATTTCAATGATATTTTTTTGTGCAAGAATTTCACAGGTAACAGTGAGTAATTTTATGTTATAGAGTTTCATATCCAATCCTGTCTGATATAATTGAATAAGTCTATCGATCCCTCAACATTATGTGCAATAGACGAGACGATAAACATGATAGGCAGCAAGACGATGATGTTGTAAGGAAATGTAATTCCTAATGCAGACGTAATGTAAAGACTTGGTTTTGCCTCTGGGATTGCATGACGTAATATTGCAGGTGCTGCAATAAATGATGCACTAGCCAAAAGCAATCCAAACATAACTGCACCACCAAGACTCAATCCCAATACGGTTGCAACTAAAACACCGATAATTCCATTAAATGTAGGCATAATTACAGCAAATGCAATAAGAAAAACACCAACTTTTTTTAGATCACCAAGTCTTTGACCAGCAATAATTCCCATCTCAATCATAAAAATAACAATGGCTCCTGTAAACATCTCATCAAATACAATACTAATTGAGCTAAAGCCTTCCTCACCAATGATGTAACCAATGACTATACACCCAAGAAGAATAACTATTGCCTTACCAGTAATTGATTCATGTAATACCTGAGAAAGTTTTGTCTTGGTTGCTTGCATTCCTATCTCAATATCAGAGACATCATCGTTTGTGAAAGACTGTTTTTTTGCACGGATTTGTTTTGCAACTGCCATGTTTGTCAAAAATATTGCCATGATAAATGAGACAGCAGCTAGAATAAAATCTGATTTAAAAATCCCTGAAGCAATTTCAGAATTTTTACCAATCTATCTTCTTGCAGCAATTGGACTTCATGGGGGAATAGAGATGAGAAATACTGGATTTGAGAACATGTTGATTCCCATGTTAGTTGCAATTGGTATTTCACTTTTGTTCACATTGAACCATTATCAAATTTTACGAAGATTAGCTTGTATTAATTGTAAAATTTCCATTTGAATATTTCAAAAAAAATTTGCTGAAATAAAAACCAAGTCATTACCATAAATCAAACAAATAGATGAATTACATAGGTAAATGCAATTCCTAGTGCAGCACTACCTGGAATAGTAATAATCCATGCAAAAACAATTTGCCTGCCTACTTTCCAACGCACAGCACGTTTTCTTCGTGCGGCACCTGCACCCATTATAGTACCAGTAATAGCGTGAGTTGTACTTGCAGGAATACCAAGAGTAGCAAAAATTGCCAGCATCATTCCACCTGCAGTTTCTGCTGCAAATCCTTGATATGGTTTGAGTTTTGTAATTTTCATACCAAGTGTTTTAATGACTTTGTATCCACCAAAGAAAGTGCCCAACCCCATTGCAGTAGCTGCTGCAAAGATTACCCATAGTGGCATTTCAAGTTCAGGGATCATTCCAGCAGAAAACAAAATTAGAACAATGATTCCCATAGTTTTTTGTCCATCATTTGCTCCATGAGTTAGAGCAAACCAGGCTGAAGAAATTATTTGTAATCTACCAAAAGTTTTGTTCACAACTGCAGGTCTACGATTAGCAAATATTGTAATTATTAATCCAGTAAGTAGCAAACCAAAAATCAGCCCACCTACTGGAGCAATAACTATTCCTGCAAAAATTTTAGATAGACCACCGAAAACTAATGTTTCAAAACCTACTCCTGCAATACCAGCACCCATAATACCACCAACTAAAGAATGACTATTGGAAATTGGTAATCCAAAATATGTACATAATGTACTCCAACTGATTGCACCAGCCAAACCACCTATAATCATATAAACAGTAATGTCATCTGGACTCACAATTCCTTTTGCAATAGTTGTAGCAACTGCAACACCAAAAATAAAAGGACCTACAAAATTCATAGTTGCAGACAAAGTTACTGCATGAATTGGTTTTAAAACACGCGTTCCAATAACTGTAGCAATAGAATTTGCTGAATCATTAAATCCATTTACAAAATCAAAGATTAATGCAATGATTATTGCAGCTATTGCTATTTCAAACATAGAACCATCCTAAGTATATTTCAAAACAATATCTTCAATGACATCTGCAACATCTACACATCTGTCTGATGCAGTTTCCATTGTTTCATAGATATCTTTTAGTTTAATGATTTTAATTGCATCATCACTCTCAAATAGTTCTCTGATTGCTTCTCTATACAGATCATCGACAACATGTTCATGTCACCAGTATTTCTACAATGTTCAATCATATCTTTAGTATTTTTGATGTGTTTTAGCTTTGAAATCATATACTCTACTTCTTTTGTAGCCTTGACTAGTTCCTTGGCCATTTCTTCACAGTATGGTGGAGGAGAAGTGATTTTGTAACTGTATACTCTTGAAGCAATACCATCCATGAAATCAATCACATCATCTATTTTTGATGCAATTCTTTGCATGTCCTCACGATCTAAGGGAGTGATGAATGTCTTGTTTAGTTCTGTAAAGATATCACGTGTTAAGACATCAGCCTCAGTTTCAAGTTTATGGATTTTTTCTGTATGTTCAATATTGTTTAGATCTGAGAATAAAACCACTACAGCTTCAGAGGTTTCAACTGCTTTTTTTGCTAAATTATCAAGTATAGTTAAGAGTTCTTTCTCATTGGATTTTATCCAGGATAACCACATTCCCATAAATGTTCAAATGTAAATTTAGAATTAAAATGTTTGAACATAAAGTCTATTGGACTATATAGAAATTATCTACTCTTCGCAATTTAACAACAGATCACCTTCTGAATCTGGATAACATCGATCAGTATCTGCACCACCGTCAATTACATCAGAACCAGAATTTGAATAAATTACATCAATTCCAGATTCGCCTTTTAGAATATCATGACCAGAATTTCCTCTTATAGTATCATCTCCATCATCCCCAGAAATAATATCATCACCATGTCCACCAAATATGCAGTCGTTTCCAGCCCCACCAGAAATAATATCATTTCCTGCCAATCCAAAAATCAAATCATCGCCATCTGTACCAAAAATTACATCATCTCCTTGAGTTCCTTCAATGACATTATAATCAGAATAAATATTTCCGCAAGTCTTCACAGTAATGGTTTGTGATGTACTAGAAGAATATCCAACATTATCAAAGGCCACCCAAATAATTGTGGACACGCCAATAGAAAATGCATCAGGAGCATTGTGGATTATTGCTTTGATTCCACTTTCATCAGTAGCAGTAGCCTCACCAAATGAAACAGTAGTTAGAAAATCTGTAGCCTCAACTTCTAATGAAACTGGGGCAATAATTACAGGCTTTGTTTTGTCAATTGGTGATTCTTCAATGACTTCATCAGAAATTTCAATGGAATCAACAATTACAGGCTTTACATAAAATTCAGTTTCAAAGGATTGGATTTTATGATTTGCAGAATCTACAATTAACAATTCACCATTGAGTCCAATTGCTATATCAGAAAGAAAATCAAATGATTTTTGATATGGTCCTAACTGATCAAATACACTTAGACTCAAATTAGAATCCTGAGATAAATGTAAAATTCTACCATTAGCAGAGTTTACAATAAACATATCACCAATAGAATCAACAGTTATTGCTTCAGGAGAAAAAGTATAGCCTGGGGAATAAAATGTAAATGATTGAATCAATTCTCCAGTAGCATTAAATTTTTCAATCTTTTTGTTTCCCTTATCAGTGACATAGACATTTCCATCAGCATCAATATCAATTCCAACAACTGTTAAGAATTGACCTTCACCAAGTCCACTTGATCCAAATGATGAGATAAATTCTCCATCAGTAGAAAATATTTGAATTCTTTGATTACCAGTGTCAGCTACATACACAGTTCCATTGTTTACTGCTATTCCATTTGGAAAGTAAAGTTGGCCATTATATTTTCCTTTTTCTCCCCATTCTGCTATAAATTCTCCATCAGTAGAAAACTTTTGAATTCTATTCAAATCACGGTCTGCAACAAAAACAGATTCTTCAGAAACTGCAATTCCGGATGGATAATGAAATTCTCCAGATTGTTTTCCACTGTTTACCCCATTCAGTAATGTACTCACCGTTGCTTGAGAATTTCTGAACACGTTTGTTTCCCAAATCACTGACATAGATACTACCATCATCACCTACTGCAATAAATTGAGGATATGAAAAATGTCCAGATTGTGCAATTCCAAATGAACCCCATTCAGAGATAAAGTCATAATCTCCCAACCCAAAAGAACTCTGAACAAAAGAATTAGATAATAATAATACAGAAAACATCATTACTGCAAGAAATAATTTCATCAAATCATGATGACAAAATCAGAGAAACATAACAATAGTTTGAAAATCTAACAATTTTTGTCAACTTTATCTCAAAATGGCTTGTTTACTTCACGCGTAAACACATAGCTTGCAAGACCGATCATTACAAACACAAACACAAAGAGAACTCCAAGGCTAAGTAATATTGGAATTCCACCTTCAGATACGCCTGTCATCATCTCTCTTACCAACAAAATAGTGTAGGTGACAGGATTTAGTTTTGCAATTGTTGCAAGCCAATCTGGCAATAATTCTAATGGAAATAATGCAGGACTTATCATAAACAATGGCATACCAAGAAAATTAATCACACCCCAAAAGGTTTCTTGGGACTTTGCAGTAGCTGCAACCATTACAGAAATTCCTGAGAACCCTAAAGAAAACAAAATTACAATTGCCATGATTGGTGCAATCATTAACGGATTTGGAAAAGTTACACCTATTGCCAAAGCAATTCCTATAATCAAACTAGCTTGCAAAGCTGAAATCAAAGAAATTGCAGACATTTTTCCTAGAGCAATTGCAGAACGAGAGATTGGAGAAGTCAATGCCTTATTCATAAAACCATATCTCCTATCCCATAATGTATTGACACCACCAAAGATGCTGGTAAAAATTGCAGTGAGAATTATAACACCAGGTGTCATAAATTCAATATAGTCTCCTTGAAAACCAACAGATTGAATCAATGGTTGAGTTCCTGAAAAAGTATTTCCAATTACTATAATCCAAATTGCAGGTTGGATTAATCGAATTAAAACACCGCTCCTAGATTTTTGATATCTCTTAATCTCTCTCCAAAAAATTGTATACGTATCATACGCTAAAGTGTTCATGCACGTAACCTCTTCATCTTTGCATGTTCTCGTTTTCGATTGAATCCAGAATCATCATCTCTAATTTCATGTCCAGTGTAAGAGAGGAATACATCATCAAGAGTTGGTTGGGTAAGTGAGATAGAAGTAATTTTTATTTTAAGTTCTGATGAAATTTGAAAAATTTTTGGGATTACTTCAGTACCATTTGATGCAAAAAGAGTAAGTTTAGATCCATCCTCGTTTATCTTTGTAACAAATTCAATTTTTTTAAGCTCAGATAAAAAGGAATTATGATTTTCACCCTCCAAAGTAATTGAAATAACCTCATTGCCCATTGCTTTTTTCATATTTTCTGGAAAATCAATTACCTGAATCTTTCCACCATCAATTATTCCAATTCGGTCACATAGTTTGTCTGCCTCTTCCATGTAATGAGTAGTGAGAAATATTGTAATCTCAAATTCATCATGGATTTTTTTTATATACTCCCAAATTTTTCTACGAGTTTGGATATCTAATCCAACTGTAGGCTCATCAAGAAACAGTACTTTTGGTCTATGCAAAAGGCCACCGGCAATATCCAATCTTTTTCTCATACCACCAGAATAGGTACCAACTGCTTTGTCTTGTTTATCTGTTAGTTCGATTAATTCCAAGAGTTCATCAATTCTTTTGTTGATTTCGTTTTTTGGAATATGATTGAGTTTTGCTTGCAGTAAAAGATTTTCTCTTCCAGTTAGATACTCATCAACAGTTGTTTCTTGTTGGACATATCCAATATTTTCTCTAACTTTTTTTGCATTTGTCATTACATCAAACCCACAAATCAGAGCTTGTCCTGATGTGGGTTTTAGTAATGTAGTGAGAATCATTATTGTAGTACTTTTTCCAGCACCATTAGGCCCCAAGAATCCAAAGATCTCCCCAGGTTTTACTGAGAGAGAAATATCATTTACAGCAATTACATCTCCAAATGACTTTGTGAGGGACTTTAGTTCTATTGAATTCAACACCTTGATCGCATTTTTCAATTATAAATTGCTAAGTATTGATACAGTCGATCCTCATAAAAAATTTAAAGAGTAATTTGAGAATTCATTTCATGAAAGGACTCTGTCAAAAATGTCACTCATCAAATGTAGAAATAACAATTCAGGAAGGAAGTCCTGTTTGTACAGTCTGTGCTAAAAAAACAGATTAAACAAAAAAATGTTATTTTGAAAAAAATAATTTAAAAGAAATTATTCTATATTTTTAAATTCTTCTTTGGTCATTCTTAAAATGACTTTTTCGCCCACTCCCCAAATTTCGGATTTGGATAAGATCTTTGAATGTCTCAATCCATAAGATACTTCAATTGATTCCAATTCACTAGTATCAGGATGCTTGTGTAATCTCTTTACTTTACCGATTTTATGACGGTCAATATCAACAACTGGAATTCCTGTTCTAACAGGAGGTCTGCTTAGAAGTAATGTTTCTTCAGAAAATTTGTCAATGTAGTCATTTGAAAGATAGTAATCTTTGTTGAATCCTTGGTGAATTGTCACACCACATACGGTGAGTGTGTCTTGGTTAATGTGTATGTGCTTGACTTTGCCATATTCAATTCCCTCTCGGTCTATGACTTTTTTTCCAGTAAAGGAGTCTGCAGTTGCAAATTTTGTGGGCATTCCTTCTAGTTTTACTGACATTATCTGAAATGAATAGATTTGCTTATCATACCAAATATCAGAAATTTCTTGCAATGAGGTTAAATTACTTGACAGAAAAAAATCATGTATGGAGATAAAGGAAGATTTGTTCCGACCAATCCTCACCACAAAGGGAAGAATCACAGGAAAACAGCATTCAGTTATGCTTCGAGCAGTCAACTATAATGGAAAAATCTATTTTTCAAGACATTTACCAGATGGGGACTGGTTCAAAAATGTATTAATAAATTCTGAAGTAAAAATTGAATACAATGATTTTGTTTTTTCAGGAAAAGCGAAGTTGGTAACTGATGAAGAACTAAGTAAAAAAATATCTCATCTAAAATATCCAGGAGAGGAAAGAGCAAAAGAGGAAAGAGTGACAATTGAAGTCACATTAAATTCTACATAAGTTATTTTAAACCAGATTTTCAGGGATTTTCTTAAGTAGTAAACACTAAATTCTAGCTCTTAAAAAAAGATAGAGTGAAATGAGTTCAAAAGTGATTATTCCAATAGCAGTAGCCATTTCGGTAATAGTTACAGCAGGAATAATGTATTCAATTGATTTTGAACAAGACATAGAAAGGTTTGAAGAGTCAACAAAAGCAGAAATAATCTATATAGATAAATCAGTATCAAAGTATTTTGAAGGGACAGATGATATTAAAAAAATATCATCACAAGAAGAACTAAAGAATATTCTTGAAGCATCAACATTGTTTGGAGGAGACTTCTATGACAATAGATTTCTTACAAGAAACATGGCAGTTCCTGAGGCAGTATTTGAAATGGCAGAATCTGATGGCATGGCAGTTCCTTCAAGTGCAGTAGTCAAAACACAGTCTGGCGGTACAGACTATTCAACAACAAATGTTCAAGTTGCAAATGTTGATGAACCAGATTATCTCAAAAATGATTCAAAATATGTTTACATTGTTTCAAGAAATACACTTTCAATAATTGATGCATACCCAGCAGAGTCTGCAAAATTAATTCTCAAAATTGCATTAGACATTGAATCACAATATATCCAAAACATGTTTCTAAATGGCGATAGACTAGTAATATTTTACAATGGACAAAGTGATGAAGAAATAATACCACAGTTTGACTTTGTGCCACGCCGTTCTTACAGTTCAGTTACACATGCACTAATAATTGATGTATCAGATAAAGAGAATCCAACTATTATCAAAGACTATTCCATTGACGGTCATTTTAGAGACGCAAGAATGATTGGAGACTATGCATATTTTGTCACTAACAGTAACGTCGACTATCAATATCCAAAACTTCCAGTAATCATGGAGAATTCGGTTAGAATCATGACTCCAGATGCGTTTTACTTTGACAATACAGAACAATTTTCAAACTTTAACACACTAACTGCAATTGATATTTTTGGGGACACAGTAAATTCAGAAACATTCCTCATGGGGTATAGTGGATCATTTTATGTCTCTGAAGATAATTTTTACTTGACTTATCAGCAAAGCATGTCATTTGGATTTTATGAGAATTCATCACGAGATAGATTCTTTGATGTTGTTGTGCCATTATTACCAAATAATATTCAAAATGAAATTATTGCAATTCAAAATGATTCTTCAATAAGTTCTTCTGCACAGTGGGTAAAAATCTCAGAATTAATGCAAAAGTCATACAATGAGATGGATAAAAATGAAAAAGAAAAATTATTTGAAAAAATCAAAGAGGCATTAAACGAATATGATACAAAAATTCAGGAAGAAACAAGAAATACAATTATTCATAAAATATCAATTGATGAAGATAAAATAGAATATGTTGCTAAAGGTTCCGTCCCAGGTAGACTGTTAAACCAATTCTCAATGGATCAAAGTGGAGATAGATTCAGAGTTGCAACAACAACTGAATACTATACACAGTATCAAGGAACTATTCGTGCAAATGCAGTTTACATCTTAGATGAACAGCTCAACATAGTAGGTGGATTAGACCAAATTGCACCAGATGAGAGCATCTTCTCTGCAAGATTTATGGATGATAGACTTTACTTGGTAACATTCCAACAAATTGATCCATTCTTTGTAATTGATTTGTCAACGGATACTCCAAAAATATTAGGAGAGTTGAAAATTCCAGGATTTTCAAACTATTTGCATCCATATGATGAAGAATATATTATTGGAATCGGTAGAGACACAAAAGAAATAGGAGAAGGAAGAGTTCAGCAGTTAGGAATAAAAATTGCATTGTTTAATGTTGCAGATATCAATAATCCCAAAGTTGCAGATGATGTAATTATTGGTGATAGTTCCACTTATTCAGAGGCATTAAACAATCACAAAGCATTCTTCTTTGATAAAACAAGAGGAGTTCTCTCAATTCCAATCAGTGGAGATGCAGAAAGTTTAGAAGGAATTTCAAGTTCCAAGATGTTTGCACCGGAGTACAATCGCTGGAATGGATTCTATGTTTTTGATTTGGATAGTTCAAATGGATTTGATCTCAAAGGAACAATAACTCATTCTAGTGATGATTCACGCTATTATGGAATGGGAAATGCTAGAACATTCTATATTGATGATGTATTGTATACTGCATCTGAAGGATATCTAAAGATGAATGATTTTAACAATCTAGAAGAAATCAATTCAATCAAACTAGAAAACACTGGAAAATTTATTGATTATCTAGAAGAAGAAATTATTCGCTAAGTTATATTAAATGAATTATTGTTGTAAGTCCTCGTTTATCAAATTCAACATCATTCTCAACTTCATTAACAGTTACAGTAAATGAGATAACATCGCGTTGTTTAGCATTTTCTGCATGTAGTGTTAGATGGATATCTATCATTTCTGATTCTTCAGTGGGCAAATTAGTTTCATCAAAATATGCATCACATGTTGATTCTATTCTAAATCTATCATCTTTAAAATGAAATCCAAGTTTCATTTTTCTTCCTTTTCTTCCACTGGCTTTAACCACCACATCAATGATTCCAGGTTTTGTTTCAGTATAGCTTGATTGTTGATTTATAAAAACTCCAATCTCAAGGGGTTTTCCAGCAGTTGATTCTGCCATTTTTTGTATTCCATCATTCATTACAATATCAACTGCTTTGATAGATTGAGCAATCTTTGCAATCCACTCATTTGTTCTTGTAATGGTTGCATTAATTCCGGCACGCCTTCGTTTGTCTTCATCCTCAGGTAATTTGTAATAATCAACCCATTCTATGTAATTATGAGAAATATCTTCAATGAAATCAATACAAGTTCGTCTGTATTCATCAACATTATCTGTTCTCTCTGATGCATCATCAGTTCGCATTCCGTCATAGTCCATGGGCATTGCCATACTCTAGCTTTAAACGAAGTTCTAAAAAAACCAACCCTGAAACAAAATTAATGATTATAAAAGGAATTTTCATGTAATACAATGATGATATTTACTGAATTGACGTCTGATCTTCAAGTTCAACTAAAAAGAGACTTGGCACAAATTAGATTCCTTCTAAAAAAAAATCAAGGGATGGGGTACGCTAGAATTGTGGAGATTGGAAAAGAAGTTGGAAAAAAGTACAATATCAAACTAATTGTAAACTTTCCAAAAGAGGGAAGAATTGATGAATTTGATATGTATGGAAAAAGGGATTTGAGTCTGATAATTGATTATGACCGAAAGAGATTCCCCATAGATAGAGAATTAATCAAACAAAAAGCAAAAGATCTACTCGGAGACATACAAACTGAAGATGCATACATGTATGAAGATAAAGAAGGAGTTAGAGTCTTTACAGAGAATTGGAAGATTGACATCTTGCCTCATTCATTACACATCTGGACAGAATTTAATGAAAACGTAACAGCGTTTTGTGATTGGTTAATGGAAAATGTTTACCAAATGAAAAAGAATGAATAATTTTAGTAATTAGATATTTTCTAATTCTTCAAGTAATTCTTTAGCCTGATAGTTTTTTGGCTCTAATTCCACAATTCGTTTACAACAAACTATTGCTTGATCTTTCTGTTGTAGATCCAAATGAACATCAGTTTTGAGTTTAAGGATGTCAACATCATTGTTATCTAGTTGTACTGCTTTTTCAAAATATGGTAGTGCTTTTTCTGATTCTTCTAAAATAACATATAGACCTCCCATTATGAACATAAAATCAGGATCATTTGCGAATTTAGATTCCAAAGTATCACCAAATTGAATTGCTTCGACATATTCACCTTCTCTGATTAATTTTTTCAGACGGCGTTTTGGATATCTAAAGAGGCTTACCATTATTACTCTGTTAATTTTTGAAAGATTTTATCAATTTGAATGTAGATAATATTAGGAAGAGATGCTCATAATTCCTTCTTCAATCAAGAACTGAATTCCGCCTACAAAAGAGTCATCATCAATTGAACCGTCTGCCCACCAACCTGCGTTGTTCTTAATCCATGATGGAATTTCATTTGAATCAGAACTAGAGCCTTGTGTAGTTGGAGGAATTTGCATTATTCCTTCTTGAATTAAGAATTGAATTCCTTGAACAAATGAAGAGTCATCAATTGAACCGTCTGCCCACCAACCTGCGTTGTTCTTAATCCATGATGGAATTTCATTGGAATCAGAACTGGTTGAAGGTGTTCCGTCAAAGAGAGGATTTTCATCAATTTCAATTTCGACGGTAACAAATCCACCTTTTTGGGCATCAGGTACTTGATGTTCAGGTCCTGTACCATGAACAAATATGGGCATAGCGGGACAAGTCCTGCATTTTCTTCTACTGGAAGAACAAGATGAACCTGACCAAATCCATTAAACAAATCTTTTCGTCCAAGGTCTTCTGCATATGAGCGCAATTTGTTGCCATTCTCATCTACAACCCAAATATCATAATGAATTTGATCAATAAATTCTACATCAGTTAAATGGATTCATGAAGTTAATTCTCCAGTCAATATCACAACCTTCCATAGGAAATTCTGGAGCATAATTGTATTGAATCAGAATGGTGTTTGTGTTTGTATTAACATGTTTACCGACATGATTAGAAAAGTCATTATCGCATCCAAACAACTCTGCTTTTGGCTTTGTTTCTTCAAGATCTTTGAAAGGATCATCCATTACATTTTCTTTATAATCTAACAAAGTGTATTATGCATAATTGGAGGAATGCCTGTGGTAATCCAGGTATAAGTTAATGCTTTAACAGGATAAGGAAAATCATCTACTATCCAGATTTCATTCCAATCACCACTATACCAACCAACAACAACTGTATCAACAGTTCCCGCAGGAATAATTATTGTTTCTTCTCGTATTGGAGATTAATTGAGCACCACCAATTGCGCCTATCTTCCCCCATGCGGAGCTTTGAACTCTTGTGGCCCATGAATTCTATCACCTTCATTTCCAGTAGCAAAAGCACCTAACCAAGCTAAGGAAGACTTTGAATCGCAATAGCATAATCAAAAAGATCATCATCAAATGTTATAGGTTCAGGAGAAGTTTCACCAAGACCCATTGAACCTACGATGATCTTATTGCCATCAAAGATTGCAACTTTTGCATCCCACAATGTTTCAGATTCATATGGTATTGTTCCTTTGATCCAAAATTTCAATTTAATAGGTGCACAATCATTAAGATCTATTTCACACAAAGAATACTCAAAATAATCTCCGGCTTTTAGACCCTCACCTAAATACCATGAACCATCAACATTGACACCACCTGCTGTACCAGTGCCCTGACCATAAGAAAGATTTGAAAACCCAAAACTGGAGATAATAGTCAAGAACATAAATACAATAATAAACTGATTCACAAGAATAATTACGAAATATCCTAGTTAAACGTTATTCAGGTTTGTACAAAATAAGAAAAATAGTCATCAATATGTAATTCAAATAAGCAAATATAGAGGAAAATTTACAAAGATTGCAGAAATGTGTGAGTGCTCAAAAGTTCACTTGTATGAAGTAGAGTTCAAACTTGATGGAATGGTAGTAGTTCCAACGCACAAGAATTGTGGATTTGCACTAGATGGAAAACAAGCAGACAAGTTCCAAAAAGAATTAGTAAAATCATGGGGACTTGAGGATGAAGAAGAATAAAAAATAAAAGAAAAAGTAAATGAATTTACTTTAGTGTTCTGCGTTTTTACAAACGTCATTTTTACAGCCGCAATCTGCACTGCAAATACAATGACCTTGCATTTCACAATCACAAGAAGCTTCAGAGCCGGTATCTGCTTCACAACCACATGCTTGATCTACCATAGAAAATCAGTAATCCTACTTGTTTTAAAAGGTTAGTACAAAACACTAGAATTCTAGGCTCTTGAAATTATCTCAAGTATCTCATTACAAGATTTCTGGACAAGTTCTGCTTGTTGTAATAATAGATTAGAATCAGCTTCAATATCAAAGGCAATCTTCAGAATATGGAATAAGATCTTGCTCTCTGTTCAAAGTATTTTTGATTTTTATAAAATTCTCTTTGTTGATATAGCCAAAATAGAAATAGCAATCAGAAAGCATTGAATTTTTTATAAAGAAATCTATGTTTTGTTGAATAATTTGAGAATGATTGTTTTTTTCAACTAAATCAGAAAACCCGATAGTTGACTTTAGCATTCGTTCAAGTAAAGTTGGAGTAGCCCTTTCAATTCCAACTGTTTGAGTGGCAACTGAGATGTACTCATTGATTGAACTTTTTTTAAATTTTCGAAGCAGATCTAGCATATGAGAAGGACTTGATCTTTGGTGGTTTAGAGAAGATATGGCATCAGCTAAATAATAAGAAGCACATTTTTGCCAACACGGAGCAAAAACATCAGATGTTTGAATTGCTTCTTTAGTTTTCTGACAACAAAACATAGATTCAATCAAACAGTTTTTTGCAAAATCAGTAAAGAGGGAAGAACGCTTTTCATTGATTTTTGATAATAGCATTCTTAAATCCCATGATTCATCTTGAATGATCTGCAATTTGTCATATTGAAGAAGCTTTTGTGACATTGTTTCAGATAAGGATGCATGATGAAGAATTACAAACTCATCTCCAGATTTGATAATTTTTTCTGGTTCGGATTTTCCATCAAAAACTACAATATTATACTCACATGAATCAAAATGAAAATCAGAAATTCTACAACCTCCTAAACCAATTGGAAAGTTAGATAATCTCTGTTCCTCGACAAGTTTTTTCAAGTCCATGACAGTTTGATAACTCTGAATTTTCTATAAAGCATTCAACTCACAAAGTTTTACAAATTCATGCAAAGTCAAAACATTTCCTTTAAATTGAGATTTAGATTTGTTTTTTATCAAGCTCCTATAGTGTAGTCCGGTTAAGCATTTTGGCTTCTCAAGCCAAAGACTCGGGTTCAAATCCCGATGGGAGCATTCAGTTTTAGTTCAAAATTAGGAATCAATCCAGAATCCAATAAATTTTTGAAAATGTTTTTTTAAATTACAAATGAAATTTCAAAATAATTTCTTTAAATAATAAAATTAAGATTCATTATTGGTGAGTCTAAGAGAAATTGAACTTCAAGAAGAATATCGTTCAGATAGAAATGACATTGCATCAGAATTTTTCTTTCCTTGCCTAAGTAATTGTATAGAATATGATAGATGTGTAGACTTGTTGTCGATTCAAACGCTAGCCACAATATCTATGGCATTTGATAATTTTGTTATGGGTAAGGCAAAACTAAGAATTATTACGGGTCATAGATTTAGAGCAGCAGATTTAGATCTATTTACAAAACTCTTTGATGAAAAACACACAAAATCGTTTAAAGGAAAACAAATCAGAAATACCAAAATTGAAAAAATAGCAAAATTTTTTGAAAATGGCCAAATTGAATTAAAAATTGCAATCCCAAATTCAGAAGAAGTTGCAAATTCATTCTCAGAGAGAATTGGAATATTCAGAGATGAACATGATCAGGTGGTTGCATTTACTGGAACCTCTAGTGAATCATTCTCCACTCAAACTATTGATTTTGAATCTGTAGATGTGTTTACTTCATGGAATGACAAATCAAGAGTTGAAAGAAAAGTAAAAGATTTTGAGGAACTGTGGGAGAACAAGACAAAATATGTTCAAGTTTATGATTTTATGTATGCAATAAAAAATAATCTTTTAAAATATTCAGCAGATTGGGTATACAAAGATTAAAACTGAAAAGATTCTTCCAATCTAGCTTTGTTTTCATAGAAATTCATTCTGTTGATTTTATAGTAAATTACTTCACCACGACGTTCAATAACTGCAATAATTGGTTCTTTTCCCATCTGAGTGATCTCCTCAATTTTTTTCTGTAGATTACCTATTTTTTCTTGCTTGTCCCTCATTTAGACCAAAGATTAGAAATTTTGCACCCTTTTCACCAAAGTGTCCTCTTTCATAAACTCTAAAGTCAGAGCCAAAACCAAATCCATCCTTTACAACATAACCACGATTTCGAAGATCACGATATATCAAAAATTTAGTTAGAATTTCAGTATCTAGTTTTTGAGAAATGGTCATAAAAGAGTTAAAATCAATTTGTTTTTTTCCCTTCTTTAAAATTAGTCTTTTAGCGTATAGTAAGTATAGAGTTTCAAATTGTTTTAGAAATAATTTTTCTTTTTCAATTTCTCCATATCCCTTTTGTTCAAGTTCATGAATCATATTCTTATTAGATATACAAGTTTGACCTGAAATCATCTCGCCTTTGACTAAAGGAGTATCTTCCATGATGAAGAGAAAGCAAAAGGATTTCCATATAAGCATTAGAAATCTAGAAAAAATGCATGGTTAACCGTTAAAATATGGGCATTCTGGTTTTAGAATATCATGCATGGTGCAAATTACAGGGCTGGAAGAGGACAAGTGTTCACCAGAAAAGAGTACATTAAAGGAAAACCACAAATTAAAATTGCAAAATTTCAAGGTGGAAAAAGAGGAACATATCAATATTGTGTTCAATTATGTCTCAATGAAAAACTTCAGATTAGACATATGGCAATCGAATCAACTAGATTGGCAGCAAATAAAACATTAGAGAAAACAACTGGAGAAACAGGTTACTATTCCAGGCTTAGAATTTATCCACACAATCTTTTAAGAGAAAATAAACAAATTGCTACTGCAGGTGCAGATAGAATTTCAGAAGGTATGAGAAGATCTTGGGGTAAAGCCACAAGTTTAGGTGCTAGAGTCAGACAAGGTCAATGTATAATGGAACTATACGTTAATGGTAGTGATCATCTAACTGCTGCAAAAAAAGCACTCCATGGAGCATGTGTAAAACTACCAGGCACGCCATTAATCAAAGTGTTTGATTGGAATAAATCCTCACCATAAATTTTCTAAATTAGATTTTCTGGTTTTGATAATTTCTAAAAATTCTTTAAATTCTTCTTTAGTGGGTTCTCGATTAAGAATTCTTTTAGATTGGTAGTAAAAGGAGTTATAAATTCTACCCACTATGATACCTAAAGCAAATGATTTTGAATCATCAATGTCTGAAAGTAATTTAACTAATTGTTTGATTTCGTCCTTGTTTGAAATCGTTTCTTGAATTTTTTGCTCTATCTTCTTTAGAAGAATTTCATCCATAATCTATCTTATTTGAAATAGTTAAAAACAGTTTAATATCCAAATTCTGCCTCTAGGATTGTTGCAGTTATAGTACAGTTTGGTTAATATTCTAGCTTGCCAAGTTAGTGACCCGGGTTCAAATCCCGGTAACTGCACCATTTACATTTGATTTTTTGGCATCAATGCATTTTGAATTATTTCAAGTGCATCTTGAGCTTTTTCTGGACGAGGTAATTGAATCATAAACACATTTTCTTTTCCATATTGAGAATGTGGTGAAGATAGTGCAAGCATTGATGTTTTTGCAAGAGATTCAAAAAATTCAAGGTCAGTTTTTGCATTGACTAGAAATTTTTCAATGATATTTCCTTTTGAAAATATTAAGGAAACTTCAACAAAAACATTTCCTTGTCCATCTTGTAAAATATTTAGATCAGTGTTAATCGATAAAGATGCTCCAGAAGTTTTGGATAGCATATCATCATATTTTTTTTCTTCAATTACAATACAAGGAGTTTTTTTACCATCAAAATCAAAAGTGGTAATTCCATCATGAACTTGTTCTAACAATTTCTTTAGCTCATCAGGCATTTTCATTCTTCTCCACAGCAGGGATTATTTTATCTCCAGCTCTCATCAAAAAGGGAGTAATAATTGCAGTAATTATAGAAATCATACCTATCAAAGGGAACAAGAAAGCACTAATTGCACCCATATCTGCTCCAACTTTTATAATTACAATTGAGAATTCGCCTCTAGGTGCAGCCAATGTAGATGCAGTACGTATTGCTTTACCACGTTTTTGTCTAAATATAATATTTCCAAGCATGACACCTCCAAACTTCATGCCAATAGAAACTGCAATCAAAACAATAGCTATGACAATATAATTTTCAAGCTGAGAAACGTCCATCAGAGCACCAACTGAGATAAAGAATATGGCTACAAACATGTCTTTGATTGGACTTGAAAGAAGTTTTGAGACTTCGGCTGATTTTGATTCAGCAACAATCACCCCTGCCAAAAATGCTCCAATTGCTACAGACAATCCTACAATGTTTGCAAATAAGGAATAACCAAAACAGAGACCAAGAACACTGAGTAGTAAAATTTCACGATGTTCTGTGGCTGCAACTCTATCAATTAGTGGCGGGATCAAACGCGTTCCAATAGTAAATGTTCCAACAATTAGAGCGATTGCCACTATCACTACTGCAATAACAGATTCTATTGATACAGTGCCAACCAAAGCAATAGACTGTAATGAAGAAATTAGAATTACTGCAATAACATCTTCAACAATTAAAATACCTAAAATAAGTAAGGAAGATTCTTTTTTGATTTTTCCTGTATCCTCAAGAATCTTAACAATAATTGCAGTACTTGAAATGGATAATGCAGCTGAAATAAACAGTGCATCCATGAATTGCAATCCAAGCATAGTAGCAGTGTAAAATATGACACCCATTGTTGAAAATAATCCTATAGTTCCAATTCCAATTGCCTGACGACCAATACTTTTAATTTTTGAATACGGAAATTCAATACCTATTACAAAAAGAAGTAAGATGACACCAATTTCAGCAAAAAGATTCAGTGCCTCAATATCAGATAAAATTCCTACACCCCCAATAACTGCATCAGCAGGACCGCCTTCAGGTAAAAGCCAGGACCAAAATGGTGAGAGAGGTCCAATCAACATTCCTGCAAATAGATAACCAATGATCAAAGGTTGTTTGATTTTAAAAAATGCTAGAGTAACTACAGCACCAATTATCATGATGAAAGCTAAATCGGTGATAAAACTAGTGTGAGGGAAGCTCAGGAGTGATTTGTTCAATTAAAGTAGTAACAGTATTGTTAAGAGTATTTTGAATTCCACTTGAATCTAATTGAAGTAGAATGTTTTGCATGTTATCATTTAACAAATTTGTTTAAAAATGATTTCTCATTAAAAATTTTATTCTTAAAAAAATAATTATAAATAATTAAAAACAGGCTCAGAGTTTTCATAATGTTTAACCTCTTTATGCTCAATAATCATAATCAAAATGCAGAGTGATGATTAGGTCAGCTGAATCAAATGTAGAGATATGACCTGGGGTATCTGACTGCACAATTGGTTACGTTGTAATTACCCGAGTATTAATAGTACGGTACCATACCGTACTCTATGATTCAATGTGAATATTGTACAAGAGGGTTTATTGAAACAATGAACGGTTTGACTGAAAAGACCTTTCATGAATTGCTTCATGAGCCAAGAGTTGTAAACAAGTAACTCTTTACATTTTTTATTTTAGACCTAACTTTTTTATCATTAAATTTTTAATTTAATTCATATGGTTACCAAAACTTCAAAGAAAAAAGCAAAAAAACCAATAAAAAAAATTACAAAAAGAGAGCCAAGTCCAACCATATTATTAAAGAAAGTGGCATCAGTTTCAGATTCTAACAAAGACTTGCAAAAAGAGATCAAGGGAATGTCAAAAATTTTTGGTGAAAACCAAAAGATCTTAGTTTCGATGAAGGGAATGATAGACACACTTACATCAACTTTGGAACATATTCAAAAACAATCAAAACAAATTAACATTATAGAAGATGATACACAAAAACTATACTCTGGATTAAATCAAGTAAAAACACAATTTAATCTAGTCAACAAGATCAATGATCAAACTACCAAATTACAAGAAGAAGTAAACAAAATTTCAAATGCATCAAAATCCCAAGCTCTATCTCAACAAGTTGAAGACAGTATTAATTCAATTAAAAATAATTCTAGTATGATTATCAAAATTGCCCAGAGAATTGATGAGGTGAGAGATGATCTCAAGAAAGTTTCTGGAAAAGCAGACTCATTTTTAGAAATTGGTTCTGAAATGAGTAAACTAAAAAATAGTGTAGAAGCAATTTCAGGAAAAACTGGAAAACTAGAGATAGGAACTCAAATTATTGAAAGTCTAAAACAAGAACTTGGAAAAATTATGGATGGAGAATCATTTACATCCAATCTTAATGCTGAATTAGAAGCAATCAAGATTACAATTGATGCCATCTCATCTAAAGCCTCAAAAATTGATTCATTAGGTGGAGTAATTGATGGCCTCAAGCAACAATTTGACACTATAGCATTAAAGACTAATTCTGTAGAGGGTTTGAGCCTAGAATCCATCAAAGAGTTAGGAGATAAAATAAACATGATTGAAGAAAAAGTATCTTCTGTATCAGACATTGTAAAAAGACAAGATGCATCTACTGCAGAATTTCATAAAAAATCTGAAAAATTATTTGAAGAGATGCAATCAGTAAAAAATGTTACAAACAAAGTATCAAATGATTCATCAAATGAAATGATGGCGTTGTTAAAACTTTCAGAATTTCAATCAGGTATCAGAATGAATGCAGAATCAAAGTATGGAAATTCAAAGGATCTTGAAAAGATGGCCTCACAAACAGCAGAAATTGTTAATTTGTTTGATAGAATTTCAATAGAATCAGGTGAAAAGATTCCACTTCCCTATGAAGTAAGACAGTGGGCAGTAAGTAAAATTTTTGATTCTGCAGACAAGTGGGAGATTAGATTCAGTGATGTTTATTCAATTTTGACTAATGCAATTGGTAAAGACTTGTTTAAAGAGGTAGTAAGAATTCAACAAGTAAGAGACATTTATGGAATTAGAGCAGTAGACGAAATCAGAAATGATTTGAATATTTCTTAAACTCCTGTATCAATTTCTTTGAATTGTTCTTGTTTATTTTTTAATGCAGCAAAGATTGCCAAGATTGCAACAACCCAAATTACACTATACAGTACATTTGGAGCACTAACATACATGTACGGAGTGGCATCCATAATGTTAATCCTTAACTGTAAAGCCCTATCACTGACATCTATCATTCCTGTATGATATGCAGAACTATCTTTTGGAACAGTTGAAATTTTCTCAACGCCTGTAAGCATAAAGTTCACATCATTTTGTATTCTAAGAAAGTTTGTAGAGTCTGTAGGAAACACCCAAACTGGATTTTTGGCAATAACTTCACCATTTTCATTTGTTGTTTCAAGTAGATTTGGATTTTCCATAACAATTTCTAAATCTGCTTGAATTGCCACCAAATGAGCACGGATTGCAGCAGGATCAGACGAACCAATAATTCCATCAAGATGTCCCCTCATCCTATCAAGAGGGTAGATGTCGGTGTTGTAACCAGTAATTGCCATATATCCTCCAAAAACAATAATTCCAATTATTCCAATCATGGAAAGTTTGTAAATAATTTTTGCCATTTTTTCGTTCTTAGTCATTACTCGATTATCACTTGATTTATTTCTTTTAAATCGCGTATGAGAAATACTCATGTAAGCAATATAAAAAAATCCAACAGTTTGCAATCCAATGATTGGTACAAACACAGGGTTGTTTGAAAAAATTGAAATAAAAATTGCCATTATTCCATATACACCAAAAAATATCTCCAAGAGAGTAGTTTGGGAAAAAGGCAAATTGTATGCTTTGTCTTTCCAATCATCATCTTTTGTTATGATTCCATATTTTGGAGTTCTAAGAAATTCATTTTTCTTTCCAAGTACTGCATCAAAGACTGCAACAGTGTTATTTACTGACAATCCAGCATTGTAGACTAACAAGTATGGTAGTAACTTTGCTTTTGATTTCCAAGACTTGTGATACATACTTTGTATAATTATGATGTATGCACCTGGCCCCATTGCAAGATATGTTGCAAATGTAATAAGAGGAAGAAAACTAATCACGTAAAGATTAACTTGTCCGGCTAACAAAACTGGTAATGCCAAAAATTGTATCAGCATTAATGGATAAACAATATGACGAGTAAGTTGTATGAATGCTTGAATCTTTGCTTCAACTGCAACTTTACGTTTAACAGTAATATCAAAAAGTAATTTTATTGCACATTGAATTGAGCCTTTTGCCCAACGGAATTGTTGTCTTTTTGCTGCATTCATTTGAGCAGGAAGTTCTGCATCAACTACAATATCAGGTAAGAACACACATTTCCATCCTTTCATTTGTGCTCTATAACTGAGATCAAGGTCTTCAACTAGTGTAGCAGTATGCCAACCTCCAGCATCTTCAATGCAATCACGTTTCCAAATTCCAGCAGTACCATTGAAATTCATGAATAGGTGAGAATTACTTTTAGCTTTTTGTTCTATTAGAAAATGAAAGTCAAGACTGAGTGCTTGGACTTGAGTAATTGCAGAATAGTTTTCATTTACATGCCCCCAACGACATTGAAGAAGACCAATATTTGGTTTTGAAAAGTAAGGAATTGCGCGTTTTAGAAACCATGTAGGAGGAATAAAGTCAGCATCAAAGATTGCAACAAATTCTGAATCTGTTATCTGCATGGCGTATTTCAATGCACCTGCTTTGTACCCTTTTCTGGTTCCACGTCTTATATGATCAATTTGAAATCCTTGTTTCTTGTAATCAGAAACTACATTTCTCAAGTAATTCAACAGTATCATCATCAGAGTCATCTAACACCATTATCCTCAGGTTTCTCTTTTGGATAATCCAAGTTACATACTGCATCTACAAGTCTCTTTGCAACATATTTTTCGTTGTATATTGGAAGTTGAATTGTAATTGACGGGGTTCCTAAATCAATAGTGGGTCAAAACACCTTTTCTTTTTCTGAGAAAGAAATGCCAGATAGTAAAAATTGCAAGTATATGCAATAATTATGATAGCTGATATAATAAACAGATCAAAAATAATTTGGGTGAAAGGATTGATTGCCATATCCCTAATTTCTCAGAAATTCACTATTCGCTATTTATACTTGCAATAAATTGTAACTATTTTGCTTCAAAGATCTTGATTGCTTGTGGTGGGCAAACACCTTCACATGCAAGACAAAAGATACAATCTGGGTTCTTTAGACATTAATGGTTTCTGGTCTGATGCTGGATTTCCTGGAGTGTCAAACCACTCATAAACACCTACAGGGCATGCTTCAATGCATCCACCATCTGCAATACAAATATCATAATCTACTGAAACAAATTCGCCCCAAACTCCCATAATTCCATTGTTTGTACCTCTTCGTCCCCAAGTTTTGATAGTATATCCAGCTGCATCATATCCTGCAGATAATTTCATTTTTGATTTGTATTCAACATCAATTGGACCTGGTTTAGCACCATCAGGAATTTCAATTTCTCCTTCATCTTCTTCACCTTCTTCTACTTCTACAACGGCTTTTGCTTTTGCTCCAAGGACAATTTTTGCCAATGGAGTAAGCTCTTCAAGTTTTTGAATAGCAGCAATTTCAGAAATCTTTTCAGTTTTTACATAGTAAGAAATCATCTTGTCTGCCAAGATAGTATTACGTAAAATAGTATCAATTACCATTTTTGCAAAATGGTCTGCTTTTTTTCTATAATCTTTAACCCAATTTGGATCACCAAATTTTTCAATTGGAAAAATTTGATAAATAATATCAACAACTTCCCCAGTAACAATTTCAACTGTAATAGATAACTCAACTTTTTCGTATCCTTTTGCATCTGGATTTTTCATGTTTTGTTCCATCCAGCGATATGTTGCATAAATTCTGTCAGCATACATGTCCATTTCAAATGTCTTTTTGAGTCCATCATGTATTGTTTGTATTTCTGCTGGATCTTCGAGTTTAATTGGTAGTCTGTAAAGTCCTATTTTGTATCCATGTAGTGGATAAACACCACGTTTTGCAGTTGGCGCTTCCATTGACCATACTCGATCTTTTAATAGTAATGACATTCGATTTTTCTACCTCTAATTTAGTTAAAAAGGTTATCAGGTATCATCGTCTGGACACGTAAGTTCACGCATTTCAGTGTATTTTTTTTCCATTGCTTCGGCATGTTCCATTACCTGTGATAAATCAAAAGAATCCTTGGAAAAATACCATCTAATAGGAACCCAATGCCCAATTCCATCCATATCATGAATCATTCCCTTATCAGCTTTGACGTTTAGTTTTTCATCCATAGATGTCTCTTTTACAGTAAGACCTCTCTTGGTTTTGTCTTCCATGATAAGATCTGTGTCACCATCTTTGATAAAATAGAAAGAACCTGTCTTTAGAACAGGAAGGTCTAGAAGCAATTTATTTTTCCACAGGATTTCCTATCATGTTACCCCATTCAGTCCAAGAACCATCATAGTTTCGAACTTTGGAATATCCTAGTAGGTATTTTAGAACAAACCAACTATGTGATGATCTTTCTCCAATTCTACAATAGCATATTACATCTTTGTCTGGAGTAACACCTTTTGGTTCATAATTTTGTTTTAATTCTTCAACTGCTTTGAATGTTCCATCAGCATCATTAACTGCAGTTGCCCATGGAATGTTGTTTGCACCAGGAATGTGTCCACCTCTTTGTGCATGTTCCATCGGATATTCTGGAGGAGCAGTAATTTCACCAGTGAATTCAGCAGGTGATCTTACATCAACCATTACACTATCTTCTCTTCCTAATGCTCTACTAACATCAAACAGATATGCACGCAATCCTTCGTCTGGAGGTTGTGCATTGTATGTTGTTGGTGTCATTTGTGGTTCATCAGTAGTGTAATCTTTGCTTTCTAATTCCCACTTTTTTCTTCCACCATTCATAATCTTTAGATTTTCATGTCCATAATATTTGAAAACCCAGAAAACAAATGCTGCAAACCAATTGTTAAAGTCACCATAAAGAATTACCTCAGTATCTGAAGTGATTCCATTTTTTGACATTAATGCTTCAAATTGTTTTTTGCTAATGATATCTCTTGTGACATTGGATCATTAATGTCACGTTTCCACCAAATGAGGCTGGCACCATTAATGTGACCTTTTTGATATCCATTTACTGGATCATAATCAACTTCTACTAATTTTCTATTTTCATTAGGTGGATTTTTGGATACCCATTCAGTATCTACTAAAACTTCAGGATGTGCGTAACTCATA
>PVMK01127994.1_pt1 | contig 25417 bp, 25 predicted proteins | sample 1853481 | NCBI WGS metagenome assembly PVMK01 (sample SAMN08533507, study PRJNA380276) | Marine sediment metagenome, whole genome shotgun sequencing project.
GCTCCACCCCAATCTGTACGTGCGGTACGGTGCCGCTGGTCTCTGTGCGCGATCCAGATCGTTGGGGCAAGGGAGCAAAAGCCGATTCGGGGAAAGGCGCCGGATCTGTCATAGTTGGTTTTGTCTCAGTCATAAGTTCATCTTCTTCTTTTACAATTTGTTCAGTCTGGCAAGCAGCGAGCATACCAAGGACGCCAACAGCGACAATCAAGATGCTCAAGTTTTTCCAATTCATCTATCTGGTTTCACCTTGTCATCTTGTGTTTCTTGAATTTCTTCGTTAGCACGGTTGATAGCTAACAGCGTCAGTCCCAAGTCACGGATTTTTGCTAGCACGCCATGCAGGGCAGCCCGATCGATGACTGATCCTGACAGCACCATCTCACCATTATCAAGGCAAGTCATTTCCATCTCATCAAACCATTTCACCCATTCGGTTCCTAAATGCCCCTTGATTCGAATCTGATAAACTGTTGCCCCAAGTCGGGTCTGTGTATCATTAGACATTATGGTCTACCCTTGAATGCCATTCCACCGGCCCAGGCCATCATTTCACTGGAGGAAGAGAAGTCTCGGAAACAGTATACCAGGGCCAATGCCCTTCAATTTCCAATACCAACGTCCAGCTTAAAAAGGTGCGGATGAGTACCAGCAAGGCCAGCACGCCAACAGAGGTGAAGCTGGGTTCGGTGGCCACAGTTGCCACAATATCGGCCGCCACCAGAATCTCTAGACCTAGCAGTAACGCACGCCCTATTTCGATCTTGTAGGCCCGGAAGTTGTCAACATCCAGTTTTTGACGGCGCCGCACTCCATATCGAAAGGTTGCCAGCGCGATTCCTATTACAAGTATACCCACACCCAAGATGCTAAGACCAAGACTAATGGCTTCAATCCACGCGGATATTTGAGTCGACATCGTTTTTCATCCTGCCCTTACTAAATAGCCTTGTGCCAATTTAGCCCTGGGCTGATGGTGGTTGGGGATAGAGCCAGCTATGAAAAGTCCGATTTTCTTATCCTTGTATCTGATTCATGATCGCCATGAAGTCTTCCAAATGCCACGTTTCTGCGACGCGCCCGCCCTCTATTCGATGCAGATCAAAGGCCGTGAACGACACTTTCTTGTTAGTAGCCGGCATTCCCAAGGCATCACCTGAATGCACTGCACTCCACTCGCCCCGCACATACACATAATCCCCGTCCATCAATACATGGGTCAGATTATTCTGTATGTCAGAAAACGCACCCGCAAAACCAGCCAAGACTGCTTGCAGGAAATTGTCTCGCCCAGGCGCCACCTTTTCGTTTTGTGGTGGAATCTGTTGATAGCTTGTATCAAGGTAGCTGTTCACATCACTGGTATCAAATGTCGTCCAAAAGTTATAAAATCGGTTAAACGTGTCGAGGCGTGTCTCGACATCGGCGAAATTGCGGGTTATGGAGCCTGACGCAGATAGGGTGCGATTGTTCTGCGGCCAATTAGGGCCATCGGCCGGTTGGCCCGATTGCAACTGGTTCATAATGGCAGCGTAATCTTCCAGATGCCACGTTTCGGCCACAAGCCCATTTTCGTCGAGGCGGTGCAAATCAAAGGCCGTGAAATGGATGCGGTTGCCCGAAGGGGGCGCACCGAAGAATTCACCTGAATGGACCATGCTCCATTCGCCACGTACGCCCACAAAATTTCCATCCATGATGCAATGGGTCATCTCGTTTTCAACCTTCGAAAAGGCCTTGGCAAAACCATTTAAGACTGCATTAAGGAAGTTTTCACGGCCCACTTGAACGGAGGGATTTTGCGGTGGATGTTGTTGATAGTTAGAAGCGAGATAGGTTTCGGCCTCAGTCGCGTCGAAGGTTGACCAAAAGCGGTAAAAACGTCTGATTGTCTCAACCTTCTGATTGACATATGTTTGGTTTGGTAGATTTGACATCATGTTCTCCTTTTATTTATGGGGTGTATCCAATTTTTCAGATTACATATCATCTTGACCACTACAATTTTGCGAAGTACCGCGGGTATTTCTGGAGATGAATCTTATCACAAGCCTGATGGCTTTGATGACCCTAAAAGGCTATTTTGGGGGGCTATTAAGTCATTATCTGTTAGACGCGGGCTGCTGGTGGTTGGGGATAAAGCCAGCCATGAAAAATCCGCGTGAGCAAGGGCATAACAACATGCGTCACGATCGGGGCGATAAAGACGACCATGATGAACGAACTCAGGAGCGGATGTAGACCGACTAACAAGGGCCCCAGCAGATAGCTTATGATGACCAATACAGGGTAAATGCCGGCAATCGTCAGCAATGTCGTCTTGTACCTGGCAGGTCGTGGCCCCGCTGAACCCTCCTCGGCCGAGGTGAACCATATATCCGCGCCTTTCCTCCGCTGAATTATCGCCTCGCCAACAGTCAAATCGGCCGATTTTTCAACCCACTCGCGCCTTTCGGCCGACAACTCCCAAACTCGTAAGTGATCGACTGTGTCAAAGCGCATGATAATGGCGTAGTCAGGATGGCTACGATTCTGTGGGCGTATTACATCTAAACCCAGGTACCCCTCAAACTGCTGTAAGACCTTGCCCAGTTCCCGCAACCATTCTTCGAAATCCACTACGCGATCTGACTTGACAACACGCCTAAAGACCATCGAGACTGGTTCTAGTTGATTCTCCGCCATTGATTGCATCCTTCAAATAAAGACGGCCGGATCCTGATAGAGACCCGACTTGCCTACTCCAATTGACATCGTCTAGGGGAGCCTCTCATACCAGGCGATTACAGCCGCAGCAAGTGCTGCTGGTTGGTCTTCCATGACATAGTGAAAGCCTTCGCCCACGCTGATCGTTTTGACGTTCTTCATATTGGCTTCAGCCCATTCCGCCGTCGAGCCGTTGGGATTCACATTGCCTGGCATCGTATAGGTGTACAGCATCGGCAATTCTGTCTGCTGCATCCAGGCGATGTATGCTTCCATGATCTTGATCTGGGCCGGGTCAAAGAACTGGCGAAGGGCATCGGCCAGGGCAATCCGGTCATTGGGTGCAGCGTAGGGGAAGCGATAGGCATTCTTTTCCGCTTCTGTCCGTTCCCGCCGGAAGGCCTCAGGCGCCAATACAAACATCTCTATCATGGCATTACCGTTCAAGATGGAGGCGACGCCTTCGGCCGTAGTGAATGGTTCAAACATGCCCAACATCTCTGGGCTGGGAGGAAAGCCAGGGGGATAAGCACCTTCCATAAATACGACCCCCTTGACATTTTCTTCATGACGTGACGCATAGACAAATGAGGCGATAGCCCCGACATCGTGTGCCACGAAAGTGACGTTCTTTAAGACCAACGCCTCTATAAAACGCGCGAAATAGTCAGCGTGGTTGGACCAGGTGTAATCAATTTGAGGTTTGTCTGAGCGGCCGTAACCGATCAGGTCAACGGCTATCACCCGTCCGTGCGCTGCCAATTCTGGCATAACCTCGCGCCAATCGTAGAGCCAGGTGGGTACACCATGCACAAAGAGAATGGGGTCGCCGTTTGGGTCCCCGCCTGCAATGTAGTGCATTTTAGATCCGTTGACCTCGAGCCAACGAGAGGGATAGGGCAATTTTGGTGAGTTCAGTCCTTCGTAAATGACAGGTTCCATCGTTCCATTTGCTTGTTCACCCATGTTCCTTATCCCCCTCTAAAAAAGTTTTTGCTAGATAGAGGAGATAGAGAAATTGCTTTTGAGTGACATTATCTCTATCTCCAAACTCGCCCTTTTCAAATTTAACAACTCAGAACCAGTTAGCTTTTAGTCAATGCGCAAGCTTTCTATCACGACAGAGCAGTGGGAGAAGGTAAAGATATCGACAGCGCCTAACTTTCCAAGCCACTCATTTAAAGTCAAGTTAGTGCATACCTGGGCAACTTCGTCCAGATAGGTGTCAAACAACAGCCAAGAGTTTTCAAACCCAGTCTCTTGCGCGACGGCGAAGAAGTCAACCGTCGATAGAGCGAAGGCGGCGTTAGCTTGAATATCCAGCATGTACTCCTTCTGTAGCTCAACATCTTGGCGGTTTCCAAGACGACCCAAATGACCAGCGATCAGATAGTCAAAGTCGAAGGAGAGAACTTCATCATGAGCCTGAAAATATCCAGGCGTATCTTCCGCTACTGCCAGATCCTTAAAAGGCGTCCATCCGGGGAAGATAATGTCGATGAACATGAGCACTTTCTGATCAGGCGCATAGATGAAGATATTACCGGCGTCATGATTGATCCCCCGGTACTCTAGCTCCAGCGTTTTGGTGCCAACGGTTAGGGTGAAATCGTCCGCGAAAGTAATGTCGGGCTCCGGCACCGGGCCGCCGCCGACAAAGATTCCAAACGGGAAGGGACGGCTGCGTGCTAACTGCGCCGCTGTCTCTTCGTGGGCGATATAGGTAGCATCTGCAGGGTACAAATTAGCGGCCGCAATATGATCTGCATGGGAGTGACTGTAAATCACGTGCGTTATCGGCTCGTTCGTCACCTCGGTTATGGCATTTAATATGTTTGGCCCAATTGAGGGCGGGGCGTCAACAACGATTACCCCAGCGCCGGTAGTAACGAACATGACTTGATAGACACCTTCAGTTACCCAGTAAACGCCATCACTTAGCTCTTCGACGAAGTAACCTTTCGCGGGGTCAATGGGTACGCCTACGGCCGTTTTCGGAAGCGGCGCTGCACACCGAACTTGAGGGTCGCCATGCCTGAGGTGACCGTTGACCGTTTTCGCGCGCAGGATCAGTGTTTCCTGGTGTGGGGTGCCGGCTTTATGGCAGACGGTCACATAGCCGAACATGCTAGGAGGAACGACAGCCCAAACGGTTCCAGCGATGAGGAGGGCGATAACGGGCGCCAACAGCGACACTATAATCAACCTCTTTCTGCGGGATTCTTTAATCTTCTTAGTAAGTGTATTGAGTGAGGACATTTCAATCTCCTTTGGCGGGGCGCCCAACTAGGACGCGCCTCAGATTACTGTAATGAATTGCCGTTTTGGTTTCTGGTAAATGCTTAGACCATTCTCGAATTGGCTATTCTCACCTCCTTTCAGACTAACCCGAACAACGTTATTGACTGCTCGGTCAAGAATTGCAATAAAAAAACTAATTGAGAATAGATAATGTGCTGTTGACTATATCCTCTAAAATGACCCGATCCCGGGTGGTCTTCGCTGTAACGCGTAGCCCAAACATGGCATTTGTCAAAAAGCGTGCTAGAGCAATCAAATCTCGATTGGGTGTAATCTCTCCCATCTCTTGTGCCGTAACCAATAAGCGATGAAACATCTCCTGATATTCTTGTCGTACAGTGGAACTCATACGTGCAAACTCCGGGTCATTGGCAGAGAGCTCCACTATGGTATTGACCATCAAACAGCCACGACAATCTTTATCGTTCACCGAAATATCAACTTTCTGATTGAATATTTCCGCTATGGTGGCTTTCGCCGAACCTGATCTTGAAACCAAGTCGGACGGAGGTGCATACGTCTTATGGTATCGATCCAGGGAAGCTAGAAATAATGAACGCTTGCTGCCAAACGTATCGTAAAGACTTCCTTTTTTGATGCCCATGTGGTTACAAAGATCCTGCACAGAGGTTTCTTCGTAACCCCGAAGCCAGAATAATTGCATTGCTTTTTCTAAAGCTATATCTGGGTCGAATTCTTTGCGTCGTGCCATAAGATAAGTCAATCCTCCACCAAATAATACCAATTCTTTACCGTTCGGTCAAGAAAGGATTTCAAGCGATAAAGCAACAATCTGATGCTGTTGGCCAATTCATTTAGCCGACTTGTTGCCCCGACTGGAAATCCCAAAATAACATAAAGGGAAACTAAATTAGGGGTTTTTGCAAGACCCCTCTAAAAGGTTCAATCCAGAATTCTTCACTCGAGTAAGGCAGACCAAAAACGGTACCCCAGAAAATTGCGAAAAGCATACTTCTCTAGAGAGGAAACGACTGAAATGGTCTTTTTTGGGGGATATGCAAAAATCCTCAGCTTGTAAAGTTCCTTCTGATTGCTAAGGGCCGCTTGGCGTAGCGAGGCCGGCAAAGTGAATGTCACCAGGAAATAAGGCACCGGTAAAAGTAGGTTCTGCTGCTTAGCCAACCATCGTTGCCCAGCTCCAGATTGACACTTAGGATAGTGTCTGTTTCTGCAGGAATGGTAACGATACTCCGTCTCATGGCAATCTGAACATTGATAGACGTGACCGCCCAAAGTCTTGGTTCGGCACCGTGTAATGTCCTGTATGGCTCGTCGGTGGCTTGGCACCATCGGCTTGTCACGCACCTTGCGGTAAGCAGAACCGTACTGGCGAAAGATAGAAGCCAATTCGCTCATGGCAGGTTGGCTGCAAAGCTATCTAATGCTTCTTTAGCCGTCCCTTCCGCCTTGATCGTCAGATGGGTATAGATTGCTGTAGTCTGCAAATTGTTGTGTCCCAGCCAGATTTGGATGAGCCGTAAATTCACACCTGCTTCCAGCAAATGAGTAGCCCACGAATGACGAAGTGTGTGTACGGTCGCCGCCTTATTTACTCCACTTTCCTTCAAAGCTTTGGTAAACGCATCGCGTACGCCTCGCGCAGACATGGGAGAATGAGCCTCTGATGGTAGCCTGGCTCTTCGGTAGGGAAACAGCCATTTTGGATTTCGGTGGCTTTTCCAGCAACGACGGAGCATGGTAAGCGTCCGTTCAGACAAAGGTACATAGCGGTCTTTATTGCCCTTCCCGCCGCGTATATGAAGCTGCATGCGATCTGAATCAATGTCTCTAACCTGCAGGTTGACCCCTTCGGATATACGCAGGCCACAGGCGTAAATCGTACCCAAACAGGCCCGTTGATGTAGGAGACGTAACTGTTTTAGAATCCGATGGACTTCTTCAACACTCAATACGACTGGCAGTTTTTTTGATTGCCGCGGACGGGGCAGACCAAGAAAATCGATTTGTTGGCCAAGAGTCCGCTTAGTTCAAACAACTTTATAGGCGATTTGAGTCCTTTCATTTTGCCAAATGTGTGGTGAGGCATTCACTATCGTCTGGATTTCCTTGAATCCTAAATCAGCTGACTTGAGCTATTAGCCCAGGTACGGATGTTGATCGCGTTGAGGGTCCGGTTCACGCGCACTTAGCCATCGCCTGGACCTGCCAAGTAATCAGAATACGAAACACTCACGACCGCGCCACCATCCGTTATGAGAAAGAAACCTAACGGCAAGACCATAAAGCGGCCGAAGCAAAAGACAGTCCAGCAAAGCTTTCATCGTTTTCTTAATCTCTTTGGGTAAAATCCATATTAGGAAAACGTTTATGCGAATACTTGTGGTCGAAGATGAGGCCGGCATTGCCAACTTTGTGCGTCAGGGTTTGACGGAAGCAGGTCATGCCGTAGACCTGGCCCGGAACGGCCGGGAAGGGTTGGAATATGCCCTAGCGGTCGATTACGATGTGCTGGTGCTGGACATTATGCTGCCTGGGATGGATGGTTTAACATTGCTACAAGAGTTGCGCCACCGGGGTGATAAAACGCCTGCGCTCATGTTGACAGCCCGGGATACGGTAGACGACCGGGTGGCGGGCTTGGATGCTGGTGCCGATGATTATCTGGTGAAACCTTTTGCCTTTCCCGAACTGCTGGCCCGGGTGCGGGCCTTGCTGCGCCGGCCGCCATTACAAACCGGAACAATACTGCGAGTGGCTGATTTACAAATGGATACGGCTAAACGAGAAGTCAGGCGAAACGGCCGGCTTATTGACCTCAGCCCGCGGGAATATGCCGTTCTGGAATACCTGATGCGCCATCCGAACCAGGTGCTCACCCGCACTCAAATTGGCGAACATGTCTGGAACCTTGATTTCTATAACGAGTCCAACGTGGTGGACGTATACATCGGTTATCTGCGGCGCAAGATTGATAAGGGGGAGCGCCTACCTCTGTTTCACACAGTGCGCGGTGTTGGCTATCGGATGAGTGCTGAAGGATAAAGGTGTTGTCCCGCTTACGGCCGTCTCAAATTCCCCTGCGCCTGCGTCTGACCCTCTGGTATACATTCTCTTTGGGCTTCATCTTACTGTTGTTCACCAGCTTTCTCTATCTTCAAGTCAGACGTAGCCTGATCGATCAGGTAGATGCCGCCCTTAACCTGGCCGCCAATCAGGCGCTTATTAACGTGGAAAGCCTGGAAGGAAAACTCGCCTTTCAACCTGCTGCCCAAAACCCGGACACTATCCGCAATCTACACGATGATTTTATCATTCACTTACTGGCTCAAGATGGGACAGTGTTGGACATTTTAAGCCGTGATGACGAAACGCCTGTATTTTCCGGCCAGTCTGCCGGTTTCAAGACCCAGGGATATAGTGATGACACGTGGCGGGTTTATCGCCAGGCGATCCAAATCGGGGGCGAGGCTGGCTGGATTCTTGTAGCTCAGGAACTCGAACTGGTGACGGCCACCTTGGACAGCCTGCAAAGGCAAATTTTTTGGGGATTGCCTCTAGCGCTTCTTCTGGCCGGGGTGGGGGGCTACTTTCTGGCTTCCCGGGCCTTGCGGCCGATTGACAATATCACCCAGACAGCCCAGGCAATTACGGCCAGCGACCTGGGTCAGCGTATCCAATATCAAGGTCCGGCCGACGAAGTGGGACGGTTGGCGAAAACATTCGATACTATGCTAGATCGTTTGCAGGTCGCCTTTGTACGCGAGCGTCGTTTCACCGCGGATGCCGCCCACGAATTACGCACCCCGCTCACAGCCCTGAAAGGGCGCGTAGGCGTTACCTTGAGCCGGTCGCGTTCACCGGCCGCCTACCAGGAAACCTTGCAAGAGATGGAAGGGCAGGTTGACCGGCTCATTCGCCTGAGCAGCGATTTGCTGTTCATGGCCCGGTTGGGCCAGGGCCAATACCATCTCCAGCTTGAACAGATAGCGTTGGCTGAATTATTAGGAGCAGCGATAGACCTGATTCGGCCCTTAGCAGAAGCTAAGGCCATTGCCCTGAACGAAAATATTCCGGACAGCCAATCACTACAGGGAGATTTTGATCTACTCATGCGTCTCTTTGTGAATTTGCTTGACAATGCCGTCAAATTCACCCCGGAAAACGGCCGTGTCTCTCTCCAGGTAGAAACACAGGCGAATGATGTTCAAATCACTGTCGGCGATACCGGGCCAGGAATCGCAGTTGAGCATCTGTCCCATCTATTTGAGCGTTTTTATCGGGCCGAGGGTGACCGGGCCCGAAGACCGGATGACTATGGGCCAGGGGGTGCGGGTTTAGGATTAGCGATTGCCAATGAAATCACTCGTTTTCATGGTGGTCAACTGTTAGTGGAGAGTCAGCCAGGGCAAGGAACAACTTTTATTGTCCGGTTGCCAATGACCCAGGAAACCACACAAGCCTCAAACGCGCCATCTCTTTAGACAACGCACCCTGCACGACTTCACATTTGATTGAGAGCCTATCATTGCCAGCCCCACGTATTCTTAGAGTCGCTTCATCGTTTTCTTAAAATCCATCATTAACCTTAAGGGTGAACCAAAATATGGAGACAGCTGTAGATATAAAAAAAACTGCAAATGTCTCTAAAAAAATCATTAAAAAGGTGTAATTACAATAAAAAGAATGATGGAACGAAGGCTATTACGAGGTAGAGATCACGCGGGATAGCGGCGGGAAGGTGGATGTCCACCTCGACGAGGCATTTAACGTGCTAGGATACGAGGACGACTAAGCCACCAACTGATCACTACTTTGGAAAAAAGCGGGAAGCGTCACAGCTTCCCGCTTTTTTTGGCTCCATGGATCCTCTCCTCTTTTCTAAGAACCATTCATAAGGCTTCTCCCGGCCGACCTATGATGTCCACATTCCCCCCCGACCGGAATAGTCTGAGCGTGCCGGTCGAGTTTCAGGTACGGCAACAGAGGTAGGCATTAATTGAGCAAACCCTGCTCCAGGACGCTCTGCAAAATCTGGATTGCCTGCAGGTACTCCTCTATCTTCACATGCTCGTCGGGCGTATGGTCGAGCTGGCTGTCGCCGGGGCCGTAGGCCACTATCGGGCATAACCAGCGCGGGCCGACGATGTTCATATCGGCCGTGCCCGTCTTAAGCTTCAGCCGCGGTCGGGCTCCGGCCTGGCGAATCGCCTGTGAAAAGGCGCGCACTAGAGGTGAACGGCGCTCGGTCTGGAAGGCCGGAAGGTGGCCGTGAATTTGGCAGTTGCTCTCCCCGGCCGCGTTCTTTACCCAGGCGCTGAATTCGCCGACGTCGAAATCCGGCGGCAGTCGCAGACCGATCCGGGCTCGAACCCGGTTGCTTAAGCCATCACTCTCAGTACAGATTTCGCGCAGGTGGAGCAGAAGCTGATCATAGAGCCGCTCACGCCCCTCATTGTAGCTGCCGGCGAGCTGCTGCAACTCCTGCCAGAAAGCAACGGCCACTTCCGCCACCCCCACCTGTGGTCCGGCCGTATGGCCGTTTGGACGGCTCAGTTCATAGTCTATTAGCAGGCGTCCCTTGTAACCGAGGGTTATTCCGTCCCAGCCACTCGGCTCACCAATCACGCAGAAGTCGGGCTGGTAGCGACTGGCCACAAAATGGGCCCCTTTAGATGAGGCGGCTTCCTCTTCGACGGCCCCAATGACCACCAGCCGCGTTCCCGGCGCCAGGCGGGCTTGTATCGCCGCTACAATAAAGGTTGCCAGCGGTCCCTTAGCGTCCACCGTACCGCGCCCGAAGAGACGGCCGTCTGCCAGCCGCACCAGAGGTCGACCGGGCACGGTGTCCATGTGGCCCAGTAAGACGATCTCGCGCTCAATACGCCCGTTACCATCTGGGCAGTCGCGCACGCCTACGGCATTGCCGGCCGCATCCAGCGTCGCCTGTAGCCCGCCGGTGGCCATTTGCTCCACGAGAAAGGCGGCGGCCGCCTGCTCGTCCCCCGAGACGCTTTCGATTTCAACTAGCCGCCGCAAGAATTGAACAGGATCCATCAATATCTTCTCCAACCGGCTATCAAAGCGACACTGCAGCGGCCGGTACAGGACGGAGGACAACGGACACGGCCTCCAGCACCTCATCAATCTCCGCCCGGCCGATCGTCAGCGGCGGCAGGAAGCGCAACACCGTTGCCCCCGCGGTCAAGGCTATTATCCCCCGGTCCATCAACGCCTGGGCATAGGGCGCCGCCCGGCTTTTCAGTTCCAATCCAATCATCAGCCCCAGACCTCGCACCTCGCGCACCAGGGGTGAATTTAACGCCCGCAGGCCGGTCTGGAAATAGGCGCCTAGCGCCTCTGCGCGGGCAACTAGTTGTTCGCGCTCGATTACATCCAGGGTTGCCAGCGCCGCCGCGCAGGCCAGCGGATTGCCGCCAAAGGTGGAGCCGTGCAATCCGGGCCTAAGGCCTGAGACGGCCGGGCCCAGCCCCACCGCGCTCATCGGCAGGCCGCCGGCGATGGCTTTGCCCAGACAGATCAGGTCGGGAGTCACGTCCATATGTTCGCAGGCAAACCAGCGGCCGGTGCGGCCGAAACCGGTCTGCACCTCGTCGATGATAAGCAATGCTCCCCGCTCAGTACACAGCCGGCGCAGGGCCTGGAAGTAGTCGGCTTGGCCCGGCCGCACGCCGCTTTCACCCTGGACAACTTCCAGGATGACGGCCGCTGTTTTTTCGTCGACCACCTCCCGCATCGCAGCGATATTATTGAAGGGCACATGGCGGAAGTCGGGCACCAGGGGCCGGAATGGGGCGCGGTACTGTTCCTTGTGGGTGGCCGAGAGGGCGCCCATTGTCCGGCCGTGGAAGCCACGCATGGCGGCGACCACGCCCGTCCGAGCAGTGCTGAGGCGGGCAAACTTAATGGCCGTTTCCACCGCCTCGGCCCCGGAGTTGCCCAAGTAGAGGCGCTCAATTCCTGATGGCAACACGGCCGCCAGGCGGGCCAGCAACTCGGCCCGCTGGTCGTTAAAAAACATCTCGTGGCAGGTCACCAGCGTCTGGGCCTGGGCGACGATGGCCTCCGTCACGCGCGGGTGACAGTGGCCTACGTTGGCCACCCCAATCCCGGCCGCGCAGTCAATGTAGCGCCGGCCTTCCTGGTCCCATACATGCACCCCCTGGCCGCGAACCATGACGCGCTCCCGTTTGGCGTAGACGCCGCTGCTGTGGCGGCTTTCAAGTGTTATTGTATCCATCGATCACCGTTCCTTCTCCCGCCAGGGCCCGCCGAATCGGCCGGGCTCCACGAGCGTCGCCCAATACTACGCGGCGAACCCCACCGCTCAGCGCCTCCTGGGCGCCCAGCAGTTTGATGCGCATTCTGCCCTCCGCGTACCTGGCAGCTACATCCTCGAGTTCGCCGGCGGCAACGGCCGGCAGCAGCGAGGATTCGTCGGGGAAATCGGTCAGCAGCCCGGGGATATTAGAAAGGATGAGCAGCTGGTCGGCGCCCAGGGCCACAGCCGTGGCCGCTGCCGCTCGGTCGCCGTCGACGTTCATCGCTTGCCCCTCTTCGCTGAGGGCTGGCGGGGTGAGCACGGGCAGGTAGCCGGCGGCCAGCAGGCTTTCGAGCAGGGTCACGTTGACCGAAGTCACTCGCCCGGTTAGGTTGTCGCGGACAATCCGCCGCCGGCCGTTTTCGACCACGCGCATCGCCTCTCTTGCGAGGCCCTTGCCAGCGACGGCCGTCCATCCCGGAAAGGCCAATAGCATTGACGCTCCGGGCCTGTAACCGCTCCACGATGCCCTTGTTAATCTGGCCACAATAGACCATCTCGAAGATCTCCAGCGCGGTCCGATCGGTCAGTCTGCTGGTATAGCCAGACGGGGAGGTCACGAAGCGGGGTGGGTGGCCAAGAGCGGTCGCCAGCTTGTTGGTCTGGTGCGAACCACCGTGCACGAGCAGCAATTGCTGCCCCTCGTGCACCAGCCCGGCTACGTCCTCACAGACCGCCTCAATATCGATCCCAGCGCTGCCACCAACTTTGACGATAATCATATTTCTTCTAACCTTCCTGGCGGCTGCCATCAAATGGGGTGAAGCCCCATGAAACCGAGACCTGTCTCTTCCTTCCAGCCCAGCATCACGTTCATGGCTTGCACGGCCGTGCCGGCCGCGCCTTTCATCAGGTTGTCCATCGCGCTAATGACCACCAGCCGATTGGTGTCCGGGTCCCGTTCAAAGCCGATATCACAGAAGTTTGTGCCGGCAAGAATCTTCGGTTCCGGGTAGCGATAAATTCCTTTGCGGTCTTTGACCAGGCGCACAAAGGGTTCCGCACTGTAGGCCTGCCGGTATAGCTGCCAGACGTCTCGCTCGGCCAGCTTCTGATTCAGGAAAACATGGGCCGTGCACAGGACTCCGCGCACCATTTCCACGGCTGTAGCCGAAAAATGTAGCTCCAGCGGCCCTAATGCCTGGATAATTTCAGCTTGGTGACGGTGGCCGGTGGGAGCAAAGGAACGCATCGCCCCGCTGCGTTCAGGGTGATGGCTGGCCGGCCCCGGCCGGTTGCCGCCTTCCGAAGAGCCCACTTTCAGATCCACAACCACCCGCTCTACCAGCCCGGCTGCGGTCAACGGTTGCAAGGCCAGGTTAACCGCGGTTGCGTTGCAGCCCACGCCGCTCACGTAGCGCGCCTCAGCCAATTCGGCCCGGCAGAATTCCGGCAAGCCGTAGACAAAACGGTCCAGCCAGTTGAGATTCGGGTGGGGCTGCCCGTACCATTGTGCATATTGGGCTGGGTCGCGCAGCCGGAAATCGGCCGATAAGTCGACGATCCGATCGGCCAGGGCGGCAAACGACTCGATGTGCTGTACCGCTTCCCCATGGGGAAGGGCCAGAAACAGGAGATCACAGGGCTTCAGGTCGGCCGATTTGCAGAACTGTAAGGTCGTTTGGCCGCGCAGGTTGGGGTGTAAGCCATACACATAACGGCCGGCGAAGCGCTCTGACGTCACCTGAGCCACCATGACGCGCGGATGGTCCAGGAGCAGTCGCAATAACTCGCCCCCCGGCGTAGCCTGAGCCCCCGACAATGCTGATCCGGATCATGGGCCCCCAACCGCCGTTGCCGTCGAAAAATCAAAATCGGCCAGCCCGGCTGGGGATCGCTCGTCGCGGCCGTTGGCGACTCGATCCGTTGTCATAGCCGTCAGGTATTCCACCAGCCGCCCCGGTATATCCACGCCGGTGGGCGCGATGCTGTTGCGAAACTCCATAGTATGGTTGACTTCGTTGACCAAAAGCTCGCCGGCGTCCGTTTCCATAAGGTCTACGGCTACAACTTCTCCGCCGACGGCACGGGCAGCCGCCCGTGATAGCCGGTCAATTTCCGGCGTTATGGGGCAGTTTTCGGCCCGCCCGCCCTGAGCGGTATTGGTGATCCAGTGGTCGGAAGTGCGCCCGATCGCGGCAATTGTCTCCCCGCCGAGCATAAAGGTGCGGATGTCGCGCCCGGGCTTTTCCACATACTGTTGGATATAGAAGATCGAATGTTGGTAGGAGCCCAGGGTAGCCTTATGTTCCAGGATTGCTTCGGCGGCCTGGCGATCGTTGATCTTGGCCAGGAGCCGGCCCCAGGAGCCGACAGTCGGTTTCAGTACCACCGGATAGCCCAGCTCCTCGATAGCTTCGAGAGCGGCTTGCGGGGTCAGAGCCACGCGCACGGGCGGGGTGGGCACCCCGGCGGCGGTCAAGGCCAGCGATGTAGCCAGCTTGTCGCCACAGACCCGGGCCACCCGGGCGTTATTAACGCAGGGGATACCCCAGCTGTCCAGAATCTGCAGCGCTGTCAGCGCCTGCGAATGGCTCACGCAACGGTCCAGGATCAGGTCAAAGTGGCGCCACGGTTGGGGCCGCCTCAGGTTAAAGACCGCTTGACGGATGTCGATTAGCTCATAGGCCAGGTCGCGAGCCTCCATGGCCTGGACAATCAACTTTTCCTCCACCCGGATGCGCGAATACAGGATGCCGATAGACATTATTCCCCCCAATCCTCTTCGATCTCAGGGGCTAGCTCCAGCTGCAGCGGGCTGACTTGGATTACTTCCAGTTCCACGCCACAGTCGGGGCATTCGAGAAGCTCGCTCACGAGCACGTCGTCGACTACACTGATCGGACCCGCACACTCAATACAATTCACCGTTGTCATTTTTGCACACTCCTTTCGTTACATTGGCCAATAAAAAAACGGGCTTACCGGTCTACCCGGTAAGCCCGCTTGTCATCCGTTTACTTTACCCAATTCAGAGACAGGCGAAACCCACCGAGTCGTTCGGCTCTTGCTTCTTCACCTGTTTCTTCAATTCAACCTTGCTTACAAATATCATTGCCTTGACCTCAAAATAAAAGCGCCCCGCCGGTGACTGGCGGGGCGCTTCTGAAATCTCGTTCAAGTAAGCTAAAAGTGCCAGACTAGCGCATCAGTTCTGGTGCTTCCTGCTTAGCCTTTTTGACAATACGTTCAGACGCTTGCTTCATGATGCGGCATTATAAGGTTTGAATCTGTCCCAGTCAACGATTCTTGGCGGATTCTGTTAATTTGTACAAAAGTCGGCCGCGAACTTCGGATACTTTTGACGACAAACAGCGTTGTGCCGACACTCCATGGTGACCGGGTGCGCTATCAGGACGATGTCCAGCTCGCAGATGTTAACGGGACTGCCGGCATTCCTTGCGGGTACATTTGCCTCGTTTCGCAATAACCCTGGTAGAGGAAATGGCTCTGGAGGTACTTGCTTTGGCGACCCATGTGGCGCCGATAAACGCTCGGGATTAATCGCTAGTAGATTCGTAGCGGTCCCTAGAAGTTGGATGAATAAAAAAACCGTGATTAGAAGATATCCCCAGAGGATCCTACCAAAGTGAGGTTTTCGGCTTTTGGCGGCACTTCTGGGCCACTTTCCCTCAATTGACGTTGAAACTCCTGGAATGAAGGCAATTCGCTTAAGGTCTTTTGCGCATCGTCATCAACACGCATTACTAAGTGTACAAATGATTTGCCATCATCGAGCAGAAAAGCAGTGTAGGTGATATTTGGGTTATTGATTTCTTTGAGATCGGCCATGACCTGTTGGATATTGGCTTTGTTGGTTTCGACATACTCTTCTTTGACAGTATATTGAACTTTGACGCCATTCATGATTCTTACTCCGTTCTGCATTGATATGTAGTCTAAATATTACTGTTCCGAGCGTTAGAGTCAAAACGGCGGCGGGAACAAAACATTGCTTCATTCGACACCAAGCCGGCTGCTTCTGAGACGACTCGACCGGCCGAGATCTCATTCTCCACCAGCTGGCCAAACGCGGTGAAGCTCTCCTGCACTCGTTTAGGCACGACGCGCCCGGCTTCCCGGTCTCTTTCCCAGATTGTATTCATATCCTGGATGAAGACCTGAACCTCGCCGATATGCTCGTAGGTCTCATGATGCGGCGTCATCTCGTTCGTTAGTGTCTCGACCCCCAACGCATTTATAGCTGTATCGGTGTAGAGGGCATAAGCACGCAGGCCGGTCTTTTCCGTAACGCTGTTCTTAGTCAGGCGGTGGATTAAATTGACGTCGTTGCCGAGTAATTCCTGAAAGTCGCCCAGATGCTGGAAAGAGAAAGTCCCATGATGAATGAAGAATTTCAGGTCCAGATTAGGAATATTGCTGCACGCCCGGCAGTCGCATGTTGTGTTCACGATCATAAGATCGCGCGCTTTCCGGAACGCTATATAGGTGTTCTCGATCAGCTCCACCAGCGTCTGACCCTGCTTGACGCTGCTGTCCAGGGCATAACTAATGACGGCGTCACCCTCCAGTCGAGAGATGAGTAGCGGCCGGCGTGTGTATTCAATTAGCAGAGTAATGAGGCTATTGAGACTATCCCGTGCATGTTCCAGTTCCGACTGATTTAGGTAGGCCGTATAGCCAGTGATATCGGCGATAACCAGATACCCGGTGTGGGGCATAATCGCTATTCCTTTTACGGTGTGGTGGAAGCAAGGACGGTAGACGAACAATATACCGTAGGCCATTGAGAACGGCAACGGCTCAACGCTTTTCTCAGGCGGAAAAACCACCCAACTTGTCTTGATTGTCAGGGATAGCGCAATCGTCGACTATCTTGCCTTTGGTACTCGTATGTTTATTGGTCACAAAGTCCCACTTTCTTCCGTAACAAAATTACTAACTCTGCATTATGCTATGTAATGACAGGATAACGGCGGCATGGTAAACGACCGACAACTTATAAAACTGGCTCAAGAGGGCGACCGGAGTGCAATAGCCGCGCTCTACAGCGAAAATCAGCCCCGCGTCTACCGGTACATCGCTTACCGGGTGGGTGACGCGGCCGTCGCCGATGATCTGACCGCCGAGGTGTTTGTTTCTATGGTGAAGAACATTCGTCAGTTTGAATATCGAGGACGGCCGTTGCTGGCCTGGCTGTATACCATCGCCGGAAACATGGTCAAAATGCACTACCGGCGCCAACAGATAGTTGAATTTGAACCGTTACGGGACGAAATGATCGATCACAATACCAATCCGGCCGAGATCACCCAGAGTCGTTTGACCCAGGACAGGCTCATGGCGGCCATGCCCCATTTGACTGAAGGGCAGCGCCAGGTGATTCTGCTCAAATTTATCGAGGGCTTCGGAAATGCCGAGATCGCGGCCATGATGGATAAAACAGAAGGGGCGATCCGTATCCTGCAACATCGCGCGTTACTGGCTTTGCGCCGGGTGCTCGTTGAGGAGGTGCAGCATGAGCCAGCCTGATTTTTATGCCATCCTGGACGAATGTGTGACTCGCCTGGGCCAGGGAGAGTTGCTGGAAGCCTGTCTGGCCGATTACCCGGAACAGGCGGCCGAACTTAACCCCGCTCTTGCTGTCTCGGCCGACTTGTTATATCTCCCCCGCCTGGATCCTGCTCCGGAAATGATGGCTCAGGGTTATGAAGCTATGATGGAGGCCTTCACGGTCGAGGAACGGCCGTCCTGGCTGGCCGCTGTGACGCTACTGCCTGGAAAACTGTTGTCGCCTTTGAAGCCCCAGGGGGCAGGCAGGCTAACATTTGCGCTGCGTGCGGCCATGCTCCTGTTGCTTGTTTTGCTGGCCAGCAGCGCATTCGTCATCACGGTTTCGGCCGATAGTTTGCCCGGCGATACGCTCTATCCGGTTAAGCGTTCTTGGGAGAATACCCGCCTGGCCTTGACGCTGGCTGAGCCTTCCCGTCAAGCGCTGGAGTCGAAATTTGCGGAACAGAGGCGCGAGGAAGTACAGGCCGTCTTGATTTTGCGCCGGCCGGTCATCGTGGAATTTCAAGGGCGGCTGCAATCGACTGGCGCTGAGGTGTGGTTAGTAGATGGATTGAACGTAGAAGTCAGAGATGAAACGGCCGTTAGCGGTATGATCGTCGTTGGGCAGAGCATTTTTGTCCGGGCCCAGGCCCAGATGGATGGTACGCTGCTTGCGCTTGAGATTGTTGGGGCTGAAGGCGGTTTGCCTGGCCCGGCCGAGCCCACCCGTACGCCGCGGCCAACCCACACATCACAGCCCACCCGTAAGCTAGAACCGACCGCTGAAGTAACGCCCACGCGCGAACCAACCCGCCGGCCGACCCATGAAGCAACGGCGACCCGGGAGCCAACCCGCGATCTTAGACCAACAGCAACTCGGGAGCCGGAACCGACAGATGTCCCGCCTGATGATATCAAGCCGACGCCTGATGCCATCAAACCGACGGAGGAACATCGCCCGACGGACGAGCCGCGCGTCAAGCCGACGGAGACGCCCAAGCCGAAGGATGAACCAACACGAGATCATGAGCCGACGGCTACACGCGAGCCTACAGTTACGCGGAAGCCGGCGCCTGAACCAACCGTAACCCATGAACCAGAGCCAACGGCGCCGAAGGAGCCAACGCCTGAATCGGAGCCAACGCCGACGTCGACTAAGCAGTCCGATGCTGGCGATGGCTCAGACCGGCCGGCATAAATTCTTGTAATCGTTTTTACCTGTATTCATTAGCCTGCAAAAATCCATAAACATCTTTTGATCTCTTGCCAATACAAGGAGGTTTCATATGACTCGCCTATCTAAAAAGCTGTTTTTCCTTATTAGTGTGCTTGTTCTCCTGGTGTTATCGTTGCTGGTCGCTGGTGACATGGTGCTGGTGCGAGCGGCCGACATAGCCGGCAGCCCGCCGTCAGAGTTAGCCGGCAAAATCGTCCATGGCCGGGTGCAAACCAACACCGAGACTCCTGTGGCCAAGGCCCTGGTCAGCGCCCACCGCGTCGAGCATGACGAACGAGTCGAAACCCGTACCGATGCGAATGGCTTTTATAAATTAAGCCTGTCGGCCGGGTTGTGGGCGGTGACAGTCGAGCCTGTTAGTGGCACGAATCCCCGCAATTGGGTCTACCCGCATGAACCACAAAAGGTCGAGTTTCAGCGTAACGATGAACCAGAATCCCATGAACTGAACTTCAAGGTCATCGTGGCCGATGCCGGGGTAACCGGGATAGTCGAGATGCCCGATGGAAGCGTGCCCCCCTTTACTGTCACCGTGGGCTTGCATAACGGTGAAGGGCAGGGCGGCCGGACCAACATTGACCCTGCCAGCGGCCAATTTAAGCTGGCTTTACCCCATGGCCGTTACGACGTGATCGTCCACCCGCACCACGACGGCTATGCCGGCCCCCATTTAGAGCCGGTGCATCTACCGCCAGGCGACGTGGTCGATCTGGGCAGGATCACCCTGCTGGGTCGTGACGCCTCTATCAGCGGTACGGTCACTGACAATCATGGGGCAGGCGTTGCCGGGATGCCGGTGACGGCCTGGCAACGCGACCGTCCCCAGCTCCTGTCCACCCGCACCGACCTGAACGGCCGCTATAGTCTGTGGGTCCCCGGCGGCACCTGGCACATCCAACCGGCCCCTGGCCCAGACATGCCCTATTTCTACCTGGGTGAAGGGCAAACGGTTCGTATCGCCGCCGGGGAGGTCGTCAGTGGGGTTGACTTTAAAGTTCTGGCGGCTGATGCCACTATCGCCGGATTCTTAGTAAACGAAGATGGCGAGCGGATTCATGATGTATCCGGTTGGGCCACGGCCGTGAACAGCGCCAATCCAAATATTCATAGTGGCGGGCCTATCCATGAAGGCGCATTCCGCATTCACGTAACAAGAGGTGACTATCTGGTTTCGGTGGAGTTGCCACCGGGTAGCCCATACCTCGCTCCTGAAGCAGTCAAGGCCTCGGTTAAATCAGGCGAAACGGTGACGATTTCCATTCCTCTGCGGAAAAAAGATGCCGTTATTAGCGGCGAATTGGTGGACCCTCGCCGGGATCGCCGGCCGGTGACAGGTGTACAAGGCACCGTATCGGCCTGGAGCGGCGACCGTTGGGTGACGACGCACATCCGGCCGGACTCGGGTACATACCGTCTGGCGGTCACGGCCGGTATCTGGCAGCTCAACTATCGCATTGACGACCGGGAGTACGTGAAGCTGGGCGGGGGGCAGAACATTCCGGTGCAGGCGGGCCAAGCAGCAAAAGTGCCTTTGCCCGTCACCCGCAAGGATGCCGCGATTGCCGGGCAGGTGCTAGCGCCCAATGGCGATCCCCTGCCGGGCGCACTGGTTGTGGCCCAGGGTCTTGCCGGCGAAATTCATGGCTTGCGTCTGCATACCCGCACCAATGAACAGGGCAAGTTTCACTTGCGACTGCCCCACGGCCGTTACCGGCTAAGCGCGACGAATGGACGACCAGGCTGGATCAATCCACTGGAAAAGATCGTCAGCGTCAGGCCAGAAATGGTAGAGGAAAACATCATCCTGCGCTTCCACGAGCCAAATGCAACCATCAGCGGAAAATTGACCGTTTTTAACACCGAGGCTGAAGGGGAAGTCCTGGTTTGGGCCTGGTCAGAGCGGGGCGGCTTCACCAAAGGCCGCTTCCGGGTGAGCCAGACTGACGCTGGCGGACAGGCCAGCGGGGCATACGAGTTGGGCGTCATTTCAGGTACAACCTGGCATGTCGGCGCGGTTTTTGAAACCGATAACGAATTTTGGCGAGGGCGTGGTGCGGTTGAGGTGATGGCAAGAACCGCCAACCTGGACCTGGAACTCGCCGGTCCCCATCCCAAGCCGCCACCGGTGGTCATCACCTTTGAGGCCAGCCAGGCACAGCGCCTGACCCTGGCTGATGGCACAAAAATCTTCATCCCGGCCGGGGCGATGCCCGTGGAAGGCAGAGTGACGCTGCGTATCGTGCCGATTGCCACCCTGCCATACCAGCGGCACGCTCACGTCGTGCAATATGGTTACGCATTTTTGGCCACGGATGAATCCGGCCGGCCGATTGAAGAGCATTTCGATCACAATGTCATCATTCGCTTCCATTATGATGAGAAAGATTTAAACAGCCGGGAACATCGCCTCAAGCCGGCCTACTTCTCTACCACCACGAATGAATGGACGTTCCCCGAATTTTTCATTGTGCACCCGGATCGAAATGTGGTGACGATGGAGATCGACCACTTCACCGACTTTGCTCTGGTTGAAGGCCCGGCGCCTGAAGAAGTTTTCCTGCCCTCGATTATGCGCTAGATAACCGGGGATTTGTCTCGGATAGGGCCGGAAACGTCGAGTCTGGCGGCCCCGCTGCAACTGTGCCTTGCGGCGGGGCTGTCACTGCCCGGCTTGCTGGAGTACTGTCCTGGTTAATTTGACTCCGGCGACCACCATACTGTATGGAACGAGAAGTCAATAGTATGTCTCTCCATTTCCACGGTGAACCTCCGCTCGCCTATAATACACTGGATTCGTCCGCTGCCAGGCGCTGTCGTTTTCGTCAGGAATTGCGTCTGGCCTAGTTCAAGGAGAGCGAAATGCCGATTCTGGCCGACTATCAACAGTTTGAAGGACTGCACTGGGAAACAGGGACCGTCCGTAACTACTATGATTACAGGGGTGTGCTGGCGCCCCACACAGGCAAGCCGATCTCTGAAGCTTTACTCATGGGGATCTCTGGGGGCGCGGTCATGGGCTACTTTAGTTTTGCCTACAAGGGATACGATCCTCACGTGGTCATCCTGACTCGTAATACCTTCGATCCTTTGGATCGCCTGTTGCAGCGCCTGGGCGTCGTACAAAACGTGGTCCAAACAGCCAGCGCCAGGAAAGCAGAATCAACTCTGCGAGATACACTGGAAGCAGGCCTCCCGGCCATTGTCTGGGCTGACTCGTACAGCCTTCCATACAATACCTTGCCGGCCGATGAGGGCATGTGGCAGATGATGCCCATCGTCATCTACGGCTTCGATCAGAGCCAAGACAAAGTCTGGATCGCCGATCGGGCTCGCGCGCCGCTGCACGTGACGCCGGCCGAACTGGCCCAAGCCCGGAGCCGGGTCAAAAAGACCAAGCACCGGCTTTTAACGCTCGAATGACCCAATCCTGAAAAGCTCGTACCGGCTGTACAGCTTGGTATCTGGGACTGTATCAAGCTCTTCACTGAAGCGCCGCCCAAAGGTTCTAAGAACAACTTTGGATTCGCCGCCTACCAGCGCTGGGCTGACCTGTTGACCCGGCCCAAGATGCGCCTTAGCTGGGAGAAGGAATTTCCGGCCGGAGCCAAGATGTACGCTGGCCTGACGTCCACCTTCACTCATATCATGTTGTTCGGCAAAGAAGGGGGTGCCGAACGCGACCTTTATGCCGACTTTCTCGACGAAGCCGGCGTCCTGCTCGACAAGGCTGGCCTGCGGCAAGTTGCCAACGGCTTCCGGAACAGCGCCCGACTTTGGGATGATCTGGCCGAAAGCCTACTGCCTGGCTTGGTGACGCCTTTTGGCGAAACACGCCGTCTCATGTTGCGAAGAAAGAGGCTCTTCCTTGAGCAGGGTACTGCAGCGCGCGACGAGATACTGGCTATCGGCCGTCGTCTGGATCAGATCAAGTCTGAGGTCGCGGCCGATTTTCCCCTGGATCAGGCCGGTGTGGTGACCATGCGCGAAGATCTGAGTTCAGCGGTACTGCGCATTCACGATCTGGAGAGGATACTATCGTCGCTCTCCAGGAAGTGATGGCCGATCGTTAATCCTTTGTGAAACGGGTATTGAAACCTGTGACAATCTCATCTTACTAGTTGAAATACTTCACGATGCTGCCGTTGCACCACTTTCGCTCCAAATTACTACACAGACTAGCTTGCTAGAATAACCACCTCCATTCTGCTAAGCGTCTCACCTATCTGCCACTGTTGCAGCGATAGCCAGGGGTACCGTCAATGAAACTGCCTGGCACTCGACAAGTGCCAGGCAGTTGATTAGGGTACCACATATCCCATTTCGGAAATGCCCATTTTAGCGTATCCTCTGGCAAGCCAATTTACTTATGGCGCCAGGTTGACCCGGCCGTTCGGGCGGGCAGGGCGCTGTGTATCCAGTTCTAGAGGAGGTAGTCTAATGGCTTTTTTAGCCTTGCCCTCGGGCGTAGTTTTAGGTTTTCTGGCCTGGTTCGCGCTTCGTTACGTGCTGGCCGGATTTTTTACGGTGCACCAGAATGAACGGGCGGTGAAGACGCGCTGGGGTCGCGCCGCGCGACTCGGTAAAGCGACGACGATGGATTCTCCTATCGCCGAATATTTGAACAAAAAGGATCAAGATAGGTACAACTATCCTCAGCTACGGGTCATCCCACCTGGCGGTCCCTACTTCCGCTGGCCTTGGGAAGACGTGCATAAGGTCTCGGTGGCTACGGAAACAATGAACATGGCCCTGGACCTGGTGACACCGAGCGCCAATCAGGACGGGACGATCCTGGACGCGGTGACCAAGGACCAGTTGAATATCGGGCTAAGCGGCCAGATCCGCTATCGGGTAAGCGAACGAAACCTATACGCCTACTTTTTTGGCGTGAAGAGTCCCATCGTCCACGTGATGGGCTATTTTGTGGCTATCTTGCGCGAGCGCATCGCCAGTTTTGAGTCGCAACAGAGCCTCTTGCTGGAAGAGGATTTGAATCTCGACAGCGCGCTATTGGGCGATGTTTCGATCAACGACCTGCGCAAGAACCTGAACGAGATCAACGATTTTATGGAGCAGGAGTGCGCCTCGGCCGAAGCGCGGTACGGAATCGAGTTTGATGCCTCGCTGATCACGGGCATCGATCCCCCGCACGAAGTGGAGTCGGCCCTGGCGGCCATCAACACGGCCCACAACGAGGTTTCTTCGGATATCAGTCTGGCCAAGGCGGAGGCTGATCAGACGATCGAACAGTCCAAACGAGCGGTGGAAATCGAAACCTTGCGGGCCGAAGCTGAGGTGGAGCCCCTGCGTATGCTGGCGGCCCAGTTGCGAGAGCTGAAAGAAAGCGGCCCAGGTGTGTTAGACACCTACCTGCGAAATGTGCGTCTGGACCTGTATAAGAAGGCCAAAAATATTTACCTGGAGGCGCCAGAATGAATATCTTGATCACAACCTTAATAACCGCTTTTGTGACTTTTTTGATCTTCCTGATTGGCGAACCCATTATCCGCTGGTTGATGCGCGTCTTTGGTTTTTATGCCGTCGTGGAAGAAGGAACCAGCCATGTCTACGTGTTGTTTGGCAAGGTGATTCGTGTCTTTAACGAGCCGGGCTTGCAGTTATTGTGGCTGAAGATGGGTCCGAAGGCTTTCGTGATCAACTGGCTGGGCAAACGGTACATCCTGGATATGCGCCTGGATCAACACTACCTGCGCAGCCTGCCGGTTAACTCCGAGGAGGGCGCGCCGATGGGTATCGGCGTTTGGTACGAAATGCATATTAGCGATCCGGTCGATTTCCTGTTCAAAAATACAGATCCTCAGGGTTCCTTGTCGGCTAACGTCAGTAGTGCGACTGTGCGCACGCTGAGTAATATGCCCCTGGAGGATATGCTCACTACCCGGCACATCATGAGCCGGGCGGTGCGGGCTGAGGTAACGCCCAAATCGGAGGAATGGGGTTACAAGCTGGGTTCTGTGTATATTCGTAAGGTCCATTTCCGGGACGTCAATATGATCCGCCAAATTGAGGAAAAGGTGGTCAACCGGCTGCGCCAGGTTACCTCGGCCATCCGGCAGGACGGCTCGAATCGGGTGAGCATCATCACCAACTCGGCCGAACGAGAGGCGGCCGTGGAGTTCGCCCAAGCCGAGGCCATGCGGCCGCGCATCGTCGGGGCCGCGCTGCAAAAGATCCAGCAAGACCCTGAGGTGGCCGACACGATGTTCCAGATCTTGGAAACGGAAGGCATCCTTGAGGGCCAGAGCCGGCTGACATTCTTGCCCAAAGGGCACGAACTGCTGAGCCAGATGCTGGCCTCCTCGCAGACAACCGGCGCT